>JGI24159J19872_10001130_pt1 | contig 28281 bp, 16 predicted proteins | sample Ectturendosymbi4_FD_19872 | JGI IMG/M metagenome (IMG submission 19872)
AACTGCCCATCCTAAAACTAAATCTCCACAATAGTGCTGCTGTTTGTCTTCGGCAAAAACTTCGCATAGGTTTGCCTGAAAATGTCACTTTCTAACATTATGCACTTGCATCTTTAAATTTTACGCTGTATTTCTGAATACGTGACAACCAACGTTATAGTAAAGCCAGTAAGCCAACGTTTTTGCACGAAACAAATCACGGCTGCACTGTGGTCTCTCACGTGTGCAGCCGTTAAGCTTCACTGTTTCAAGACAGTGACCTTTCTTACAGCAAACCACACTGGATAAATGTCGGACAGAGGCAGTTAACAATCTTTTGCGGACTCTAGAAACTTGCAAAATGCTAAACATCATTTTTGAAGTAAAAATTTATAAAAATATCACAATATCAACATGGCTATGTGTAACATGTAAAACTCTTCACACAAAACGTGACAACTGTCACATTTATTTTTCAAACCTCTCCAGCTACAAACCTATGACAAAAAAGTGGGGGGACATGGCATATTATGTGCCCCCCGTCTAAAAAAGTGGGGGGGCACGTCCCCCGTGTCCCCCACCAAATTGCGCCCATGATGTAAGCCCGATCTAATCGATAGAAAAACGGCCAATTTTCAAGAAGCGTGACGAGAGCCAGCAGCAACACGCCGGCTTCGACTTTTCCAACCGTCTAAATGTCAACTACGACATACGAAACAAGCAACGCCCTGGAATCACTACAGGGGTGAGGAACCTATTTACTATCACGAGCCGAATGAGTTGTGCATTGTTGCTGGCGGGCCGCAAAAGCAATTACTTTTATACTAAAACTGTAACTATGAGGAAGAGTGACTTCTCTTGACTTACTATCTTAAGTCAAGAACTTAGACGTCAAGAACTTTTGACACGATGTTGTACTCGAACTTGGGTAACGAAAATTCTGATGCGGGCCATATCAAATGTTCACGCGGGCCGCGTTTGGCCCGCAGGTTCTCCACCCATGACTTGCTAGTTCTTACCAAAAGGTTCACTGAGGGTAACGCGCAATTAACGAACGCCGGAAGAGAAACGAACGAACACTGAAACACTGTACAATCCGTCACTAAGCGTTTTAGTGAAATATCGGAAATTGTAACATCTTGAAATGTTTCGCGGCCATGCCGAAAGAACTTTGCAGAGAACTAGGAGCGCTGCTCTAAATACTCAAAACTCATGCTTCAAGAAATATTGCAGCTAAGATTGTAAGACGGACTTGTCTAAGGCAATTGCAGCAAGTCTGACAATGAACGATGCCTATGACTTAAACGCAGTCTTTTTCGTAGAAAAACGTTTGCGAATCATCACCTCATCATTTTCGAATACGTTTGTTGTTTCTGTTTTTGGCCAGAACCGAGATAGCACGCCGGGATGTTGCTCGTCTCGAGCTTCAGGACTTGGTCTTCCATTAGAGAAATCAAGGGCGATATGCAGATCGCTGTGCTGTCCATGTACACAGGAGGGTACTGGTAGCACAAACTCTTCCCGTAACCTGCATACAAAGCCACTGCAGATCAGCTGAATGAAGCAGGACTGTCAAATCCATGAAAACGAGTTCTGCTTTTCAGAAGCACGACGATGGGTCCACACACGACCTTCCCAAAGGGCGCAGCAAACCACAAGAAATCGAGTAAAGAAAACAAAATTGAACAAAAATCCATGAGAACGACAGGAAATTGGCAACAAAAAAAGCCAGCATCTTGTAAGTTGTGTCATCGCAGAGTTAAGTCGGGCCGGGTTCGGGATTAAGTTTGCCTAAATGTTTCAGGCCGATTTCAGGCCTGTGTACAAAACTTTTTTATAAACATTCCGAGTAACGATTTTTTTATTTCGTAACGTACATTTGTTGTGCTCACCGCGGTGTCTTCTGTGAGTGAAGTGATTTTTCTTCAGATAATTCTATTTGCAAACGCAGCTGCGTTCTTTTGTTCTCTGCTCGGATTAGTCTCACACTCTTTGAGAAGGTGGACAGCGGTGAGGAAATTAGCACGCGATGACATTGCGTCGAAGAAACCAATTACTCATGCGAATTTTGGCTTGTTTTAAGAAACGATGGCCTACAATTCGGCTTTTCACGCCTACAGCGCTATCCTACATAGTTGCTTTTATGCCTATGGCGCCATCGTGGATAGTTTTTTTTTCTTGAGAAACACTGCATTCCACAATATTGTCTTTCACTAATAAACTAAGTTCATGCTTGTTTAAGTCAATGTTTTGGTTAAGGTGGTTGCTGATTTCGGGTGTGGTAAAACCGTGTACCTGTAGCTATACCCCGTACACTACATTTCTTGATACCCCGCAGTTGCGCATATCTTGACTCACTCGGTAAATTTGGCTTTCGGGCCTAAACTGGGCTTCGAAAACAAATGTCGGGCTCGGGCCAAGTTCGGGCTTCAACATGAGGCCCGTTTACAACTCTGCGTCATCGGTCTTTAACTTGTTGACAGAAGCCTTGCAACGTCTTTGCGTCCTTCAACACAACCTCTAAAAGCAGCTTCCATACCATGTGCCGCTATCACCGGCTCGTTAATGTTTAGCAATCGAAGCGCAGGGAAGAAATATTTCATTTTCTTTTCAAGCTGCTGTTGCGACGTAAACCTTCGTGACACGCAGTGTGCCCGCAGTATTCTGACGGTGTCGTACTGGTAAGCGATAGAAAATCTGCGGCTTGCGACTGAACTGTCTCAAGTGTAAGCAGCACATGTTTTCCGGGTTTCTACGCAACATCTTTACCTTGTGAGCAGAGGGGGCCCTGGATCCGGAGTCAACTCCGGCAGGACTCTGCGTTTTCTTTTGGACCCGGAGTTAAAAATTTGTGAAAAACCGAGCTCGGGTCCGGTGTCACTTTTTAATCTTGACAGTAGCAGGAGTCTGCTTTGTTATTTCCTAAGTAAAACATGGGTAAATTCCCGGTTGGATCGATGGTAGCCGGAGTCAGAACACGAGTCGGATTGTCAAATTTGAAAAAATTCCGGACCCGGATTAAAAAAATTTTGGAACAGGAGCGGAGTCGAAGTCTGAAAAAGTGACTCCGGCCACCTCTGCTTGTGAGCATGAAGCATGGCACTAGCTCTCAAGACCAGAGGCACCGAGTACAGTAAGCGGGAGCGCGGGCGTGCTATGCACTCCTGCAATTCTGGCTTGGAGTGCAGCACTCCCGCTAATTTTTCATTTTTTTGATTGACCAATTCTTTGTTAACCAGTACGAAGGCATTATGCTGAAACGTAGTACAGTACCACGTTTTCGGATATATACGGAATGGAAGACTTAAAAATCGCAACGCGGCTTGAATCAGTTTTGAACTGTACTGCAGTGAGAAACACCATCTCCGCTGTATGTGACTTTAAGAAGACAATGTAACGAGGCACAGATGCACAGCAAAATCCAGCAATTTTTGGCAAGCAATGGTTTAAACCAGGGTTTTTTAATGGTGTTTTAGGGTCCCGATTCGGGTCCCTGGACTCGGAGAAAATTATCATCGGGTCCCTACAGGTCCATACCGGGTACCTAACATTTTCCTTAAAAAAGAACTGTTTAAACAGTCCCACTCCCAACGCTATTTTGAAAGTATTTGCGGAAAACCGAATTTTAGCTAATTTACTTCCGAGAATTTACTTCCGAGATTAACGTGTTTGCTGGGCATGCATTTCGCATTGCCCTGTCCTGCTTGTGAGGCAGAGCGTGCCTTTAGTGCACTTGGTCGCATTAAAAATTATCTNCGATCGACCATGACTGAATGTGGTTTGTACTCTTGTTGTTTGCTAAATATTCATTCCACTGNGGCAGACGAGCTTAATGTTGAAAGATTGACGGATGTTTGGATTGATAGTGCTGCAATTCACATATTTACTTCTAGGCAATTGTGCGTTTTGAATTTCGCATGATTCCAGTTTAATCAGTTGTGAACGTTTTCTGAAGTTTTGAAATTATTATGTGTGATCGAATAACTGTGAGTCGCCTGTAAAATTAACATTAAGGTGAGCGCCGCTATAGGATATTGCAACTGATACTGTTTTACCAATTTAAGCAGGTTTCGACTTCATATTTTGTGACGTCATGGATTTCGCACGCCCGTAGAAATTTAACTCGGCGCCTATGCTCAGAGACAGTTACGAAATTCTTGTGTTCTGAGTTGAAACTTTGCAGAAGCGCACCGCCATTCAAAATACCTACTTTTCTTAGGTTTTCGAAACCGTAGTGAAAACGAATAACGAGGTGGAAAATGCACTGTTCGCCACAAGAACAAGATCCGGTTTTGGCAAAATATCACTAAAAATTCAAAAAACGTTTGAAATTCGCTGTAATTTGTAGGAGAGCTTGATATAGCTTAAATGAAAGAAACAACAGCGCAACAACCAATGACTTAAATGAAATCATAATGAACGTCTCGCAAAACAACTGTTTTATCAGCAGCAAAGATTAATGTTATTCGTTGCGGTTGTTTTACACATACAACTTAGCAAGACATCCAAATTTCACTATACATATCACAAACTTGATAACCAAGTCGACAGGCAAACATACGGAAAAACGTCCAAATTATTTACTAGCTCAAGTTGCCGGTTGCTTTCAGTCCATTTGTTTCAAGCGAAGAAACACCGAAAACGAAATCAAAGAACCCGAGCAATTGCACCATCTCGGCCGCAAAGCTCCGACGAAACGCAGGTCAAATGAAGTGTAATGTTGAAACAAGCCATGATGATGAGAAGTGCTCGAAAAGCATTCTTGCATTCCCGATGTCAAATTACTTGCATTGGCAATTGAAACTATTACATGACAAGGTGATGTTAACATTTCGCGAACTTAAATAAATTTGAATGGCACTGCAACCAAAATCACGAAGCTTTGAAGTTTTGTTGCTCTTGCAAACAGTACTGCCTCACCTGTAGCCATCACCACGCATTGATCTCTGCCCTCGTTCAACGCCGTGTTGATTATCTTCCACTGCATTCTGGACGAAAAGAAAACCAGCGTTAAACAGACCAAGATCAAAGCTTCTAAAGCAGGGGTCTCTAACTCAATTGCTTCGAGGGCCAAATGAGGACTTATAAAGTAACCTCCCGAGGACTGCATTATGATGCTGCATTATGATGCTGACGCAACAACGGTGGTACCTGAACCTTACTAGAAACAGCTTTTGCATCATATTTCCTGCGAAAGGTATCACCAGTTATAGGCAAATCATTTCTAGCAGTCTCTTTGTTCGTTTGAAAGGAACTTGTTCACTCGCTAGCCGAGCACTTTCAAACACCGGTGAATAAACTAATAACGTAAATGTTAATTATTTGAAAATTCCCAAAAACCATCGCGAGCCGCACAAAACGTTCTCGCGGGCCACACGCGGCAGCGTGTTTGAGACTCAGGGCTCTAAAGTCACTTTGTTTCCTAAGCATACTGCACATTGTTAGTGGCAAAGCCTCCGACAGAGTCATCCCACGTAAGCATTAAACAACTAAAACTGACACTCAAACGTGGCACATTACTAAACGTATACGTGGCGTTGTAGCTTTTTGAGATGACGCTAAAAATTACGCAGGTCTGCTGTGGGTCGAAACACACGGATATTGAGAACAAAGTTTGTTGTTCTTTTTGCTGATAATGTTTGCTCAGCACAGACTTGAGAGTAAAAGGGAGTTTTCCGAATCGGATCGTTAAAGATTGCGTCAGTTTTTTAAGCTTGCGAATGTTTCCAAAAGGTCAAAGGCTTTACAACAAGACTTCTAGTTTAACCTGAAGGATTGTTTATTCCATTGAAAAACAACAAGTATTTTCAACAAAACCTTCGACGCAAAGATTGTGCAATCTCTGCATTTCCCAATCGCAGAATCTCGGTGTCAATCACATGAACGGAGTGCACTCATTTTTCTCGAGGCAAAAGAACGTACATGATACACAAAGTAAATATAAGAAACAAAACAAACGCGACATTTACACGCAGCTTACGGTCGAAACTTGGAATGTCCGAAATACTCCTTCAAAACGTCGATGTACTGCTTGTCAGGCGCGATGTAGTTGGGATCGTTGTATCCGTCGTTGCTCCCCGGGTCAGGGATGTCTTCAATGTCGTCGATATCATCGAAGTCGTTGTCGGGAACGGCGCAAATCATCCCACCCACATAGCTTTCGTCCTGATATGTTTGATAGGAATTGACCGGTGCACCCTGATCAGCAATCCGGAACAAGTATGTGGGGTGATCAGGCGCTTGTGAACAGAATTAGTCTACGATGGAACGCTATGTTTTGTACGTAATTTTTTTTGTTCTTCTTCAGAGATAACTTGGTAGTGTTCATTTATTGAAATAAGCCGATAATATTTTCAGGCCTGACCTGCCCTTATTTCAACAAACAAAAAAAACAAACCAACAAGAACGAGCGATGAAAAACTACTTTTCCTTAGACTGCAGATTTTAGCCGGTAGCATAACAATTCGAACATTTCATCGCATAGTACTGAACAAACTCTACTGGGCTACGCATCCTGATGACACAAAGCTACCAGTGACGCCCGGGGTCGTGGACAACAACGTGGGTGTTTCATGTCGCAGGGCATCAAATGCCCGTGTTGGGCGATCATGGAACTGAACTGAAGCGACATCGCTCAGTCTCGTGCAAACCTGTAGCAAACACTCTTCCCAGTCGTGGGCAAAAGCAGCGGACCATTTTACAAATCCAACGAGAATCGATTCGAAGCTTTCTTGCCAACGAGATTAGAAAAACCCGGTCTTATTTCGGCCAGTCAGCTCTGGGTTTACCAAAACCTTGTACACAAAATGAATCAACCACCCTGTCCCTAAGAAAAATATTTTGTACGTTTAAATCAGTGGTTTTCAACCTTTTTTGTACCGCGACCCATTATAGCAACCCACTATAACCCAACGACCCCCATCTAAAACTCATATAAAGCAAATGTAATACAGCTGTGTACATAGATTATCTACTTGCGAATCTCCATAAATGGTTCACGACCCTTCTGGGGGCAGGTTGAAAACCACCGGTTTAAATGAACGGAAAGTGCACCTTTTCTCACACAAATCTTAATCCCGAATGATCATCGTCAAATTGTACTCCGAATATCTTAACAACGAAATAAACAGCTTCCTCTCGCCTTCAGCAAGTGCTGCTGATATCCCGGTTAAAAATGATCAAGAAAAGCAGCGACTATTTCAGGGGAAACTCAACTCATGAGAGTGGCGAACAGCCAACCTGTGACATGAGGCAGAGCAAGAGCTTTCATCAAAGGTTTGCACACTTTCAATTTAAATTTTAAAAAATATTTTCTCAAAATTCAGGTTTGCCTCGCCGAAACATTTCCACCGACCCTGTGTTTCGTTTTTCGGTCACAGACCGAAATGATTTTTAAATGACCGAAAACAATCAAGTCATTTTGGTCAGAATGTCTGAAAATATAGGCTGAAACACTGTAACGGCGAGTTTTAATACAACTGTCAGACAAATGACCAAAACGTCTCAGAGAAAAAAAAACAGCACCGACCCCAAGATTTTTCTTTCGCCAAGCGTCCCGGTTGATAAGGATACGTGCGTCAAAACGAAAGATTTGATTTTTCAAGATAATCTCAAAACATTTTTCTGTATATATTCATGTGAAAAAACATGACTCTCATCAAAACGTGACAAGAGTCCCTTTTTTCAGTTAGGCTTATCTATCTATAAAATAACTTTGTAGGGTGAGTCAGACCAAAACAAAATCGTCTGTAGCAAAGCGGCAAGGAGCTGACTCTACCGTTAAAGTCAGCGCAGGATTGCACATCGCCTTACCTCATGCCAGGTAACTGAAGTCGATCCTTTACTTGACCTTCTGCTTTCTATTCGCTCGATGGCCTGAAAGAACGAGAAACGGGATCTAGGTAAATGACTGACAGCTACTACAATCATGAATGAAACGCAAAAAAGCGCAATGCCAGGAAGGCGCTTGCGTCATTCTACCCTACTAAAGGCGAAGCCTATTAGCGCTAANTGNACCGCTCCGCNAACTTAAATTAGGGCGCCATCAAGTAACAGGTTGATGAGTGGTGGAGCTCCTGTTGACATTCGCAAGAAACTTCCAGGTAAGTTGAAACTTATCCAACAACTGATTCAATTGTTATATGATGTCATGAAATGATGAATGAAGCTGCAATTCCGTGCAAATATTCAATAATCTTTACAGGTGACGCAAGGCAAGAAATAAGAAGTACAGTATTTTGGCAAGAGAATGCGAATGACAATAATAAGGAATGACTTTTGACCTGAAAACATTTACAAAATCAGAAAAAATCAGTACTATTTTTTGGCGTGTTTTTAAACTTTCCTAACGCCCGCTGCGGAACCTGTTCCCACAAACGTTTAAAGAGCACAGCAGGGACTGCTTGTTATAATTTCCTTTGAAGCCAGTGAACATTTCTGCTTTCTCGAATTAATTGAATTTTTTTCACTTGATTTCTGTGTTAAGACGAAAGGGACAAATGTGCCCATCGAAAAAATCACCAAAACTCGAGCTTTACTTAAATACCCCACCCTGTCAAACCCACTCCTGTAAGTTTGTTTTTCCTGACCTAGTTACTTCTTGGATGAGGCCAGTGACTGCTCATGCATAATACAGCAATATGCGCGTCACGTTAAGACCAGACTATTCAGAGCAGAGTTGTAAACGCGCCCCATGTTGAAGCCCAAACCTGGCCCGATCCCGACATATATTTTTGTAGCCGATTTAGGGCCGAAAGCTAAATTTATCGAGTAGCGATATCGATATGGCAACTGCGGGGTATTGGTGGCGTAGCAACATGACTACATAATTAGCAATTATTTTTTTTTTATCGAAGATTCAAGCAACTCGATTGCTTCAACAGAAACTGACAACAAAAATGTCGGTCGTTGCGAAAAAATTGTGTATGAAGGCAAGAAATCGTCCCGAAACATTTTGACTAACTTAAGCCCGAACCCGGCCCAACTTAACTCTGATTCAGTGCATTATTAGTGTTCAGGACCTTCATGCGTTTGAACACGATGTGTCAAATATTGTTTGGCGCAACAGCCTTGAATTTTCAGTTGACTGCTTTGCTTTAAAGATTGCGAGTATCAAACAAGCATACCTTGAAAAGTTGACTTTTACAATATCAAAACGAATCGGTCGGTTCTCATTGTCCTTCACTACATAAGTTAATTTCAAATGAGAAATTTTTGTCCTTGACCCACGCTTAAATCATTCTCGCTACAGGAAGAACACGTGTTAAACAATCAGGTTCAGTTTCATCATACTCGCTTTGCACTCCCTCTGGAATGTCACGAGGGATAACACTAAACGGAGGGCCGGGCGGGCTGGAGGGCCGTGTTTCCAATTGAAAAACAAGCATTTTCGGCGGGCCGGCGGACTGCACGTTAGGGTGGGCCGAAAACGTGGGCCCGCCCTTTTCTGCAGCCCTCCGGTCCGCCTTGCTCTGCAGCCCGTCGGCCTGCCCTTTTCTGCAGCCCGCCGAAAATTCATGTTTTTCAGTTGAAAACACGGCCCTCCGTTCAGTGTTATCTTGTCACGAGTGGCCAGCGGCAAGCACCTTCGCTTGCTTGCGCCGGAAACCACGCGGCTGATTTTATAGTGAATGCTGCATTGGCGGCAAGTCAGTGGCGGTACGATGCGTGAAGTACCTCCAGTGGCAGTACCTCTTCCTTCTACCCATTACCGCTGAGCACGAGGCTGGACAGGCCACAAATAGTCAAATACCATTTTCAAGTCTTCGGTGTGTCCCGACCGAGAATCGAACCCACACTACCAGAGTCAGTGGCGCATGCTCAACCCACTGAACCACTTGACCCGATTTCAGTATTGAAAAAGTAAAAATGAAAAAAATCAACTTCGTAATTTAACAAACTAATATCATTCCAAAACCAATTGATAATGTTGAAAGACGCCGAACTTCCCACCGTGATTAAAGTATAGAGTTGTGCTCAATATTGAAACAGCAAACCCCTTCTTCACCTCAAGTTCCTGCATCATTATCTCATTATACTCGTCATCAAATACGTCAGAGATGCTTGCATCAATGTCAACTGTTTGCTTGGAGCGAAAATCGTTTGTTATGGATTGATGCATCTGTCCACTAACAGCAGGCGTCGTTTCATTCCGTTGATGTACCTAAATCAATAATTAATTCATAAAGTTAACAGAAAATAGAAAGACAATTTGCGTGCAAAGCCGTGCAGTTCTTGTAGCATCCAGTGCGAGAAAATGCAAATTTCCTGGGAATCTACCTTTGAATTCCCGCGAGTTGTCGTGGAATTTTGTTGAAGTCACTTTCCACTGATGCAATAGTTTTGCATGTGAACTGCACCTTTAATAAAAGTTGCTGGTCTTTCTGAAGAAAAATTATTAACATTTCAAACTTGATACATTAGCGGTCATAAAGCTCTTATCCACCTCGCTCGTTTTCATATCAAGCTGTTTTTTTGCCAGCGCCGACGTCTGAAACGCCCCTCCTGAAATCTATTACAGTTAAACTCCTCTACCACACGGACCGCAATAGCAGCCAACGGAAATAGAATAAAAAATATGCATGTCGTGGTAGCATTCGCGAGTAAAGACTGATGTCACTCAACATTTCAGTTCTCCAACTATGCGTCATTGTGCCTCAATCTTTGCAAAAATAGGAGCGGGTTTGTCGGCACAATACGGAACGTTAGCTGAAGTTAGGTATCAAAGCACCAACATTACATTTTAAAGCACAACAAACGTATGCGTTAACTAGTTTCGCAGTCGCTTGACACTACACTGCTTTACCTGTCATGCCTGATTGACACTTTACATTGTCCACTAGAGATGGCACGGTCCAAGATTTTTTAAGCCTGGAACGTCCATAGCCCGCGACATCCAGCCCATTAACCGCCCTTGGCCCGCTAAATACTTGGCAATGTCTAATTTTCTTCGAGGCAAAATATCTTCTGGGGCTATTCTGCCTTCAGTAGAACCTAAAACCCTAAACTTAAAACCCTAACCAAAAACCCTACACCTAAAACCCTGGGCAGCTCGGTAAAAGCTAACCGCTAAAAATATCGTGAGCTCGTTTAACCTCTGCGGCCCAAAAATCGCAACATTAGCGGCCCGTGCCATCTCTTGTGTCCAACCTTAGCTTGCCGCTTCGACCTGTACGCAAAACTTTCTTTCGATGCCACCGAGTATGATACTCAAATGGGATGAACTATGTCCTTGACCGACCAACTGCTAGAATGGACGACAGCCTCTGCAATGAATTTTGATTATAAAATTTTGTTAGGATCTTTAGAGTTTCTGAGTTATCTGTGAAAGTAAGTTCATCAGAATACCTGTTACTTGCCGCAGCCAGTTGTAGAGGCAGCAGCGAGAACTGTTACTGTTACGTTATCTAACTTACTGTTTTTCAGGTGTTACACATGTTTGTTGGTTTTATTCAGATTGTTGTTGCATTAGCACTTGTCGGAGGATGGTATATTTATCTCAGTTTATGGTTACACATGGAAATTAAGTTGTTCTTTTACGATCTTTCATCACGTACTTCTACTTGTTTTGCTGTTGTGCTACAATTGTGATTGAGGAACATTGCTATTTAATAAGTTGCTAAGTTCATTTGACTTTGTAACTGCTGAAAACTTTGGAAAATATGGTTGGCTATTTTTTGGCCCCTTGTCTTAGAATTTGGCTCTTTTTTGGCTGTTTCTGGACTAGATTTGGCCTCTTGGCAGAAAGTAGATCTGACAACCCTGGTTTACAATACCCAAGACACATTGCTGTTGATTGGTGTGGCACGGGCACTAGGTGAAGGTTAAATGCCAATTAAATAATACATGCCTGAACGAACACCGATAGGCAACGCTTCAAGTTCATTTTCAACGAACAGGCCAGCAGCGAACTAATGAGCCTGAAATTGCGCAGCCCCTTCCATCAGATTGCGACTGAAATGCCATTGACTTTTGACCTTATCAAAACCAGTATGTCTTCCACACAACTGACAAACAAACTGCTTGACAATTACGTATGATCTGCTGACCGCATGTTATTTTCTAGGATGCCTCTCTTTTCTAGGCCTCTTTTTTCTGGTAGAACTGTCTTTTCTAGAATATCTCTCTTTTCTATTGCACCTCTCTCACTAGGAGGCGCTTTGCCCCAGTGTTGCCATTTTAACTATTTTGCTGCTAATTCTAGCAGGTTTTTCTCATTGTCAACTGGAAATATTTCAATCTAGCAGGATTTTGAAAACCGTTTAGCAGGTAACAAATTCCTGACAAAAAATTTGTATGAACAATTATTAATGATGATCTTTTAACTTTTACTCCTTGTTCAGCAAAAAATACTTTGTCTTTGCGATGACCCTTTGAAATGGGCAACAGTGGTGCCAGGTACAAGAAGCTGCCTCAATCATTTCGAGTTTTTATTGTGATGCAACCAACCTGCTTCAAGCAGATAATTGTGTCATAATAACATGCAACTGGATGGCTTGGTGGAGCCTAAATGATATGCTTCTGTGCTTAGTGAGCGCATTGGGTTTTTAAAAGACTACATTATTGGCAGAATGTATTTTTATCCCACGACACATATGATTTTTCCAGGTGGTTCAGTTATGCCAGGAAGTTGCAGCCTAACGTCTGGTCCATTGATAGTGAGTGCAAGACCAAAAATTGATACATAGCTTTACAAGTTTATTTTCAACACCTCAAAAAAACAAGTTTTTTTAGCAGATTTTAGCTGAAAAGTTGTGACATGTTTTTTAGCAGGATCTAGCAGTTTTTCGTGACAGCATTTAGCAGGTTTGGGTGACAACCATCTGGCAACATTGCTTTGCCCCTGCAACAACGCAGCACCAGCGCTTACCCCTATCATCATTCTTGGAGGGAGCACGCTTTGAGTAGAATGACTTGATGTAAAATCTGACAAATGCAGCCCTGGGTTCTCCACTTTTTCGACATGTGGCCCAAAAAATTAATAGAGGGTCTCGTGGCACACCAACTGTACAACTTATTCAATGCGACAATTGTTGCACATGCACAGTGCAGAAATTAAAACACCAAAACGCAACATTAAATAACACAACGTGCTCTACAATCAATGAGAAGGCTGGGCCTGTTTGTTGTTTGGAAGCAATAGATAGTCGAGGCTCAATACATGATAATGCGCAGATCAAGTAATCTTCCGCATTATGTCTGCTTCTAGGTTTCACTTTCGTTATGGCTGCCTGTCTGCCTTAAAATACCTTTAGTAAATGCATATTGTGCACAATGTGGTAGGCTGCGTGGAAATTTCCATGTGCCAATAATTTCTAATACATTAAGGCGAATGAGAGCGTATCATGACATTTATAGCTTGAGAGCTAACCTATGTTTTCGATTCAAAGGTTCTGCTTATAAAACGTACTCCACTCAATTTCAATATCACCAGGCCATGGCCAATAAAAAATTCCTCCGTGGACCGGGAGTAATGTGACATGTTGCACTTAAGCAACAGCTCATCACACTCAGCAATAAACGCGGTGCTCAGAAAAAATTCTGTGGAAAAAATAACAATTTGACTCGAGCAGCGTATGAAGAAAGTCGATTCCCACCGAGCGCAAATTTTTTATTGACTGCTTAAAATTTCCAAAAGTTGTAGTGTTGCTGTGAAAAATTGCCCGCGAGCATGTCAGATTTCCCGGGAATGACATTCCCGACTTCCACATATTTTTCTGGACCACAGTAGCATCCTTCACATAGGAAACAAAAACTGGATTACAAAATCATACTTTGCACCTAATTAGAAAAATAATTAACTACAGTAAACCTAGGTTAATCCGAATCTTCGCCAAAACCGGATAAAATCTGCTCTTTCTACATCTCGTAATCCAGATTTTTCTGTGGAGTAAGTGCACTGACTAGTCTTTAGAGAAAGATTCGTCAGCTTTCACACGCAACACAAGCGTGCTCACGATCACCAACAAACGTTTAGAATTATGATAACAAGTACAACAGCCGTAACTGCGCACAACATTCGACTAGTCGTATAAACGATTACTATGTCACACATGGGCATAGCTTATCACGTTGAACATGACACTCGCTCAAGGCGCTCCGCCGCACCACGGCTTCAGTCTATTGATCAGTGTTGAGTATGCGTGTGTAATGTCCCTGAGCATATTGTACTAGGTAAAGTGTTCGGAGGGACCAGTCACAGAAATCTCTGCGTCAGTGTAAAATCTCAGATTTCTTCGCAGCCAAGTTAATCTAAAATTATGAACTTACGATTGTTCATAACTGTCTGGATATGGCGGTTACTAATCGGATGTACCACCGTAAATACATCAATAAATCGTTTTGCTTCCACGAAAGTCTGTTGTTGGGTCGTAAATGTGTTCAATTTAAGTGATTTTAACCGATATCTAAATAGTTAGATGACGTTAGGCTAGAAACAATCATCTTCGGTTGATCCGAATCTTCGCCTAAACCGGATAAAATCGTCGGTCAAATCGAATCCGGATTAACATAGGTTTACTCTACCTGCACGGAAATTTTTTCTTCGTACGCAGGCTTTAACGGACGGTCACTGGTACTGACGACTGATTTTAACGCTAATTCAGCGGGGTATGTCGTATCATTGTCCAGCACTTGATTGACACGTTTGAAAGTATAAGCTTTGGTTGGGGTCTTTGCTGTTGATACAAGCTCATTTGCTTCACAGAAGGCTTTTTCGACTGGGTTTGCAACCTTGGGCTTTTCCTGGGAAGGTTGCTCTTGCTTGAGTTTCCTGGTAGCATTGTTCCAGAAAAAAAAAATTACCAACTCAATTTAAGGTGTTAAAATTTGAACGAAATTATTATTCCAAACAGTAAACGAAAAATTTACAAAACAAGGAAGCATATAACCTATGACTAGTCCATGCTTCATGAAAATCAATTAACATGTCTTCAGACATTGCCTAGATGTCCTGTATTGTGATGCCAGAAGATTGCACAACTTAATATTTGCCCTGCAATTCTACAATACCACATGAACTCTGGCATAAAAAAACTAACTGGGACTCATATAGAAGCCTACAATTTATAGTTTATTAAACTTTTGAAACTCAAATGAAAGCAGGTAATTTTCTCCAGATTTCTGTTGCATGAATTAGGGAAGGAAAATTTCACCCATTTCAATTGATGGTCTTCTGCAATCTTTCACTGGACTATCTACCACCAAACCAGTCTGTTGTACTTAATGGTCTACCACCAGACCAGTTTGAAAACTAATCCATTTGCTGCTACTACAATCCACAAAGCTGACATCAAAAGCTTCATTTATTAAAAGCTGATCTGGATTATAATCTTTAAAATTGAGCAAGGAAGAGGACTGGAACAAAACATCCATTACTGGTTAGTGTTTATATCAGGGTTGATGTAATTGGACCCAACCCAAAAAAAATCAGCCAGGTTTTTTTAAAAGAGCCCAATTAAAAAAAAAACAATAAAACCCACCAAATAAAATACTCTTTACTTTTCCTTAAAAAAATCAAATATGAAGTAAGAAGTAAAATAAGCAGCACACTTGTAAATCTTTTTTTTATCAATCAAAATGAACAGCAACAAAATTTGAAGAACTTGAAAACAAGAGTATAATTTGAACAGTTTGCTTTGAGAAATTCTACTGGTTATCTTCTTCAGCTCTGTAAATATGTATATTTATAACTGATTTCTTTGCCTTCTTTGCAGTCTGCACCCAACCTGTTTCTAATGTTGGACCATACCAAACCATATGTTGAAAAAATTACATGCTATAAATGCTGAACTAGCAGAGCATGCACAGAAACTTGATGTTAAAGTGCAGAAGTGTGGGAGTGGCTTTCTCTGTTTGCTGGGCGCATGTTTGCCAAGCCTTACCACTTTGGAATAAACTGATCAACAACACTTTGCAAAAACAAAGAGGGGTATATTTTTTACTCTTAACTTTCAGTGCCATAGAAAGGTCTAACAAGTCATTACTGTGTAATTCTGAAAATGGTGACATTGCATGATGCAATAAAAACAATTCAGAAGGGGATTTTGTGCTTTTTTTAAAAAAAAAGAACAAAAACCTGCTTAAAAAAACAAAAAAAACAGGTGGGTTGTTTTTTTAAACCCAGGTTTTTCTTAACCCTAACCCTGGTTTACATTTTTGTCATTTGCTAGGATGTACCAAAGCAGTTTCAGTGAAAGAGCATACAATCATCACCTTACAGAATAACAAAATCAGCAAATATACTGTATGTTTAACAATCACTGTACATACTTGTCTGAACTCCATGAAACTGAACATTTTTCTGAAGCAGCTACTGGAGTAGTCTGAACACCAGCTATGGTGCAATCATTTTGGAGACTTGTTAAGAACATCTTGTCATCGTCTTCTATTGGTTCAGTTTTTGGATCAGTATAATTGCTGGATTGTTCATTATGATCAGTTACTACAGATGTGTTTATTACACATCTCAACTGCTCCAGATTGTTGAATATTTCTTTGAGTATATTTCCAGCACTTTCATAAACATAACAAAGGAATATTGTAATTAACATAAGCACACACACACATATCTGTACAACACATGTTAACACTGGCAGTCTAACTAGGGTAAAATGCAATTAAGCTTTTATAGGCTTTTGCCTTTGATTTATCCCATGATACAAAATTTTTCACATTATAAAAAACATAATATCATATAAAACAGCTGGTTCACATATTTCCACAGGTCAGCCTTATAATTTACAATAACGACTGAGGATATGTCGTATTACATGAAATTAATTCCTATTTCAAAAATTTTTGTTGATGGATTCAAACCGGTGATCTTTGTGAAGAGTAACTACTTATATACCCAGGCCAGCGATCCCCAAAGTGGGTTCCATGAGCTGTACTTTCCAGTTTTAGGAAAAAACTGCTGATATGTCCTTCAACCATTTGGGCATGTGACAGCCGTTATATTGTTTGATATGGCTTTCCTTGTTCCCTCTTTTACTCATTTGTGAAGCTGAGTGTTGTCACAATGAGTTGTATTTCATTTTCCAGGATGTGACTGTGGCGCTCTGAAGTTTGACTAATAAGTACTACTAGAGATTGACCGATATGGCTTTTTTGGGACCGATGCCAATATATCGGTCATTCATGGATCGATAGCCGATATTTCCAAAATTTTAAAATCTTGTTTTCTGCTTCATTATCAAAAATATAATGTATTCTATGCCTTACCTTTTTTCAAAAACTTCAAAAATCAGGATTCATGAGCTAAAATTTTTCAAATTGCAGCAATTTCAATATTTTCCTATGAGTTTTAATTAATCTAATTAATGATGATGCTTCTGTTTGGGTTGCGACAGCCAAAACGTGCTCCATGGTTCTTGTCTGCTTGTTTATGAAAACGCACCTGTTAGCGTTGCTGCAGGATAACTGTTTTGACTTGGTTCATTGTGCTTTCTTATGCAAGTTGTCTGCACGTGTGATGAATATAGCAGCGTTTTGTCAACACCTACTGAGGCTTTGGCTGATACCGATATATCGGTGAAACCCAAATATCGGTCAGTATATTTATCGGTCTATCTCTGAGTAGTACCATACAGATATTTGGTTGTGTTGATAAGTTGCAGAAAAGGAGGACCATCTTAAGTGAATGATATCGCTGAAAGCCCTACTAGACATAAGGTCAGTAGCCTACGAATAGCTTAGAAGACAAGGTTAGAACCACGCGCTTCGCAGTAAGAGTACGATGTAGGCTGCAAGGAAGTAGGAGCACACACCTTCATACAGGCCAAGCCACCAGTCAGCCGAATGAGTCTTCTACAGATACACTGCTCTCCTAAAACATGCTTGCAGTTGAACTGTTTATGCTTCATGGTTACTTTTATTGTGCATAATTTTGTTTACAGTTCGAAACCTTAATAATGGCAATTTTGGTGAAAAAAGCATTTATGTTTACTTGACAGTTCTGGTGGGGGTTCCTTGTCCACTTGAAATAACCTTACAGTGTTCCGCAGACAAAAACGTTTGTGAAACACTGACCTAGGACATCAACAAGTGTTAGGCAGTTGACAACTAGGCAGTAGGCACTTATATCTTACTTTCAATACTATTTAAACAACTTCAAATTACAATTAAAAGTTTGTTCTAAACTTAGACTGCTGTTTTTTAATCATTATCTTGTTAAAACAAAGAAGTGTTGGCTTTAATCCTAGGTCAGGTGTGGCCAACCCACAGCTCTTTGCCCAGTTTCATATGGCTCTTACTTAATTACCAGAAGTTCCATTCAATAACATGCATAACAATAATTGGCTTGAAAAGTCCTGTCATTGTCATCTTGGTGTGTGATATTTGCAATAAACCTAGCTGAGCAAAGGTATGTATGTATGTGAGTGAGGAAGAGATGGGGTGATGTTCATGTGTGTCAATATGTGTGATGTAACTGTTTGCGGTAACACAGTAAGCCTAATAAATTTGGTTCTTGGTCTCTGACTGGTTAGCCACCCCTGTCCTAGATGATAAAATTTGCTCAACATTTAAATATTTTTTTGATAAGACAACCCTTTCTTGCTTTGCCAGTTTTTAATTTTATTCTGCATCTTTTTAAACATAAGAGCATTTGTTTGCATAAATTGCAAAGAATAAAGACAAGCATTTACAGCAACAGACATACCTTGAGAAAAAAATTTATAGCATATAAGCAATATTTGTGATACAGTACTAGCAATTTTAGTCATAACAGCATTATTGCTAACATCAGCAATGCTAATAGCATTACATGTAATATCAGAGATATGTTGTATTGGTATCATCAGCAATGTTTGTGATACTGAAGTCTGTTAATATTGGTGATATCAGTCATGTATCATAAAGATACTAGCAACGCCAGCCTATGACAATATGTGACATGAGTTGGATGCAACGTTGCAAAACCTTGTGACAAACACCACATCTTAAAGGTTAAAAATGAACAACATTTGCCAAGCAGTCTTCATGCATTTAATTATTTAAATATGGGAACACTAATATCACTATCATATTAAACTGGAGGACACCTGACTAATCTGCTACCTTTCTTGATCTTCTTCAGTGAAACAAATTAGGTGTTCATTGTTTTCCAAAATGGTGATCAAGTCATGTCCAACATCACACATGTTGATCAACGGTTCTATCAAATCATCAGCCAAGTCCATATTTTTAGACCACACTCAGATTATCTGTAAAACAAATAACAATGTGGTGTTGACCTTTAATAAGCCCAGTGTGGTCATATATATGTCACAACCATGTTAGACTGCAATATAAAAGACAACAAAACATTAAATTCACATTGCCAAGGATTTCATGTAAATATGCTGGTGCCTAATCACTGCAGTGTCAATTGAGTTAAATTTGAATATAGATGTGACACCCATTTTTTGATCCAGATTTTATCTGGCTAGTATACTTGTCACAAACGATTGATACTAGTACTTCACAGTTCACATACGTCTAACATTTAAAAACAGGAATGCCGTAAACTGAGGTTGCAAAAAGTTAATATAAATACCTCTTTGGGCTGTTGCGATCGGAAAGCTCAAGCGGCAAGCACACAAACCTTCGCACTGTGGCAGCAAGCAACAACAGAGACTATACACCACGATCACTCTATTATTGCTTGTTCGTGCCACGCATATAGAGTGTTTTTGTTAGTACACATTCCATCCGTGGTGAATCACGCATTCCAGCGCAACCCCAGCGGAGTGGTTGCAACAACATCCCCTCCTTTTTACAATGAACCGCACCGATCGCATGTTCTTTGTGTGAAGGCTGCACCCAGCACGACCTTCACATCCTGGTCACAGCACCATTTTGTTGCGATCGGAAAGCCCAAGTGGCAAGCACACAAAGCTTCGCACTGTGGCAGCAAACAACAACAGAGATCACACGCCGCGATCACTCTATTATTGCTTGTTCGCGCCACGCATATTTTGTGTTTTTCTTAGTGTACATTCCGTTCGTGGTGAACCGCACATTCCAGCGCAACATCTGCAGAGTGGTTGCAACAGGGCCAAGATAAATGTTGAAATACTTTCAAAAAATCATTAAATTCAATAAAAATATCTTTATATATAAAGGATGATTTTAAAAAATCAGAACCTTTGCTGGACTTAGAATTCAGTCTGTGTAAGACTTCACAATAATTCCCGGAAGTTTCAAATACTTAGTTGCTTTGCATAAAAGTCATGTTTTTTCCAAAGGATGCTCCAAATGGGCTCCGTAGCATTGGATGTAACTTGAATAAGTCATCTGTTTTCTTTTCGCTGAGATATTTTGGTTACTAAGATATTTCAGTCATTTGTCTCACAGTTGTATCAAAAGTCGCCGTGTTTATCATCCAATATTTTTAGAACTTCTGACCGAAATGATCTAATTATTTTCAGCCATTTCAATAACATTTCAGTCTTCGACCAAAAAAACCCAGAGTCATCTATTCACAGCTGCCAATTATTCCAACACATTCTTTAGGGATTTCCCTGATTTTTGCTGTGATTGCTGACGCCAGTTCTCCAATTGTTGAGGGTTGTTATGGTACACATTCACTGTGAGATTCTGTAAGCCATGTAAATGCGGTGCCCACTCATTGTCACACTTCCTGGTGATTAGTGTCTCTTGAAATCACTCTATCAGGCTAGTGAGTTACATGATGTGAGGCATGGCCCTGTCTTGCTGGAACCACTGTTCATCTTGATCTATCCCTCTACATCAGTGGTTTTCAATCTGGGGGTCATTTGCCTTTTTTCTAAGGGTCGCAAAAGCTTTTGATAAAAATGTTTATAATTATTTCTATATTTCATATATGGAATTATTTTTAGTCATAGCCAAAATAATAGGATAACCTGGCAAACACCATAGCCTACTTTTTCATTCAAAATTGTTTTAACACACTTTATCAAAAGAAATCTTTTCCTAGCAAAGAATCAGACACTAAGATCTTACAGAGTACAGTATATATTTGCCTACTAAGTAGGCATCATCAGCTCTGCGAAGTGTATGAAGTATACAATAGAATTGAATAAAACCCACAAACAGTAAAGTTATTAAATAAGAGAATCTATTTGAAAAACTATAATCCCAGCTGCCCACTTTACATAGGAAAGCAAAAGGTCACAGAAGGAACAACTGACCAAAACAAGCTACCAAGTGTACAGTGACATAACAAAAACAACAGCCCAGTACGTTAAAGGATGCGTAAGTGGTATAGGATAACATGCTTACACAAATTCATTGGCACAGCCATGCAGTGAGTCTACGGATGGCCGCAACTAGTCATGGGCTTTAAATAAGATAAAGTAGCAGAAGTGAAATCATCCCAAAACCTTCCATTACATAGCCAGACTACGCCATACAAACTTCGACAACATTTAGCCAAATCAATGAGTAGTAATGACAAAGAGCAAGCAAACCAACAAACAACACGTCTTCCCAGCTGCTAAGGCATGTTCAGGAGATTTCAACACAGATGGAAACCACGAAGCTTTGTGAATGCGATTTGTTTTAATTTTTTTATTTTATTGCCAAAAATATTTTAAGTGTGATTATAACCATTACGTACTTTTGCGTTTAAGGTCATTCAATGTCAAGTGATCCAGCAAAATTAGGATTCTTCATCTGACCCTCACCAAAATTCTTGAAATTTGATAAGGGGAAAGATCTCAGACTTCCAAGCTCAACAACGTTGGAATTTTTTAAATCGGACCTATATTTCTGAAATCATAAGTATTTGAAATTTTGATGTTTTTCAAGAAGATTGGACCAAAAAATTTTTGGAATTTTGCTGTTGGAAATTTACCTGATTATCATTCCTACATATCTGAATATTTTTATTCAATGTTTTGCAGTAAAGTTGTTCCAGGTTCCATGGTGAACAAAACAAGACAGATAGTTTTTCACTGGTGACCTATGAACCCTGGTTAATCATTGTTTTAACACAACATGGTTTTCATGTGCATTCAAGCATGACGATGTTTTAAATACCTCTGAAATGTTGCAACTTTAATTGACTTCATTTTTATATTTAAGGGCTAATGTTATGGAGATATATACTACTGTATCTTGGTGATCCACACTTATTTTCTAAATTCGGGCAAAAAAGTTTGTATCTTTATGTCTAACAATACAGTTCTTAAGTATGCTTAATCCACTCATTAAAAATTTTTGTAAAGATAAAAAACATATTGAAAACTGTGAGAAATATTATAAAAAATGGGTAAATTCTTATTATTATCAATAATTTTAAAAATTTAAATAAAAAAATAACAAATTTACATTTATTATTTTTATTATCAGGAAAATGATCATTTCCATTGTGAAATCTAAAATGCAATCTGATTTATAGTGTATTTCGCAATTATTTTTTTTCTCAATTGTAACTATTGTTTATAATTCTTTTGTCTAGTTGATTTCTACAATTCCATTCAATTTGAAACCCAGAGTTGCATGAACCAAAGATCTTATCTTATTTGATACAAACATAAATCCCCAGGTGTGGCTGTTAGCCAGAGAAATCAGCTTGCCACGCACTGCTTTCATAACTTACGAAAAAAATATAAAGAAAAAATATATTTGTTTTTTCTTCAACTTCACCAACCAATATGATATTCTCTGATACATACTTCAGATGACAGTATTTTTATTTTGTCAAGTAATCAGTTATGTAGTCAAGACTGTGACCTTGTTAAAACTTTGAGACCGGGACTACATCAAAAATTCCAAGACCAAGACTTCAACTTCAAGCCAAAGGAGGACACATAAATTATTAGAGGCGTTAGAAATGTTGTTCTTACAATACAAAAATAAAAAATTGATTTTCCACATATTTGTTGAATGTTGTGAAGTGTTCCAATCAATTTGCACACCTTTATATTTAACATAGCCATCTTTCGTGTTATGCTGATAATTCCAGAAATAATGAAAAGATTTATTATACAAGGGCACATCTTTAAACTGTCGAAATAGTCTCCATTCCTCATCATCCAAAGAATCCCGGTGATCTTTAGGCATAAGATGGGGTAATATAATAGCGACACATTTGCTATATTTAACTAAAAGATTTTAAGGGATTTTCACTTGCAGTGGGATCGAAAATCCTTAAGCTGACAACAATTTTATCTTAATCTTTCTCCAATGACTATTGTTTGTAATTTGCATCCATTGAGCAACCAGCAAAGTCAAGCTAGCAGCCTTAAACCTTTTTTCACAAATTTCGGCAATTGGCTTCTCATTCAATAACCTCATAAATACATCATCCAGCTAAACAAATGGAAATCTTTGAATTGTTTACGTAACTTTTTATAATCTGTTTAGCTTATGTAAGTTTGTTTTTGTGTGAAATCGCAAGGCTTAAATAAATTGCATGCAACTGCATGGCTGACTACACTGATTTACAAGCAACCCATTTGTGGTGCCCTGTAAAAGACAGATATACGTCAGTAGCGGATCTTGGTTGCCAGTATAAAATGATGTAACTGGAGTCGCAAATCAATAATTTACATTGAGCAATGATACCAAAACAATAGTAAAAATAATAAGTGACTATGGAACCACCCATGGATCTCCTTATTGCAAAGCTTATTCTACTGTACCACCTCACATGACATGATTTGAATAAAGCGTTCAATTTGCACTGAAGTGGCGGCGTCCCAACTCCCAGTAGTGTAGCAGATGTGTTTCAGGTCTGCTGTGACAATGGTTTTTGGTTCGCCGCTTACCGTGGTGCCTTACGTTCTCATAGTGATGACTGGTTGAATGTTTCAATTCGTGGGACCAGTTTTTCTTTACTTTTTTCAAAACTTTCCTAACTTTTGGTTTAGGGGTTACGTTTAGGGGTTGACATTAGGTTAGTTAAGTGTTAGGATTAAGGTTCACCTTTTGTGTTTATTATGTTTCTACATAGGTAGTGTCTATTAAGCCGCCAAGATGCTGGTGGCAACAGCCTGTCTGGAGCTATTGTGCTGCCAGTCGAAGATTTGGTCTCATGGCATGACGAATTCGAATAAAGAGGTCAGTCTGTCATGCAAACGGCATGTTGCTCATAGCGTAGCGGTTATGCTTCACATCTGATATTCCATTGCTTTTTGGTCCGACTCTCACCTTGGTGACTTCCGTTTTGTTTTTTTTACTCTTTTCAAAAATTGCAAGGTGTACGCTTAGGTGCTAGGTTTAGGTTAGCGTTAGGGTTACTGTTAGGGCTACAGTTAAGGTTTATCTTTTACGTTTACTTCGCTTCCACCAAGCCTGTTGCTGCCAGCATCTTGGCGGCAAAATAAACACTGCCTTCTACAAATCCTACTGCATTCTCCTCGTGTGTTACTATTAGTGTCATGTTATAAGAAGTGGTCAAATAAGGTTTAAAGATCCATGGGCAGTTCTGTAGCAAAAATAATATTTGTTGCTAACCTACGCCTTTAATTATCAGCCACCGAAATGGCTCTCACACCAAGATTATTCCATTCCTGATAACAACCTCCAGTTGGGCCCAAATTTAGGTTTCAACAATTATGAAAATATGAATAAGTACAACATCGAAACTTTTTACCATGATGTGTTTAGGAAATGTTATACTAAATTGCAATGAAAAATTATTGTTTGTGTTGCATCTGTACCTTTATTTGTTGTGTAACAAGTTTTTTTTCACTCCAGTTACATCATCACACATCCATTAACGATATCTGCTGTGACGTTGTTGCAATCTCAATCTGAAAGCCCGAGTGACAGGTGCGCAAAGCTTTACAATGTGGCAGCAAGCAACAATAGAGATCATGCGCCACAATCATTCTTCACGTATGCTAGTCATTGACTCATTGTGTTCATCATTCACATGCTAGTATCATGAAAGATGACACGCCACAATCAGTCTATTATTATTGCTTGTTCACACCATAATTCAAATGGGTGTTATTTTTTGCGCTCATCCTGTTCATCATATGGTGAATCACACATTTTAAACACAACGCCAACCGAGAGGTTGCAATAACAACCCTTGCTTTTTACAACAAAACAAACTGCACCGATCGCACGTTCTTTTTAAGTTTTTGTGAAGGCTGCACCTAGTACGACCTTCACATCTTTATCATCTTGGTCACAGCACCATTTATTCCTTGCGATCAGAAAGCCATCCATAGTGGCATACATACGCAAAGCTTCACACTGGGCCAGCAAGCAACAATAGAGATCATGCGCTGCAATCACTCTTCGCATACACTAGTAGTCCGTCATTACCTTCAATCGTTCACATGCTAGTAATAGTATCACTATCATCATAGATTACACGCTGCAATCACTCTTTTATTGCTTGTTTGTGCAACACATATGATATATCTGGGTGTTGTTCTTCACTTCCCATTCGTGGTGAATCGCACATTCAACTCAGCGCCAAGAGGTTGCAACAATGGACATTCGTTCTTAGCCTATCTTTACATTATTGTTGTACTCCTTTGTGATTTCACATTCATGATATGAGCTGAGGAAATGAAACCAATTGAACACGTTTTATTTCATTGGAATGCCCACTTTTTCACTTTTCTTCCTTGAGAAAAAAAGGCCAAAAATGGACATCCACAATTTTTCTCAGGTCTATTTTTCAGGTCAAAAAAACATATAGGCTACAGAGTAGTTTTTTACCTTCATGATGAACATACACTACTACAGTGAGTAGGCTAACAGTAGACGCGAACACTAAACAACAGCAAAATTAGAGCCGGAAAACCAGCTCATCCTACTCCTAGTATCAGATAGATTTATTGCAGTTATTATTGCTATTTTTGAATCTTTGAAAACGAATTTATCGGGATTTTTCGCAATCAAAAATAGACGTCCAACCAGAACCAAAATACCCAGAGTCAGAACTGGGAGGAGCTGGAGCACAGCACGTCATGTTTTCATAAATCTTGTTTCCCGCGAAATAAAATGTTTATAAAGGGTAATACCCTAGAGGTGGCCTTGATCCGGTTTCAAGCGAAATTTCTTACCACTGCGAAATTTCTGACCTGTTATTGTTTGTAAGTTGTTTTGCTTCTCAGAATAAAGAAAAACGTTTAGCAATTATCTTTTTGATGTGTGTTGCGTAAATTAAAACATCTTGGTAAGATGTCATGCACCCACAACGAGCAATAGTACAGGAATAACTGTAACCACTGAAAAAGTTTGAACTTAGCCTTATACCTCAATTATTTTTCTTTTTCTCACCTTAACCCGACACACTTACCTAAACACGAATCCCAAAGCCCTAAACTTCAGTTTTCTCAGCGTATTTGATATATAGAATATTACTCTGGTACATGCGTACATGGCGTGAAGTCAGAAAGTTTGCAAATAGGAAATTTGGCTTCACACCGGATTGCCGGAGACGACTCCAGCAGGAATCCAGAGGTGGCACCAGATCCGGGGGCTGGAGTCGACTCCGGCAGGATTCGGCGTTTTTCTTTCGGAGCCGGATCCGGCCCAGGAGTAAAAAATTTGTGAAAAAACAGACCCGGATCTGCATGGGGTCACTTTTCTATTTTGGCGGTAGCAGGAGTCTGTGTGGTGATTTTTTAAGTAAAAACACGGGTAAATGGCGGTTGAATCGATTATTGTAACCGGAGTCCGAACAGGAGTCGGATTCTCAAATGTGAAAAATTACCAGACCCGGAAACGGACACGGATTCAAAAATTTTGCAACAGGAGCGGAGTCGGAGTCCGAAAAACTGACTCCGGCAACCTCTGCAGGATTCTGTGTTTTTCGTTCGAACCCCGATCCGGGCCCGGAATAAAAATTTTGTGAAAAACCGGGCTTGGAGTCAGTTTGCAATTTTGGCAGTAGCAGAAGTCTGTGTGGTCATCAAACAAAAACATGGGTAATTTTCGTTTAAATCGATGATGGCAGCCCAAGTTTGAACAGGAGTCGGGTTCTCAAATTTGACAAATTTCCGGACCAGGAGCCGGATTGAAAAATTTTGGAATAGGAGCAGAGTCGTAGTCTGAAAAAGTGATTCCGGTGACCTCTGTAATGCCGAAGATTAGCTTGCAGTCAGTGGTGTGCAGGAACCGGATCTAGGAGATCAAACAAGCCGGATACTAGGAATTTCTTTGCATTTGGTTTGATTATCGTTTACCTTTCAACCGGATCCGGATTATCCACATGAAATAAACAGTGGCCATGCAAAAACCTGAAATGCAATAATAATTTTATTTAGAAATATCACGATATTTCGTTTTATGTAGAAAAATTACGATAAATCATATTGGCAAGAACTTTTTTTCTAATTTTTCTCGTGAAATGCAATGTTCCTGCAGCTCGGGATCCAGAGATGAGCGGATTTTGATTTTTCAACACCTGATCTATATTCGAAAAATTCTTGCATATCCATACCAAATCTTTATCCGAAAATTTCCGAAATTTAGTATCCGATTATCCATCCGTATCCGAATACGACACTGGCTAAAAACAAAACAAAAAATCTGTGGTTATAGGTCTGCCAGTGGACCTTCATTTTTGAAAACTTAATTGTCCACCAGCTGTAATGTGACACTAACGCATGACAAGTGAGCAGTACACTGCACTAAGCTTAGCAGAAACGTAGTATTGTTCCAGTCGGAAAGCCCGGCAAGTGCGCAAAGCTTCACACTGTGGTAACAAGCAACAATAGAGATCACATGCCATGATCACTCTAATATTGCTTGTTCACGCCACATAAGTACGGGTATTGTTCTTCGCGCACATCCCGTTCGTGGTGAATCGCACATTCAAAGTTATACCAGCTGAGAAGTTACAACAACATCTGCGCAACAACTAAGGTTCGTATCCTGGTCACAGCCCCATTTTGTTGCAATCAGAAAGCCCGAGTGACATGTGTGCAAAGTTTGCCACTTTGGCAGCAAACAGCAATAGAGATCACTCTCCGCTTACACTAGTCATTATGTTCAATCATTCACAAGTTGGTATCGGCAAAGACTCCGTGCCGCAATCACTCTATTATTGTTTGTTTGCGCCACGTATATGGGTGTTGCTCTTTGTGCACATTCTGTTCGTGGTGAACCACGCATTCAGCGCAACGCCAACCGAGAGATTGCAATAGTATACCTAAACCTAACCCCTTAACGTAAACCGCAAATTGGTACTTTTACAGCTAATTTTTTGGCTTTTTGGGTGGTTTAACCATTTAGCTGCTTTAGGTATAACTAAGTGCCTAGCTATATGGGTGCGGTAGCTATACCAAGGAAACTGCCTGCAGGACATAAATCACAGACAATCCCCTGCTTTTAACCTCTATTGTATTTTCGATATCACACAGAATT
>JGI24159J19872_10001131_pt1 | contig 28258 bp, 17 predicted proteins | sample Ectturendosymbi4_FD_19872 | JGI IMG/M metagenome (IMG submission 19872)
GGGGTGCCGCGGCACCCTAGGGTGCCATTTACAATACCCAGGGGTGCCGCGAGCTAATGCGTTTTTTAATATACTATTAAATATACATTTTCAAACTGTCATCAAACCTTGAAGTAAAATTGTGTATGGGTTCGCCACTGGGTGCCGCAAAATATAATTAATTCTCTTCTGCAGGGTGCCGCAAGCCTAGACAGGTTGGGAACCACTGCTGTAGCTTGTTAAGCGATCCGAAATCAAGTGGTTGCGCGCGAAATATTTTATTGTTTTACAAGATATAACGCAATCGTCGCATAGGAGTGGAAAGTCGTGCACAGTGACAGTGTTCGTGCAGTAAAATCGCAGCACAGAATATCGTTTGGAGTGACAATCTGCTGCTTCTCGCTACAACAACCGTTCATGCTTCATCCCGCCGCTCGTGGTCGTCATTTCAGAAATCCTTTACCGTCAGTTGGCGCGCGGGGACCGAATAAAATCGCCGGAGGATTTAAATCGTCCAGGTTCACCACTGCACCTCCTCTCACCTTCCGCCGGGTTTCAACTGGGCAAGTTTGTGCCTTGTCAAGAAGGCGCTTATCGCTTGGGCGACCTGGAGCGGACAGTCTTCGTGTACAGCGTGGCCGCTTTTAGGAAGAATCTACAACAAAAAGTGACGTTAACATCTTTGTTTTATTTCGGTTTACTCCACTGTTGTGAACACTTTCGTGGTTGGCGGCTAACGGCAATCACCAGTGCCTTTTCAGTAACTCCACTTCAGCAAAGGTTTAAGCCAGGGGTGGGCAAACTGCGGGCCGATGCACATTTTTTGCGGCCCTCGTATACATAATGCACTCTTTGTATTTTCTGTGCTGATAGATAATCACTAGAGAAAAAAGGTCGCTTCTACTAGAGAAAAATGCCGTAGGATAGTCGAATGCATAGTGATCTTAGCAAGAAAATATGCATCTGGGTGCGCAAACTATATTATAAATGTATTGTATTTTATATTTTTAAAAAAGTATAATTTGTAGAAACTGGCCTTTCGCTGGGTACTGACAGAAGAATGTGGCCATCACTTAAAAAGGATTGCCCACCACCTCGTCTAAGCCCTCCCGTCGCTGAGAAGTCACTTGGGGAGTACAGATTACACACAAGGTTCCCACACTTTCAAAAACCACATTCCCTATTTTTTCAATACCACATTAAAGACTTCAATACGGTTATATTAGCTCCATTTTTTCAAAAGTTTTGTTCATCAAACACAATGCAAAAAACATCTGCAGTACTGTTATCAGCGGTAAAGAACAAAATTTGGGCTGAACTTAAAAGTGTACATTTTGGCCAAATTCAATACTTCTTCAAGTTCTTGAAAACCGAAAACCAATCTCACAATTCAATACCGCGTGGGAACCCTACAAGATGAGGCCAAACTATTATTGGTATTGTCGCATAAGAATTGATCGAAATCTTAGCATGCATTGCACCTTGTTAAGAGAGACGCCTTAGAAACACGGCATTATAACGATGTCCACATACATTTGTTTAGCTTTCCTTCAGTCGACCTGATCCCCGATTACAACAACCAACATGATTTGTGGGTAACATCGGCGTAAAACTTGCAGGAACTATGAATGGCAGTGTATGTCATGACATTAATAGACGTGACGCCAAATGGATCCGGGTTGGACAACGCTCTGGACTCCTTATCGCCAAGCATTAGGTGTATTTTTTAACTGGGCCACTTAAACTTTCTCGCGTAGTTCGGAAGTTCAATACAACGCGCCGTTGAACCATCCATTTGTTTCCTGAACCTCAATTTGCCCTCAGGAATGCTGCAGGGGCAATAGCTTCGAAGAAATGTCAGTTCAAGGCTCGGTCTTAGCCCTTTGTCGTGAGAATGCGAAGCGACGCTTAGTAGTTCCTGCAGGCAATTCGTGCCGACCTGCCACTAACTTCACGCGAGCACTGGGCCAGTGGGCCACTTGCTCACCTGCATTTGGAACTTGCCCTGCATCTGTCCGATTGTCAGGTCGCGGTCGAGTGCGTTGACTCCTGCATAAAAAGAGATGTGCAAAGGGATATTTAGTCTTGGAACATGCAGTACATATACAATTTATAGACTTCAGGATGGAAAGAAAATACAAAAATCGGGCTATTTCGGAAGTATCAGACTCGCATTTGCGGAAAAAAACAACTGAATTTTAAGTGAGGTCACCCGAAGTTCGGCCACAGACTTAATGTCACTTTTCCGCAGTGATGAAAGTAGCCTTGTGGCTCACGACGCAGGGCCAGCGAAGATCGGCGACCTCACGATTGGTAAAATGCAAAGTTTTAAATTTCTTCTCTACAGTACTAGTGCTTCAACTACATGCATTAAACAACTCCATTAGCAGACCGGTCCGAATTTCGTGTCGCAGGGTAATGCTAATGTGAGGTCAAATTTAACTCCGTCACTGCACGAAGCGATGTGGATGTCGTAACCGAGTCACGAATGCCGCGTATACGTAACGTCAAGCAAAAAAAATTTGCATGCAAAAAAAACCTTACAGCATTGAATTATTCAGAAACATGCGCTTCGAGTCAAACTACTTCGGCGTTGTAACGTACAACTGCGATTTGCAAAGCAAAAGAGATGCGGCGGTCGACCAAAACCAAGTTAAATTTTCTCCAAATTCATTCAATTCACGGAAACTGATTTGTTCGTGTGTCCTGTGTTGCTCAGAGGATTTGGAGGAGTGAGTCCTGGAAAATTGCGCGATTGTCTTACCTCCAGGCTAATAAGCGTCCCTCAGCACCAAAAGAAGATCAGTGACAAAAGCTTTCGGAAATGACTTTTGCTGATGTAAGTGTCAGCAATGGAAGGTCATATGCACACAAAGCACTTTGATCGAAGAAGATCGATACTCAAACCAACGCCTCTTACAAGACATCTAGGAGGCCTTGCTCCTAGATGTTTTCTGTCTTAGATGCCTTGCTCAAACCCTCTTACTGACGAATAAAAAAACAATGCTACACAGTTTAACCAAGAGACTAACACAAATCAACACGTGCAGAAACACTGAATCATTCAAAAGCTTGTTGATCGCTTCAAAAAAATAAAAGACAGGAACATTTTTCGCAAGCGATGTAGCGATTATAAATCCGTCGCGTACTGGGTTATTCCAAGCACACCTGCGAGCATGAGGATCTTCGGCACAGGGACGGACAAGAACAGGGACGACAAGCCTGTAAACCAGCCCTTCCAGTATTTCTCTGTCTTTGATAAATCTATGCGCCATTCGTAGCGAAAAGGCTGCGCCGGAGTGACCCTGCAACAGAAGAATTTACATTTAGAGCAAGGATTCTCGCGACAGCTACGACACTATTGTTGCTGTAAAGAACGCGTGATCGAGCAGGTTGAGAAACGGTTACTGCCGCAGCGCGCTTGAATCACCCACCGCAGTTGCAAAATTGTCTATTTTTGCGAGACAACCGTTCGAAGAAATCTATTTTTATTGTAGGTCAAACCGCGCAAACGACGAATTCAAAGCGTGGCCTTTCCGGCGAACGGATTGGAGATACAAACATGTGCAAGTGTTGGTGCCTGAATCAAAAATTTGTTGACATGCACCTACATCGGCCTTCCAACACTATCCGCAGTAAAAAAAGCGCGAGGACGCACACAGCGCCATGTTTCAAGAAACCCAGTCGCTGATCCATGCATTGCATAGGTTTCTGAAATTCATGCTGCTCGTCTCTCCACTATCCTGTCCAACGGGTCGCTAGTAGCCAATGCCAGTTTGCAAGCAAACGAGCGTTTCCGCATGAATCCAGTGACGCTTGCCAAGCACGCGTTGTGACGTACACAATAGCATCTACGCAGTGTAGAGCACAGGCCACAGCATGTTGTAACCGGGAAGTTAACATTAATAGCGTACGATCGAAAAGTCAAAATTTATCGGGCTTCTTCAGCCGTATGGCAACACCGCTAGCCGCATGGGGGGGTTGCAAAACCGACAGAGATGAATTTTATCGCGTGGTTTGATTTTTAAAGACAAGAAAGTAAGGCAAAAGGTAATAATGAGTAGCAAAGATGCACAACATCAGAAAAAAAGTTCACTTCTGTCGTTTTCTTCGCCTCTATTTTACAGAATTGTGAAAAAGAGTCTCCCATCATTATCCAGTTCCGAGTACCTACACCGTCAAAGTATAAAACAAGGGGTAACAAATGTCATGACTGATAGACGTAGCCATGATGGGCAAAGGGACCATGCCTCCCTAAATTTCTAGCATATCTTGTCGTTTTGTGCTTCGAGATGCGGTGTCCCAAACCAAACACTGTTGCTCGCTTAATTTCAAAATATTTGGTCCCTCCAAAACTTTTAGGCTGGCTACGCTACTGTTCGATAAAAGCTTTGGTGATGATACGCGAGATATACATATGCACCGCCTTATAAAAGATGGGTGTTAGAGCCGAAAACACTCGTGTGTTCAAGATTCGACGCTGAAGGACGGACGATCGCAACATGTGACATGCTTGATGGTCTAACTGGAAAGCAATTACTATCGCTTCGTTTAATTGCGACCGGTTGACACAAGAATATTTTGTTCTCTTTTGACAAGTCGGTGGAAACGGAAGGAGATGCAAAACAACTTATACCAGACGTCGAAACGTGTCTTGCAAAACAAGCTTTCGGTGAATATAGACGCGACAATTCGTTTTTATCATGAGGATCATCACGTCACACCAGGCCCGTAACCAGCTCGGGACACGAGGTGGGGCGAAGAGTTTTCTGAGGGGCCCGAATTTTATAACTATGTCCCACACATTTTTCCAGGGGGGGCGACAAAAACGTAAGGGTGGGTTCGCCTCCCGTGCGCCCCCTGGTTACGGGCCTGTGTCACACCGTGACGCAAAATACAGTACGATATTCGATTTGCTTAGAACCCTGGAACGTTGTAAAATTTGTCAACTGCCTCGCGTCACTTTTCTGCATTGCAAAGACAAATTTTGTGATTTTGCTATTTATTGCAAAGTCAAATACTAATTTTGCGAAGTCGCATATTGTGAAACATCGGGGCATTACGCAGGAGATAAAATAGCGTCCTGCTTCCTTCTGATCAGAAGTTAATTGCGTCGCTTTTGTTTCGCAAGCGCTTATCAGTATTAGTCAGCGCAGGCGACAAATGTCTAAAAGGGTGGCTTTTCGCGGGCAATCACAACTTCACATAGGTTACGATGACGCGTGGCACTGTCCTCCACGCGCACCGCCCGAAGAAAGCGGCAAAAGGGTGTTTGGTGCTCGCTGACGCGTCAGGCCGCTGCGCTGTGCAGCATCCCGGATGTCAGCGGCAGGGTGAGCACTCGCAAAGTCAACTTTCACGCGAAAAATACCGGAACGCCATGCGCACGCGACCTCCGGGTGCATGTGCGTTCCTGCAATAGGCCGCTCTCGCTGGTCACGTCGACGACGAAAACAACAAGCGCTTTGGGCGCGTTAAGATCGCTGCAAAACTTCCGAGAGAACAAGCGGTGAACAAACAACAGGTTGGCTCCCGCACCGCGCGCGCAGCTCTTTAGTTACGACTCATGTCAGATGACTGAAGAAGCAGCGCACTTTCTCTGAAATGAAGCAACGTTGACTGCGACGGGCAGCAATGCCGAAATAATGCCGTTGCAAGCGCGCATTTTGGCTTAATAGTGATAAGCAGGGTTCTTACGCAATTTCGAATATAAATTTCCGAACTCTTTAAATTTTTCCAAGCTCTTTCAAGGCTTTTCCAGACATTTTCTGGACTTTTTCCATACCTAACCTTTCCGTATGACCTACCGAGGTCAAATGCCGGCACTATAATATTTAACACCATATAAATAAAATTATATCAATCTTGAATATAATATTTTGAAAATTTATTTCAAAATATCAGGTCTGAACAATTATTTTCTTTTTCCATACTAACATTCCAAAAACATTTATTGCAGACTGGAAAATGACAAAATTTTCCATACTTTTCAAGATTGCGTAGGAACCTTGAATAAACGTATGTCCGAAAACATTACTATTGACGAGCAATGCGAAAAAAGAGCGAGGGCGGAAAAACAGGGTTGCAGCCGGGAAGGACGCAAGAAAACGTCGTGCCCACATTTGTTAAAGTTCGGCATTTTTCTGCGTTTTGATATAGCACTTGAACATTGGCATGTTTTTGATCATTTCAGTGAAAGTCTCAAAAGAAGTGCTCAAGTATTATATTGATTATAGCGTCATTTGTTGTCTTTATACACAGCGTTCACCCATTTCTGTTTCAACCCTGCATTACTGTGGAGGTTGCCCTGGCAGTGGTGTGTAGCAAGTGCAAGCGCACCCCCAAAAGTTTTGATTTGGTGAAAATCCGGGTAAAATCCCTGAATCTGGGCAAACTTCCCGCAAGTACGGGCAAAAATGGCGCGCAAGTGCTTCGATTTCAAAAAAATGGTGCCCAACGTGTGCAGAATTTATTACATGAAGACCTTTTTGGAGGTCATCCCAAAAATGGTCGTCATGAGAAAATATTCGTACACGAAGTGGTCCAAAAATCGGGGAAATTCGGGCAAAAATCCTTCGCACCCCCCAAAATTTGCCTGCTCCTACACCTATGCTCCCTGACATTCGTAAACACCGTGAATTCACTCATACAGGCGGTATTCACTCGTCGTAACTTCGAAAACACGATTTTTCTTCGCAGTGATTTTTTGCGTAATCTTCATTCGATCGCTGTCATGTCGACGACCAATACAATGCTTCACCAAAACCATATTTCACCTCGGTAGCACTATTCCTCAATCGCTAGCGTTTCGTGATATAAAATTTATCAGAATTCCGTCAATCCCTGCATGAATATTCTGCAGTTACATAACTTCGTCGTCCACTCTGGCAACCACTGCAGTTGAACACGGACCCAACCTATTGGCCGCACCTTTCCTTGGGACTCCCTGGGGGCATGTGAAATGCGGTCTAGTGGTGTCAGGGCGCAACTTAGGGACCTTTACCCTTTCCCGGGCTCTCTCGCGGTAATACTGCCGCACGCATAACCTCACATGTGAACAAAGTGCAGGGAAAAAATCTCGACCCTTACGCGCAGTGACGCCACGTTAGGACAAAATATTCGAAGATAATAGGCAAAAGAGCGTAGGCGGAAACGTGCAAAATTAAATGAGCGGCCTTTCGTTAATTTACTTACAAGCGCTTGAACGTGCAAAAGTAGCTTTTTTCGAACAGCAGTTCCTTCATCACACTGGCGAAGCAATTTCACAGTCAAACTGCACTGTTGTGTAAGATCAACGTTTTCGTTTCGTAACCATCTGTTAGCGGTTGGCTAAGAAAGAGCGTATGACACTGCTGGCTCTGATTGACATCGCCATACTTGCGACGGAGCTAAAAAACATACAGTAGGAAGCACGTGTGTCGCGAGAAACGTGACCAGTCATATTTTAAGTTTGAGCGTCACGAGAACATGACGAGGCATATTTTAAGTTTGAGCGGGGACTTTCTCGGGGAACTGCAGTGGGTTATATGGTCGGTCAATATTAAAACAGGCGTCATGCGTCCGTTTATTCGAAGGGAATGAATAGCAGAGCATCTGCAATCCGCCAACGCTGCGTTATGTCCACATTCACGAAATTATAAAACGCGATACAGGTAAGCAAAGCGGGAAAAGGAAACAAACCAACTTGCCGCCTCTGAAAAACTAAAACTGTAAACGGCGGGTCAAAATGAAAACATGTGGCAGGTCTAGGTGTTTGTGTTTCTAATTAGGTCTCGGTTACCCGAGAAAAAAAGCAAGGAGAAAACCCGAGTTTTTTCGGTTTTGAGAAAAATCCCATTTTGAACGATATAAGCAACACGAAATTAATTTGAAACTGCTATGTGTCGTGATAGCCAGTGATCCGCTTCGCAANCANACAGCGAAAGGCCATACGGTCTTCAGAGTCAGCCGCCACGCGATCAATACANCGCGGACTGTGGGCTGCGACAAAAAATGCAAAATGTGAATAACAAATGTACAAGACAAGCTGAAGTTTGCAAAATTAAAATACCCATAAAGTTAAACGCAAATACAGTATTAGAACAATAACCACAAATTTATTTCAGCCAAAGGTTACAAAGACAACGAAAATACACAAGTTAAATAAGTTTTTATTGCTGAGGCACAGTTTTTCACTGATTCTTATGGTACTAACGCATGAAAAACAAAGCGTGACTTCTCAAAAAATTTTTTTCGTAAACACGCTATTGTCTTGAAATGAAACAATGACGAAACAGTGAGTGTGAATAAATAGGAATAGCATGCAGTTGAGCCACATCGTTCGATACTTTTGAATGCAACGACTCCCATAGCTTTTTACAGAAATACGGCATTGGATGCAATTCAGAAGAATGCGTTGTCCAAGCTGACGTGGCTCAAAGAAGAATTATGTTTCACCGTAGTTGCTTTGCACACTACGAGTATCGCGAATGGGTGGCTGTGTTGAGGCGAAAGTGGTCGTCTATGTATCTCTCCGTTGCCGCGACATGCATTAAAAAGATGGACTTCGGACTTCTGAAACGAACCCGAACAGCACAGTGTACCCGAAATGAACTCAGAGCTGCGAACACTTACTTGCTGCCACGTGCCATTGCTTCTCAGCAGTATACTTCGCATGAACTTTCTTGAACTCATTATAAAAGAACAAACGCGCAAAGGCACATTAAAGTCGAATGCCGTGCCGAGCCACCGTGATCCTTCTGTGTGGGACCAGTTGTGAAGATAACGACGATAAATGCAACCACAGTTTCACTGCGATGTCAGAAAGGGTTTGGTAACGGAAAAGGCAAGACCTGCGTTTCACCGGCTTGGTTGGTTGGTTGGAAAAGAGGTGCAATGGGAGAACTACGGCCCCCACTTTTTTAGGTCTGGCTTCGGTGACAACCAGGGTCGCGCAGCCGGAGTCGTAAGGAGTCGGAGGTTTTTGGGTGGAGTCGGATTCCTAACAACACTGGGAGTCGGAGTTTTTTGTCCGACTCCCAGCCCGAATGTCCAATTGGATGATTTTCTACATCACGCTCCTAAATTGGGAATTCCTGTTGTAATGGTACAATTTCTTCCGAAGCTTTTGTTGAAACCGAGATTTTTTGCTGTGCACCACGATTTCCATTGATTTTAACAGTCAAATTTCATTCCCTTTATGTTGAGGAGTCTGAGTCAGGAGTCGGAAATTTTGGAGAGTCGGACATTTTGCCTCCGACTCGCAACCCTGGTGACAACTTGGTGTATCTCAGGCAAGATATGTGGCGGTTGGCACCCGCGAGAACACGAAGTCGTTCACGAATCGGAATTTCATGCCGGCCCAGTTGCGATGACGTCATTTGCAGCAAAAGTGATTTGTTGAAAGCGGGTGTTGAAAGTGATGTGTGTTTGTCTGTTCATCTCAAAGCCATGAAGTTATTCGGAACTTTCGTGTACGTTTCTGAATGTGCTAGCAAGAAGTCAGTTCTTTTTCGTGCCTTTCAAATTCCCGTGCATGTCACACCACACTCACTTCTCATCTTGTAAGCCTCGGATTGTAACGAACTCGCGAAAGTCGTTCGTACGCTTCGCTTAACTCTGGAGATTACATGAACGAATGAGCCATAAATCTTAAGCTTGTGCGTAATCTGCGTGTGTTATTCAAGGTAAAGGTCGGAATTGCGTAGAGAAACTTGTCAGTGAGCAAAAGAAATGCGCACGATGCATGCTTCACCCCTAGGTTTTGCCGGCGCCACTTAACATACTGGGGGCAGGTGCTGCTTAGCTGCGTTGATGTTTATACAGTCTGTTTAAACTTTAAACAAACTAAGGCATCTTGCAACTTCAGCTGGCGCCCGTCTTTCTTTCGCCCTTGCGGGGTTACTTTCGCAGTGAATGTGGTCGCATGGAAAATCACTGGCAACACTTCGCACTAAGCTTTTTCTTGCACCTATCCAGTCACGCCGAGCACGTGGGCTGGATAGGCCGCCAATATCATTTTTCCAGTCTTTGCATTGCTCAGACGAGAAATCGAACCTGAGTCGGCCAACTTGCGAGGCGCATGCTCTACTGCTACGTTGTTCTTGCTTCGGCGCCTTGGCGGCAAGGAACAAACGCATTTGAGCAGACAAAAAACAACGCAACGATCTATTGCACGCTTTTGCGCAAAATTCCGTCATATGATCACTAGGCCAGGCTTGGCACTTCTGCACAAAACGAACTCATCGCACGCAGGACCCTATTTCAAGGATTGGGCTCGACTGCTTCCAGTTTTGCCATCGTGCGAGACCGGCAAAACAAAAGTACATTTGCGTGGAGGCTCTCAATGACAGCGAAGAGCTGTGACGTATCGGTCAGCCGCACCTACGTACGCTAAGTCGCATCTATTGCGTCTTTGCACCCACCTGGTTGTAAGTGGTCACTGACAGATGGCAAACGTCTGTGGGGGCGACTGACGAGCATGATGCACGAAGCTTACAGGTTCAGGCATAAGCGTCACTACCAGGCAAACGAGGCCATAGCAAATACAGTTACGCGCCAGTCTTCTTTCGTAGGAACTCGCGGCATGATACCGTGTAATCCACGGTGAACTGTAAATGTGATATCGTTTGGATAGCTTGAGTTCGTACGGCATATCGATGGCTAGACCGCTGTGTTCAACACTCGAACAATTTCAGTGTTGAACAGATAGCAGTCACATCGTCAACGTGAGTGCAGATTCGCGCGTGCCGCTGTCACAGAAACTGCTGACCCAGTTTGTTTGCCAGTGATGGTCGTAAAACGATTCCTGTCACTGTCGATTTCAGCCGGAAAGTGTAACAAAACAGCGAAAGTAAACGACAGGACACGTTTTGCACAACAAATTCGCAGTAAATGTCCCAAACACTGAGTTCCTATTATGTTGTTGCATGTTGTTGTTGTTGTTTGCCAGTGATGGTCGTAAAACGATTCCTGTCACTGTCAATTTCAGCCGGAAAGTGTACAAAACAGCGAAAGTAAACGACAGGACACGTTTTGCACAACAAATTCGCAGTAATGGCCCGAAACAAAACACACCAGCAGCAACATCCAGCCTGTCGTAACGCCAACGGTGCCTCACTACACCGCGTTGGGATCAAGCATCAGCGAACCGATTTGACGCAGTGAACGAAATTATGTGCATGTGAATTATAAAGATTTCATTCAGTGATTCGAATAAACATTTGTGAACTCTCGAACAAAATTAACGCAAGCGTTGCGGCCTCCTGTTCAAGGTTTCCAAGCCAACAACGTAAATATTAACAATGATGCATGGATAAGGCAAGTGGCAGACGAGATGAAAGGGAGTAAATTGCGGAAAAAAGACGTCCTTAATCGAGTAAGATTGAAAAACGGTATGTAGTTAATTCACGGCAGTAAGGTGGTGAATCCGGCCACCCTAAGTAACGGGGACAAAACCGGATTAAAACTGGAATACTACTTCTACTGCTGAAGAAAAAATTTTTCGACTGCAACGTTTTTTTAGAAATGGAGTTGCGAAAAGTCTGAACGTACAGAAAACAAGTTCTTATTTCTTCTGTGCCAGAAAAAATAGCATGGATAATGCATACCGCTGATCTACACTAACAGAACAAATCTTTCCGTGATAAGATGCCACAGGTCATATCTCAACAATATCTATGAAACTCCATGTGAACTAAAATGTGTTTTGTTAGGTTCCACTAACTGTCTCCAAACATGGCAAAAATATTTCCTGAGTGATATGACCTGCGTTGCTAAGCAACAGTTGAAGCGCGTGTGACGTCGGCATTTTTACGCTCGAAATAAAACAAGCGCGAGGGCATGGCGTACGTCAGTTTAAACGTGACGCTACTGGAGCGAGTTTTTACGATGATTTGCCTGCGGCAACAGCTCTCGTTTCAGGCCCACCATCAATGCAGACGGAAGCAAAGTGTGCAAGCGTTGCAGTTAACAGCAATGGTTAAGGTCGGCGAAGAGGGAGATTAGCGCGGGAAGTACTGCGCTTCTTTGACGACGCGTTCGTCCGGAAGCGAGTTCGTTCTCGCAGCGCTCAGCAACAGATGTTTGCTGCTGACATTAACGGTCGAATCGACCTTTTCTTGGCAAACGGCAATGCGCTTACGCCGTGGGCAGCCGCTGGAAGGTCTCTGGCAGGGAGAAAGCGATTGTTCAAATTTGAAAAGGTGTTGTTTAAATAAGCCACGCCAAAGCAAGAATAACTAGCGCCGTTGCCAAATACAAGCGCAGTATAAGCTGCCAGCAGCGAAGGGAACTTGCCTTGCGTTGTGCAAAACGAAGCGTTTGTTACGCAACAAAGACATGTTTTGCCTGATTGCACACTGCTAAAAGCGCAAAAGGTCTCGGTGCATTTCAGTTTTTGGTTGCACTGAAAAAAAAAACTGAAAAAGTGGAACTTATGAAATCGAAAAACCGATGCGGCGTTTCAATATTACGATACTTTTTCACTGTGGCCAAACTTGAAGTACTGTCAAATATAGTGTTCTGTCTAAGAAAATTTTACACTGAGCAAATGTTTCTTTTAGTGAGCATGAATACCTTAAGGCTGAGTTAGCAGAGTTTTAAGTGAATTACAAACTTCATGAATTATTAGAATAAGCATTTTTTAAAGCAAAATGTTAGGCACCCGGTACGAACGTGTAGGGACCCGATTTCCTTGATTCTATGGACCCGATTTTCTCTGATTCTAGGGACCCGATTTTCAATTCGAATCGGGTCCCTAAAACGCCTTAAAAAACCCTGGAATAAGCATAAAACCTTAGCTAAATACGAACAAAGTGCACGTTTAATTGAAATAGCTTCTTGTTTACGTTGCTTCTCCAATTATTTTGGAATGTTGCAAGTGCGTGAGAATGAGATTTCACAGCGCAAATGGTCTGGCGGTACTGCGCATCACAAACCCGAGAAGTTGTTGTAGGCAAAGTGTCACCAGCAAAGCTTGCAACAAACATGCACTTAACAAGCAGGTTGAGTTAAAACGAGGCCACCGTAATGTCTCTCTAGCTGGTCTTGGTTAAAACAAACAGGCAGGTCAGCGTGGCTCCTGTAAAGCGAAAGCGTAACCGCACAGCTCCATTCCTCGAGTAATGCGGCCACTGCAGTGTATAAGGTTCACGCTGCCATTGTTAAAATGCAGTTTCAATCCTCGTGACGAAAACGCAGCTGCCTTCATTGCACGGTATCATGAAAGGAAAAGAATCAAGTAGTCGTTGCTTCCGCTCAAACCAGTGGTTCTCAACCCTTTTTGTTGCCGCGAACCCCTTTCGCTGCACCCAAAACCGCTGCGCACCACTTTGTTTCGACAACGTTTTTTCGATTGAGAGAAATTACACGCTAAGCTTCAAATTACAAGGTTTCCGTGTACCACTTGAAAATGCTTAAACGGACCCTGGTTGAGAACCACTGGCTGAAACAGTGGCTGCGTGTTGATTTTCTAAGGATGTTTGTTATACAACGGGTAGGCCTGTCATGAGTATCTTTTGCAAGACCGCAACTCGGCTAGAGTCGCTTTGCCGAACGTGCAGCATCTCGGGAACGACTGTCAATGCGGCGACCGATGAAATGTTAAAGCTTTTATTTAACGGAAGCACAGCCAACTTGAACAAGCCAACATGGGCCGTGCAAATTGATTGCGTGAAATACAAAAACTACGTCTTTTAGGGAATTTTTAGCTGAGCCGAATTTTTAGCCGAGCTTTTTTACACAAACGGATGCGTTTCGGTGCCGTGGTTATATGACAGGGATATCGTCGATTGCACAAAAACAGCTTATTTTTTTCGAGCGCACGCCCAGTTTCACACATGTTAAACATGACCGAAACGTAGATTTTTTGCAACAAAATTTGAAAGCGGTGCACCCAGCAATTCACGCAGAGAGGGTGTAATGTCTTCGGTGTAGTACTTTGTACATTGGTAACAAAGGACGTACGGTTCACTGCCGACTCGTAGGGACTTTTCACGCATTCCCAAAAGCTGACGAAGCGTGGCGAGCTTTTCGCAGTCGCACTCGGATTTACAGCGACTCCTTGCCTCATGCGAAAAGAGAGCGATCGATCGACAGCAATCGCGTTTCCGACCGCCTCGGCGATATGATCTGAGGCACCTTTGCCTGCTTGACTTTACTCTAATGAGACGCTTGACATTCGTCCTACGCGTGATCAAAACGTGCTGAACACGTAGCAGTGTACGAACAACTTGGATGTGCAAGGGTTCGCGCAGCGTAGATGGGATGAGAAATCGATGAGCCCACCATACGTTAATGTCCTTGCCGCTACGCTTGTATTAATCGAGAGTGTAGAGAGGGCGACGACGGATGTGATTGTTCAAACCGACATTATGTCAGATTATAAACTTCCCGTAAACCTGGCAAAAGGCTTTTGGAAGTTTCGCAAGGTAACGCGAAAAGCGGTCATGCAAATATAAAGTATCGTATAGTTTTCGGCAACCTTATTTAATATTGTCTGCGACAACTATGTGGCTGTTGAAGGAAATCTGGCACAAACAGGTTCACTCGGAATAAGCAAGATTATGAAGGTGCTTGCAGAAGTCTCGCGAATGGAGCATTTCCAAAATGAGACAAACTGTTAACAAACAAAACTTAGAACATAACTTTGTTTTTTCAAAAACACGCGTAAAAACGTCGCGCCCAAAGTCGCTTTGTAAGCGAAGAAGCGGAATTTTAGGACGGGGTTTTCCCAAACTTTTTCGGACACGGACCCCCATTTGTGAATGTTTTTCTCGGACCCAATCTAATGGCACACCAAATTTTTTCGTCCAACCAGCGTGGAAGGATAATATACAAAATGAATAACAAATGAAACTTGTTTTATTTTACAAAAGTGACGACATCAATGGGACGGATAGGGTTGTTCCTTAATGCACAATTTATCAAATCTCATAGTTATTTCCGACAGGCAAACTCATAAGTCAAAGTCCACGGCAAGTCTGGACCTGTTTTTTTGTCTTCATATTTGTAAGAACGGAAAATGCTGTCGCGCATGTTGGCAGTGCCAAATGGCCGTCTTAGAAAAAAACGCGAACATTACCGACTATCTATCAGTCATACGAATAAAATTATTACGTCGTAGACACGGAACGCGAGAATCATTGTAAACAACTTGTCGACTGCGAATTTTTAGATGGCCGCAACAACAAAGATTTACGATTGCAAACGCTTGAGAAATTATTTCAAATAAAATCACTGCTGCGTTTTTTTTGTGACAGCGAATATACTGTATGAAGTATATATTCGACTCTTTGTTATTTGCTGATTGCTGTCATGTCTTATGGACCCCCTGTGCAGTTGTCACAGACTTCCAGTCCAGTGGTTCGCGAAACCAAGCTTGGGAAAATCGCGTTACAGGGAACATATCACAAGAATCAGGGACAGTTAATTTGTGGAACTAATTTTTTCTGGTTTGGGGGGAAAACTTTTTTAAAGAAATGCGGATTTTGGCTGCAGACTTCATACTCAAGGAAAATTCTCAAAATTCCTTTACGCTGGTTAAACGATGTGCAGCACTTTAGTTGTAACTGGTACAGAAACGTTACCGTTACACAACAAATTGAGCTTCACAACAAATTGACTGTTTGTGCCCATCAATGTTTATAATTGCGCCTCGCAAACAAACTCCTTCCAACATGGTTTATACGCAACGTCCAAGACAACGAACTACACTCAAAGCTCGGTTTATTGCAACCGCGCGGAAGGTGTGGTTGATTCACAGACAACAGCAGCAGAGCCCAGCTCCGGTGTCAAGCGAAATTTATGACTTCGTGTCATGTGCGCATGCACAGATTAATATTCTGCATATCAAATAAGTTGATAAAACTGATGATTAGGGTTTTGTATTTAGGTAAATGTGTCGGGTTAGGGTTTTGGTTAGATAAGAGGATACAATTGAGGTCTAACACTAAGTCCAATATTTTTCAGTGGTTATAGTTATTCCCGTACTGTAGCCTGTTGTGGGTATCTGACATCTAACCANAAAGTTTTAATTTACACGANACAAATCAAAAAANTAATCGAAAAAACTTTATTCCTTTACTCTGAGAAGCAAAAAAACTGACAAATATTAACAGGTCAGAAATTTCGCAGAGGTCATAAATTTCGTTNCACGGTGCGAAGCAGGGCCGGGCCAAAGCGTGACGAGTCAAATCNCTTCGATNCGCGGCGCGTCCGCGATCGAAAGCGTTGGGTGCCGGCAAAAGAAGCATCACTGCAGCTGTTTTTTTTGTTTCGCTGAGAAATTTCGGTCATTTGCCCTATAATGGTATCAAAAGTCGCCGCAACAGAATTCACTAGTCTATATTTTCGGACATGTTCAGTCATTTCAAAAAAATTCCGTCCATGACCGAAAAGAACTAGCGTTGCAGCTGTGCTTAGGACCATCGTAGACTTGGATCGTGCGAGGCGATTGAACCTTTGCTATCAAGTGTCTGGCGCAGGATCGCAAAAAAAGGAGACATCTCTGCTGCAGGAGATGAGAGACCGTGGTCAGGGCGCACCCGGAAACGGTCGCATTCATCTAAAAGTTTCCGAGCTTGGAAAACGCGAAGTTGTTCCGGCGAGGCTCGCCCGGGTGCGCTCGAAATTGACTTCGCTCTGGCAAACTCCTCTGTATTTCGTGAAAGCAGGAAGAGATAAAGACATAACTTCCAACCAACCAATACCTGAGACGCCATTGCAATCGCAACGTGGAGCCTTGCACCCGGCACGGCGCTCGGTTGCACGTTCCGCGTCGAAAAGAAGAAGAAAGCACAGCCTGCGGCGGATGAGATAACCGCACGGCGAGCTGCTCGCTCATGAGGAAATTCCTTGCTGGCGAAGGACACTGTGCGCTCAGTACGCGGTGCACAATGTTAGGCGTGGGTGCTCGCNAAGGCCGCAGTGCCCTTCGACCTGCAGCAGCCANAGCGCCGTGCGTAAGTGACTGTGGAACTTGAGTCCAGGGCAGAAAAACGTGCTTGCCGCAGAAGCCGCGACAGACAGGTGACAGCTAGGGACCAGCTATGAGTTCGAATAAAGTGAGACATGGCGCATTGCAAGAAGCTGAAAGTTTGGTGATTTAAGTCGACATTTTTATTCGTACCACTCAAGACAAGTTGTAGTTCGGGGCATGCACCGAGCAACCATTTTTCTGTTTTATCATCTGAAACGGCCAAACCATATACCCCATTATAGGAGCTCAGTGTTTGGGACATTTAAAGCTAAATTAAAGGGGATAAATAGCTTTGAACACGTGCCTCTAAGCGACATGCAGCTGCACACTGCTTGGTTCAATAGATCGAAACGCAGTAGCAGCTGAAATGACGCAATGGGTATGAAAAAAGACGCCTTACAGAAAGAAGTCGCTTAACCCAAGCCACTGTTTGTTGCAAACTAATGAGAAATAATGTGCTGTTAAGACGTTATGAGACTACGCGCAGTTAACTTGATGCTGGGAATGCTCCCCGCAGATAAAATCAGAACTCTAGCCGACAAAAATCTCGAAAGAAAAGCGCATAGTCTCGTTGGTTGCAAGCAGCAACGAATAAAACAACAAATGAAGTTAGAGGAGCGTCTTTCCTGCGTTTAAACAACAGAGTATCAAATCAAGGTGCCACAGTACCTCATGAAGACGACTCTGCCGACAATAGATGCTGCTCAATAAACTCGTTGAGAACAGGCTTGAACTGGCCCGAAATCTCAGGGCGGTGCAGTTGGCATCCAAAAAAGAATGATCGAACACACCAGTTTTGTGAAGTGGGAAGCGCCAATAAATTTATTGCTTTTTTCCTGCGCCGACCCCGCACGAACTGACGTGAACTTTTTCGCAACCGTACTTCGGCGCATCTTTAGCCTGGCATCCTCGATCAAGATTCGTTTGATCGACTTCAGACGATGATATCAGGCGGCAGTGTTTCACTTGAGCACGCAAAGCACCAGCGTGACATGTCGGTAAGAAAGACATCAAAGAAGGAAGGGCCACTGGAAACCACTCATACGCTCATGCGTCCAGTGAAAATTTTACAGGCGANCAGCAGGTTCAAGCCTCTAAAAAAAACGTTTATCTCTGTACTAAAATAAGCGGTTCGTGATAGGCGTGTTTGNCAGGCACTTCAATGGAGCTCGAGGCAGATTCAGCGCTTGCACTGTGCTGTGTGTTGATGAGGCAGAGCCGAAAGGAACAAAGCACGGAAATATACGTTACCGCGCGTCACTGTAGTGTAGAAATGTAACCAAGGTCGCTGATCGTCTGCAGGTCGACCAAGATGTTTCTTGAGCGTTTTCAGCTCGTGCTGTCGGTAGAGACGAGTTAAAAAAGTCGTTTCATGAATTTGAGCGAGTTTGCAGGGACCACCAACTTACAGCAGGGCTCGCCTCAATGTTGCGGTGTACCTTTTCAACAACATCAAGCGTTAAAGAGCACCTTGCACAAGTTCAAGGAAGTCAAAACTGACAACTGTTTTCGTAGTGGTTATCAGGTGGCAACCGTGGAATAAAGCATCGCTTTAATACACAACATTACACTGTGTTCTAAGGGACACGGAACGTAGTTTTGTTAGACAAACGAAACTTCGCGTTAGGTAACCAACCAAGTAGTGCATGGACTCAAAAACTTAAAAGGCCGTTGTTTTATTATATTGTAGCGCCATTTGTTGTGCCAAGCCCTGATTTTTAACAAATCACGCAAATTTATGAGCTTTTCCACTGTGGAAAACACTTCCGAGAAATCGTGCAATGGCTTTAATTGACGAAAAAAGACGATGTAATAACGCTAACAACACACACGCATGCAATTAATTTCTACTTCTTTGCAACAGGATCACGCTTAAATGATCCTGTGACGGGTCGCCTTTATGAACCAACACGGAAATCAGCGAAATGGTAAAAGCCGCACCTCCCGCGAAACATGAGCAGCGATTGCGGCACGCTGGAGAACGCGAGTCGTCGAAGAGCCACACCACTGAGAATGAGAAAACTTAGAAAAACTTCCCATGTCCCGCACCTACACGCACTCGGCAGATGGTAGAATGTCGAAGAAGCGAGCCCACGTTTGTAATGTATCGCGAAGCACAGAGCGTCATTTTAAATTAGAGTCAGAAAAGAGCGCACAGCTGCGTATTCTCTTCCTGCGTTACCTACAGGCAGCGAAGGTTTGCGACATTGTTGGTAATCGCCACCCAAAGAGTTATTCAATTAGAAAAAACGAACAAGTGCAGGGGGACTCTGAAATTATTTTCATCACAAGTACACATTTCTTTACCATGCGTAATGATCCTGTCTGGCTTCTTATAATCAGCGGAGTTAGAAGCAAATTTCACAAAGCATGTTTTAGTAATGCTTTGCACATGCGAAGCAATCATAATTATAGCCAAGTTTTAAGGTTTGGACGGGGAAAATTTGCACTTTAGGGGAAAATATTTTTGTTTTTATTATATGTTTAAAACAAACCGTATAAAAAAAATATGTGCACAACGAAATTTGGGGGACAGTCGCCCCGAACGCTCCACGTGGCTGCGGGCCTGATCTGTTGGCGTTTTGTGATCATATGACATCCGCTAGAAAGCGACCGTCAAAATCAGCTCCAGGTCGAAGGACTTAAGCTGCTCAACATTCGCCCTCGCTGTCGTATCAGCGCAGGTCAGGGTGTGCTGCTTACTGTCGCAACTACTTTGACATTGTTTTATCTGAGATGGGTTTTCGTGCACGGAGCTCTTTGCTGAGAGCATGTTACAGTGCTTTTGTTTCAACAATTAATCCTTGCGTTTTTGCAGCTGCCAAACTTCATTTGACTCCGTTCCACAGCAGTCGCCGCACTTGCTGCCTTTGAACTTCTGACATATTTTACCGTGGCATCGTAACCACCAACGCTTTTCATAAGGAACAATCTCTAAACGGGACAGCACCATTGACGAAGGTGTCCAGCCGATTGTGCGAATGATCAGGCCTATACCTGGGCCTAACTAGTAGCATTACCTACGCACTCTTGAAATCTTGACACAGTGTGGTTATTGCATGGCATTGTGCGGGTCCAATAGGGTAGTATTAGATCTCATTCCTGGGTGAGGTGTTCGGTAAGTAGTAGTAAATATAGACCGCTTGTAAGTGACACCGGGGATGATGAATTGTTACTAGCAGTGACCACCGTCCCGCTGGTTTTAAAGGTTTGTCCAAAAAAGTTAAATCTGAGAACTTGTTCGAGCGACAAGTGTTGTGCGAAGCAGACTGCTTTTAGGGTGTTGGTTGGATGTAAAACCAAGAACAGCATTTTCTACGAGAAAAAAACATGGACAAAAATAAGCTGGACCACGCCATAGCACAGACAGTCCCTTGCCGAGGTATTTTATAAGGAGTATGACGAGTGTTTCAGCAACAGGTCATAAAATGTTGGCGTGAAGCGTGCAGCGACGAATCGACTGTGACAAAACAAGGGGGTTCCCGTTCTTTATCGTATGAACAGCCTACTTTTTTGTTTCTCCGCTCGCGTCGCACGACTTGGAGGCTATAACTGTTGAAAAGTTGGCCTTGTCATAAGTGAAAACCCGGGTGGGGGTTGGCCCACCCCACGTTCCTGTAGATTCGAGTGGGGGGTACCCGACCCCGTGTTCCTGTGATTTGAGGAACAAAACCTCATCACTTTACTAGTTGTGCTGTTTCCTTTTCTAAAATCGGCACTTCGCGTTTAAAAAAAACCAGGATTCCTCATCAAGAATCTCAAAATCTCCGAGTCTTCATTCAGTCAAAACGATCTTGAGCATGTACTTTGTTCCGTTCGTCGACGAAAAACTTTGGGTTCTCGGAAGCATCCAGTTGATACACGGCATCAGCACTGCGTCGAGGTGATAGCACCGACAATGCATGACAAAACGAGATGCGCGTTAACAGGGGCGTACGAGGGGGTAAGGGGGGCACAATTCCCCGGGCGCCGAATCACTATGGGGGCGCCGAAAATTCCCAACAATGTCATAAGTACTTTCTTCAATGCAGCACATTCACTTCCAAAAGACCTCAGGCTCGAACGTGAGGGCGCCAAAATTGTTCCTTGCCCCGGGTGCCAACTGACCACGTTACGCCCTTGCGCGTTAGTATGAGGTGAGACAATTCCGCGAATGACCACAAATCGGTACAGACATCGTCGGGCGTTTATCGGATTTTGTCAAGGGCGGCAGCTGGTAAGGCGGACACGCGAAACGCTGATGTCATACCGAGCAGATGGCCGTTCGCAAATGGACGTGTATGTTTGCGTTGTGGGAGGAACAATACGCATTTGTGACGACACAAACACTAATGGCTGCTGAGCCCGAATCGACACACAGCGCGTTAGTGAAGGATTTAGAAAGATGGCAAGAAAGCGACTGAAGTCTCAGGCCGCGTTGTGCAATAAAGCGCTGGTCGTGGCTTGGCCAGCAACAGAAGTTGTGGGGTAGCAGCAGCGCTTCGTCTATTTCTTACCTTTAAATGCTCCATTTAACAACCAATGCGCAAAACACGATAAGGGCTTTTTTTCTGAGCACATCACCTGGAAGTGCGTCAAGAAATGCACCTGGAAATGCGTCAATTCACGCTTCTCAGCGCTTTTCCTGATACCCGTCACCCCCAATAAAACAAGCTCAGGCCTCGCGGCAAGCGCCCGAGGAACCTGCCTGCTTGGTTCTACTTTCGTACTGTTGCGATGATTCGATTCGAACTTGTACAATACATAATCGATGTCTTAATATTTAAATACCTATGTTTTAATATTTGTAAGTCACAGGAGTGACGCAAGTGAATCCATCTGCAATTTATTTCACAAGGGAACTAGTTTCGTGTATTTAGACACATCTTCAGTCCTGCAAAAGCAGCAAGAAAAACTTACTGGCGAAATGTTGACCTTAATTTAAAACAAGAGTAGAAGAAAAACATACGAACGGCGACCAGGACCCGCTTAAGTTCAAATTGTCTCAATCATGCCGCCGGAGCAAAAACGTCATGTTGAGTTTTTGTAGCGTAAAATTTTGCTTTAAATGCTGATGAACCAATCAATGCTTCCAGCTGGCAGTCGCGTACGTTCCAAGCCGTCCTACGGAAATCCAAACGGCGTGCGTATCGAACCAACAGCTGCCGGTGTTCAATGTGATTCACAATTGACTCGATCCATCGCCGACGCGCTGCGAACAGTGCGCGCGTGCCGATCGCCATCGCGTGAAGACGGCGTGGTTCCGCTCGAGCGCGTTCGAGCTCTCGTTTCCCGTGATGTGACGACATCGGCGCGCGAGCCACGCGCTGCGCTTTCGGTTGAGGCGGATTCCGCTCGGTCGCGAATATGTTTAGGTTTGGGATCTGAAATCGGCTTACTTTCTGTGAAAAGCTCGCCGCAGCTCAAAGGAAGTTTTGTGTCGAAACGCAGAAGATAGACGGCAGGGAAGGCTGAGGCGGCAAGAATTCACTTACTTTGGATAGTTAAAAGAGTTCGGTAGACGTGCACGCCCTTTTGAGCAGCGAGTTCTCGCAGTAATTACTGGTGATGCGGAAAAATAAGAATCCCAACATATCTCGAACCTTGCGCAGTTCTGACAGACAAGTTATCCAGAGGAAATGAGTTAATTCAACAGTCACCTTTTCCACATTGACGAGCTTTGCGATTTAACTGCCTAGCGCTATTAAGCAAAGCGACAGCACAGCAGGCGTTAAGAAACGCTAGACCAGTGGTTCCCAAACTTTTTAAGCTTGCGGCAACCCTACAGAAAAAACATAATTTGCGGCATGCAGTGGTGAAACCATAGCAATTTGCTTTGAGGTTCGATGACAGATTAAAAATGCATTTTTAATGATATGTTGAAAGAACGAACTATCATGCGGCAACCCTGACTACTGTAAGTGGCATCTGTTTTTTTTTCGCTGAAACATTCCGGTCATTTTTTTCTGAGACATTTTGGTCACTGAAGAATTTCGGTCATTTGTCTCACAGTTGTATTAAAACTCAACACAACAGTGCTCATTAGCCTATATTCTCAAACATTCTGACCGAAACAACTTACCAATTTTTTCGGCCATTTCAAAAGCATTTCGATCTATGACCGAAAAAAAACAGAGTGGCACCTCGGCTGTGAACCACTGTGCTAGCAAACTCAAGGAACTCTGGAGCTGGCATAGCATTCCCCAGGCGGCAACATGTTTGAGCGACAGAGCACATCTAATGCAACCCACGCAACCTGCTGCCTTCACTTTCGTTCTCTGCGTTCCCTTCGTCTTCTTCTTTGATGGCTGGTGTCGCTCCGTCGATCCGAGTCGGCGATGCGCTGTCGCCGCTCAGCGGGCTCTCCACACTGCCAATGGAGCCGACATATTGTTTTATTGCCTGTGGCTGCTTTCCTTTTAAGTGCAGAGTCTTGGATTATGCATGCACGACGTGTTTATTTCCTGAGGATAGCTTGGCGATTACACGACAAGTAGTGATACGCACCGCAGCAGTCAACATTTTCAAACTCATGAGTAGAACAGCAGTAGTTTCTTATCAGAAAGCACTATTCCGTGTTTCAGGGTATCTTAAAGAAGCCACCTCTACATAAATAAAGCTTACACCGTTACTTTTGTTGAACAACCAAACTTTCATTCTCTGAATAACTGTGAAGATAAAAGGTATCATCAACTTGACGTACAAATTAATATTTACAACACGATCCCTCCCCGCGTGAGATAGAATTTGCTGCTGTCCCGAGCGCTGTTCATCGTCACAGCCTTTCAAATGCGCACGCTTGGTTGCCATCGCTACAAATGCAGTTTGTCTACGCATTCTGCAGAAATTCTGAACCATACGGCGTGTTGTTTCGAGCTTTAAATGGACGCGTTGCCTTGATCAATGACGCGGAATTCGAGTGAATGCATTGATCTGAGAAAGACGTATTTTAGTGTTGATTAAGTTTATGTTACTTTCGCAGTAATTTTTGAAGCTCAGAGAATGCAATTATTTGAGTAAGACGTAATTTCACGCTTTAATTGTCGCGGTTAGCGTTGTGCGATTTATTAGCTTCTGTCTTGAGGTTGTTTGCTTTCCCTGCCCTTGTTTTGGCCTTTCAACATTTCACCTGTTAGGATTGATTTCAGATTTAAGGACGGACGATGCGTAGTGTTACGTGAAATCGATTTCCCATTAAAAATTTGCGATAGATTCCTCGCTTGTTTCATCACAAAAGACACAAAAGAGCGGAAGCGTAATGCTCCAGGAGAGTAAACAAGTTTGCAAGCAATTGATCTCCGCAAAGGGTGACGCAGTCGAATGAATCAGCAAATTTTTTTAGAAGAGGAAATCGATTTCACGTAACTGCACGCATCCCCAACCCTGAAGCCTGCAAGCAAATGCTTACGGGTAAATTGCTGAAGGACCAAAAAAAACAAAGCAAGGCATCTCCAGACTAAAATGAAGAAATCAAAACAAACGCTACAACAACTAAAAACTGGAAAACACGAGGCCGTTCTCATGAAGCTGCTTTCACTTCAGCTGAAAAATTATCTTGCGCCAATCACAGAGCAACGAAACTACATCTAAGAAATCACAGCTACGAGCAATGCGGCTGCGACTCAACCAAAGCGGTGAGTTGGATGCGCAAGCAGAAAGGCGGTCTTGAGGTCTGACTACAGCAGGGGTCACCAACGTGGTGTCCGCGGGCACCAGGTCGCCCGCAAGGACCATGTAGGTCGCCCGCGGCCTGTTCTAAAAATAACATCAGCATGATCAATATCTTCACATTAACGAATATCAATACTAAAATAATTGAAGGAAACTTGAGCAAAAATTTTATTTCAGAAGTGTGTATCAAACTAGTAGCCCTTCGGATGAATCGGTACACAAGAAGTAGCTCGCAGTTTCAAAAAGGTTGGTGACCCCTGGACTAGATGTTGCTGACGTACCCTAGGGATAGTTGTATGGTGAACGATGGAAAGGGCTGCACAAGTCGGTAAATAAATAGATGCGTCTTCAAAAATAGGATTAAACGATTGGGTAAAACGGAATGGCAACAAATATTTAAAAGATCATCGCCAATTGACAAAAAGGGGGCATACGAATATTGAACATGAGGGAGTATCATGCTTAAATGTCAATTCGTGCGTTTAGTTTGTTAAACCATTATCATCTTCACATGTATCCAGTAAAGCAAAACTGGGTTGTTTTACAAAAGGAACAGTGTAAACTTCATAAATAGGTGGATTATTTACTATAAACAAATGCCATAAATCTGGCCGCTGTTTGTCATGCGTCATAATCTGCCATGTTTTTGGTCTTTTATCAATGGTGTTGGCATAAGATGTTGTCATTTGTTCAAAACCTGGCTGCTTTGATCTTAAACTTACAGAAACTTCAGGGTTGAAGCTATTTGGCATATTTTGAAATGTAATTTGGCATTTTTTTGTTGCTAACTTGTGCTGCTTTTGCTCACTGGCAATAATTCAACACTTGTTTTTTCGGACAAGAATCTGAAAATTCAGGCAAAAATGTGTCGCACCCCATACCTTTTTGCTCCCCTGCGGCAGTGGTTGTCAACCTTTCTTGGCTCACGGACCATCTTTTTAAAAAAATATCCGATGATTTACTTTATTATGCTGACGCCTCATGGACAACTAGTTGAAACTCTATTGCACATAGGTAAGTGAACTCAAGGGCATGTTCACGGGCTATTTTGTGGAACACTCTGTGGACCACTAAAAATTCCAGCTAGGTCCACCTGGACCACGTTGAGAATCACTGCCGTACAGCTACAGCTACGATTGTACAGTCGCGCTACGGAAGTGCTAGTGCACTCACGAGAAACTTCTTGCTGCGACCATAGATGTACGAATACGTTATTTTAATCGACACTTAATACTCCATTTTGGCCCAATGTCGATATTCTGATCCACACATTTGTATTTCAAACACTGTTTGTTTCAGTCTTGTAAGTTCGGGACACATTTTTAGAATTGCTTAAGCTTAACGAGTGAAGCAATTCGCGTTATTTCAACTGAAGCTGGTGAGACACCGTAGGATTTGGAATGAAATCGAGAAATACAAAAATTTGTGCTTTGAAGGGTAGAATTTTTGAAATCGGACCTTTACCATCTACTCTTTGTCGGCGCCTACTCAACAACACGAACCATACTTCCAGCATGCATTTTTTTCAAGATAGAAGGCGTATTGAGCTATAGTTTTCCTGTAGCTCTTGTTGCTGCACGACGGTGAAACAACTTCCTGAAGAGTGATAACTAAGCCAAAGTCAGCCAAGTGATGATATACATTTAGTTCGCCTAAGGTTGGCTTGCAAGAATGTGTGCGCAAGCGCAGATCAGGATTATTAGTGCTGACCGCCCACAGGCTATAGAAATTTTTCCGTCCCTTATAAAAAATGCCTAATCACAGCAACTGAAAAAAACGTTTCGAAAAAAATTAGCCGCCCCTGGAAATTCTGCCGATCTACGCTACAGCCTCGAAAGACTACAACACGGGGAATCCGGGACTGCGCAAGCGTCTGATAATAAACTCCGGTCAAAGCTTTCTTTGCCTTTCAAATACCAAACTAAATTCAAATTCAAATTGTGAGAGTGACAAAACAACTCAAACGTCAGGTGCTTCAAAGTTGAAAGTGATCCGATCGAAACTAACACAGGTATATTGAACACATTTTTGCCCAGGATTCCCTGTTTCAGGAAAAATTCCCAATATTCGTTGTTGTCTTTTCGAGAAAGTTCGGTGGACGGAATCCAAGTTCAGCATCAGCCAAAAGTTATGAGAGGCAATGAAAGCTAATTAGAGTAGTTGGTTAACTACTTGCGGTTATCGCTGACAATATTTTGTTGTTCTTTGTGTTTTTGATCATCTGCTTTAGCTGATTTGTGGGCGAAGGTTTGGCAAGGTATTCAGAATTCGAACATACACCTAATTTAACAATTTCGTTTTACCACTTCACTTTCACCTTTTTCCTTTTTGTCACAGCATATGACATTACCAGCAAGCTGTCGAACGCATCGGCTGTTTTTTCCAGTGGGGCAGTGACGTAAATGACAGCTAATGCCGTCGCTTCCTGTCCCTGTATTCCTGATAAAGTATTTTGTGCTTGGTCGAGATGCATAAATAAGCTGAACTGAAAACTGAACTGTTTTTCCAGCGACGCAAAATCAGCATACGTATTTTTTCACACCGATTCGCCGGTGCATCTCTTCAGTTAAAAATATGATTGATGTAAGGGTGTCGCTGCGTTACAAAGTGCGACAGAGGACATGCACTTTGACGCACCGCGCACGATCCGGTTGAACTCAGTCCCGATGCCTAGAAATGCCAGGTCACTCATACTCGTCTTTTACTGCCTCAATAGTCGAACAATCCTCAAGTAAAACAATTATCCCAAAGCACACCGCACCACGGCTCGAGGTGGCCGGGGCGCAGACGTTAGCGGCAAATATTCGAATGGATAAGTTTCATGGCGCGCCTGTTCGCTGATTAAAAGGCGCAAGCATCCGCTCGTGCGACATTTCGCCAGCTTATGATTGATAGAAGAGAGCCACGTTTCGCAGAGAATGGAAGTTCTGATAACGTGACTGGCTTCACCGAACTTCGTCACGCGCGAATTTCGCAAGTTCCTTATTTACCGCTCGCTTTGAAAAAAACTGCGCCTCGCAGCGTGGACGATGATATAAGGCGATATAAAGCGAGTACTGCCGGTGCAGCAAGGAGTCCAGGGCCAACTTCAGTCGAAGCAGGACAATATTTGAACGCTAGAGAGTCAACGCTGTCAAGCACCGGAAGAACGTCAATGCATGAAAATATTCTGCGCAGTTGAACATTATTAAGTGTTGAGATAGATTCCTTTGACCGACAATATACTGGAAATTGTGTGCACCGCCAAACAGAAACAGGACAGCAATTGCGCGACTACAGACTATCAGTTTCGGTATCGTGAGCGATTGTAATGAACCAATCGGGCGACGCACATTTTGCGCGAATTTTTCTAATAAAATAGTCGTGACGACAAACCGTTGCGCGAAATACGGCGTATCAGTAGTATTTTTTCAAACAACTGCAGCCTCGGCGTTCTTCAGCAACGCAATAAAGACGTCACTTTCGCATGCGAATAGCGGAAGTGCTAGTGGAGCGTGCAGATTTTTAGGGACGTGGACATCTCATTAAATAAGAACTCTGCGGGCACAGAACGCTTCGCTTACGCTGCTGACGTGAAATGTCGGCAGTTACCAGAAATAGGTCACTGCCTTAATTGGGCGTTACTGAAAAAGAAAAAACAGTACTGGCAATGTGGTGCAGCTGGTTGAGTAC
>JGI24159J19872_10001133_pt1 | contig 28249 bp, 20 predicted proteins | sample Ectturendosymbi4_FD_19872 | JGI IMG/M metagenome (IMG submission 19872)
GAAGGATACGTTCCTTAGACTACGGCATTACTAACGTAGCAGGAGAAAATGCAAAAGGGTGTTCATGATACACAACTTTGAAAACACTGAAAGTTGGGAGAAACGGCTGGCAACATATAAAAGTTAGGCAATAGCAAGTTGGCATCGTCCTCACTTCTTTATTTTCGCACCCCATTTCTCTGCATTCACCATCAATAAACCACAAAGTTAACCCTTTGAAAGTTTCACACTTTTACCTTTGAAAAATGCTTGGTATCCTGAATTTGTTCGCATTCATGTCTTTATGGGAATCCATGAAACTATAAACAACAACCAAGAAGATTTAAAACACTAAACTTGCTTTAAATTTAATCCTTTTAGCTTTTTGAGCATGCAAAAACATCCAACCTGGGACTTTTTTTGGAAAGCTTTGAGGCTGGATGAGTCAAGGCTGCCCTCATCTTGCATTGACACTAGTCTTTTGAAAACTGTGCAGAAGTAGGAAATAATTCATCATATACCTTATCGCAAACATTTCTTCTGCAGCAAGTAGCCTGCACAATTGATTAAATCTGTGCTAAGAAAAAACGGTTCAAGTTATACTGGCTAACAGCTGGCAAAATAACTTCAACATCACCCACCAAGTCTACCTTAAACCAACCATTTACTAGTCAAGCTTCAGATAACTTGTGACGTCAAGCATAGGCTAAATTCAAACCACCTAAAATATCTGTACTAAAAATGAGTACTCATAATACTCAAAAATGCTATTTCTGCTACCTGATAAGAAGCATGAATGTAGCCTAGCTTATTAACAGTCATTGCAGCACAACAGCAATAGTACGAAATTACTTTGTAAACTAAGAAGAAAATGTCCTATAAATTAAAAGATGTAGTGTGGTCCCTGCTATAGCAATTGCATGTTATTATATTTTCTGATGGAAATGTTCTCTAAGGTACAACATCACAAAAAATGAGGAATTTGTCTAACCTTTTCAACTCAGAGATAAAAAAGACTACTTTCTGTTCAACTGTAACGTTTTCATAAAACTATCAAAATACCAAATACTTCAATCTCTAAAAATCATAATTTGGTATCATTAATTATCATTTGCTATAAAAATTATCATTTGGTTTACTCTTATATGATAAGGTCTTTTCAGAACTTTTTGGAAGAAATTTTAGGCCACAATTTTTTTAGCTCTAGAAGTTGGTTTGAAGCTTTTTTTTTATTTGCTCATTGGAGATGGTGTTGGGATCCCTTTGAAAGGAAGGTACTTACACATTACAGTTGCTGTTGTGGGGGCCCCTTTGAAAGGAGGGACTACTTACACATTGAAGTTGCTGTTTGGATTCCCTTTGAAAGCATAGTACTTGCACATTACCGTTGCTTTTGGAGGCCCGTTTGAAAGCAAGTTGCTTAGACATTACAACTGCTGTTGGGGGCGCCTGTGAAAGCAGGGAACTTACATATTACAGTTGCTGTTTGGGGCCCCTTTGGAAGCAGAGTAGGCTACTTACATATTACAGATTCTTTTAGGGGCCCCTTCAATAAAGTTTAAAAGCAGAATACTTGCACATTTTAGTGGCTGTTGGGGCCCCCTTTGCAACCAGATTACCTTCAAATTGCAGTTGCTATTGGGGGCCCTTTTGAAAGAAAAGTACCTGCACATTACAGTTTCTGTAGGGGGGGGACTTTGAAAGCAGAGTACTTAGTTATGATCTGCTTTGTAGTATATTATATGAGTGAATAATAAGTTTTTCACCAAAAATAAGGAAAATTTAAGCGCGTAACACCTCAAGGGGGGGCCCCAAAAAGGGGGACCCGAGGCAAGTGCCTCGCTCGCCTTCTTCATGTGACATACATGGCGTGACATGTGACAAACATGATATGACATGTTGCATACATGATGTCAGTGAAAAATTGCAGGTTGACTCTGAAAACACTGAATATCCTAACAGGGCGAACTATGCATTAAATACTGAACATGGTGGAGATGTTTGCCGTTGAAATTAAGTTACAAATTTTTTTCGAAAAATCGCATTTTGAGTAGTAGATAATGTAGGTGCAGATCTTATTAAGAAACACGAAAGTAAATACATTTACACACCTGTTAGAAACGAAATTAACACATCTGTTAGAATCAGTATTTAAATTTAGAGTGCAATCCTCTCATTGCAGCACAGGTGCTGCTGGTGCCTAATGAGCATCCAATGTATAGTGCATACGAGCTAAACCTTTCCTGTGCCTGCACTGCAATTATCTTCCGGTTGCAACAGGTATTTGTGAAAAGGTCTAGTCCAGTGCTAATAAGCGTCGAGCATTATTACGTAACAGCCTCCTATGAACCAGCCAAGATGAAATTTACACTTTGGATGTTAAACCAAGTGCAGCGCATGTTCTAGACCAGGGGTGGCCAACTTGTCTTCGACTGGGATCGACTAGAAAATTTCGTGCTAACTCGCGATCGACCGGTCGTAACAAAATCACAAGTACAAAATGCCAAAGTTGGGTATCGCACGTGCGTGCAAATGCAGTGTGCCATCACCTTAGTAAGTGATGCGTAGGTAGAAGGCAAAGTGTCTGTTACGCCTAAATCAAGATTGTTACGCAATAATAGGAAAACCTATTACATCTTCGCGGCATCTGCCGTGCTAGCCTGTGGTCAGCCATCGCAAGAGGCACCAAAAATATAAGTGACCAATCAATTGATGGATAATTTTTATGCACTTTCTGGAATATTGATTGAAAAGTGTTCTTTTTAGGTATCTTGTCAATTCAATGCAAAATCAGGCTCGATCGACCAACTGACACTCGGCGATCGGCGGGTTGATCGCGATCGACTTGTTGGCCACCCCTGTTCTAGATAGATATGCTGCACATCAGAAACAAAGCGAGTGCAAAAAATTTTGAATATGTCAAGCGAAGAGTGCGACAGTGTAGTTTAAACTTATAGTAAATTGAACCGAAAACCTTCGGCTTTACTCTTGAACAAGGCTTCTTAATCCGCTTCTTACCTCGGATCTCAAATCGGTGTTATCGAATCCACAAGCACAAAACCAACCTTTAAAGTTCACATCCAGCTTTGGATCTTATGGGTAGTATACTGAAAATGCTGAATTCCGTAGGCAAGTTTCTGTAAAACGCGTCAGGACAAAGACTTTCACTGGGAAAATCCATCAGACCAAGTTTTTGTGTCGAATTACGTGCAACTTTCGTCAAATCGCGGAAGTCATACAAGTCCACCACTAAATTTCCACCTCGACCTTTAACTGAAGACTGTTTCTCACCGATACATTTCTCGCCACAAACGTTTTCTGCCATTAAAACTTGTTTGCATTGAGAAATGCCGTACTGACAAACTGTATGCAGAAACAGATGTCATGGTGACATTTGTTGAATGATGAATGAATGTTACGTTAACAGCTGAATTTTGATGGCTGTTGTGAAATCGTCAATTGCAAGAGTAATTAAACTTGATATGGTCTGCAGTGTTTCTTTTATCACTCCTAATTTGAAAGAGGTACACCATCCAAATACGAGAGCTCATTTACTAGTACGTAGTAACTAGGTTGGGGAGTTGGAATGCACCACGAGTAAACTACCATAAACATAAGCTAAGAATTTTCAAAATCTTGCACAAAGGTGATAGAGTTGCATGGCTGCAAGGAGCAGAGAGTGTTACGGCACGGAAAATACTTTCTGGAGTTGAAAAGGGGAAAAATATCCGTAATTCACAAAAACTGCAAAATTTATAATGTATAACACAGAATGTAAATAGTTCTTGTAAATTTGTAGAGCCGTTTCTCTGTTTCTCCATCTCGCCCGGTGTCGGACCTGCCGAGTGGCAATCTCGATTGTCGGAGTTGGAAAAATGCCTTGCGTCGGTAGGTATTTCGTAAAAACGACACTCCCGATGTGCCAACTAGTTCAAGAAGCGCAAACGGTGTAAAGATAAGCACTTTTTCGGAGACCATTTTGAATTGCTTCTATTTCTGTCACTTATGGTATTTCGCAGCGCTGGTTGTGCTGAATAGGTTACCTCATGACTGTTTGCACGCATTTTTTAAGCCAAACGACTTTACCTCGTAAGTGGGGCAAGTTTTCTCTCGTGACTTTCACAGCCCACCGACAACATTGGCAATTTCTAAAGCAGCAATTAAAAGATTTGTCGACTGAGTAAAAGGTGTGTGTAAAGCTGGGAATTGATTGCCTAAACTAATCGCCGAAGTTACAAGATTTCAACATTCAAGCTACATTTGCGTGGGCTTGAACACAGCTTGAAAGCCAACCGATGAGTAGCAAACAACTTCAGATCTATTGATCCAACTCATTTCATTGAGAAAAGGCCCTTTGAATGGTTTTTCATCAATAGCGCACGAAATTGCATATCTCTAAAGAAATGCTACTAAATTCTTTGAACTTGGTTACAAACTTGGAGTTTGTGCGTTATGACGAGACTGCTGAAGTATTTTTGACGCAAACTATTATATCACGCAATGCTGACTTATTATTTTTGCTGGGCTATTTGCTGAAAAGCGTTTTTAAAGTAAGCTCGCCACTAGTATCGCTTTGTCTGACCCTTTAACATGCTCTGTTTGACTGCATGTCGTTGTGTGCAACCCGGTGGCAATCAAAGATACTGGTACTTCAAGTAATTCTTTTGATGAGGATTTACACATAAAAGTTGTCGAATATTACCAACATCAATGTCAAGACGGGATGGGCAACATCTTTCAGTTGGTCTGTAAACATAGGCAAGAATTAATCGAGTGTGTTTTTACTGGTGTTGTGGAGTGGTTATGGTGATCAACAAAATTTATAACTGCTGACTGACATTAACTTTAATTTTGTCTTGCAGAATATCCCTCCGCATTTCGCTAAGCCGTTCGCAAAGTCTATTGATTAATAAATCAGGAACTATAGAGTGACATATCCCATGATCACAATCTGACTAAGTTCCTGTTGGTTTCAAATTTTAAAAACCATGAACAAAATTCAGCAGAACATGCTCAAAGGCATCCAGCCTTTTCTTTGCACACAGCTGCAAGGAAGTGAGCTATGCAGAAAAAAATCAAATCGTGAACTAGTTCACAATAGAACTGCTCTTCCTCTTTTAATCTTGGGCATTCATATAAATTATTTTTTTCCTGGAAAAATCTGCAGCAGGCTTTATCATAACCCCAACACTTTCCTCAGAATAACATGGCTCATTGTAAAGATTTGTTGTTGGACTAAACATTTGTTAATCTCGGGCAGATTCCATAGCCTGCTTTTTTATACGTAGTTATTATATTGTCACTTTTATAGAATTCTGTAGTAACTTACCATCAAGTGCACGCGTTTCTTGCAAGCATACTAGGAGAACTAGAAAGTCTGACAATTTGTTGTGATTTCTTAGCCCTAACTATAAAATAACTGAACGCATTTCAACTAAAACTTTTAGTTGGTATTATAGGGGGCATAAAAGTCTAAACAACTTCAGTAAGTCTTTGCTGCCATTTCTTGTTTTTTAACGTTTTATCAGGGTATCATTTTGACCCTGCAGAGTTTGTCAATAACTCTCCAATTTTTAAGTTAGTTGTTTGTCTACAAGTGCTGTCTACAAGTAGCTAAGTACTAACGGACACAGTTCATAAACTACAGGTAAATTAGAATGTAAGGTAATCCCTCTCAATGAAACTTTTAAAAAAGTTGTTTCACTCTGATTAAAATCAGTGTTCTATACGCATGCCATAAGAATTTCAAGAGAACACGTTGATGTCTTCATTTTCTGAAAATCAAACCTTTTTCAAAAACGCATTCAGCTTCACGTACTTTCGCGACATCCAAAACGAACTACTTATTGCTATAACGTGTGCCTTCTGCTTCTGACCTATCTGCAGTGGCATCAGTTAAGCATACGAAAAATGATTTTGATATTTTGCTCAAACGATCCATAAACAACATTGAGAAAAAAATCTGAATGATCCAAATAAAATGTGACACAGCACATCGTGAGTGAAAACAAGGCTTGGATTTAGGGCAGTCAATGTCTGCAAGATACTTTTTCTCTACGACGAGTTTGTAGTAGAGAATTCTACAGAGTGCCACTCGGACTAGTTACGGTGTGCGAGACTATTCGCTTAGTTTCGTGGTATATGTTGACATGAATCGTGAAAGATTTATGACTGAGGCAAATTGGAGTTAAAGAGGGAGCCTTAATTATTTCATGCCAAGCATATTTTCTTGATTGCTTGGTGTGACAATATAAAGGCCGTGCAAAGAAGCTTAAGCGACATTGACTTTGGCGTATCCTTGAAAACAAGCCGGTGATTGGGCAACCAGCTGCTTTTTCAGCAGCAAGAAGAAATCTAAACTGAATCAACGGAAACAAAAAGAAAAATACTGGGACAGTTTCAAACATACATATCTGTTTCTACCTTGTCAAGGTGATTGCACTCATAGACCTCTTTAATTTATTATAACTTTAATTTATCATAAATTAAAGAGTTCTACAAAACTTTAATTTTTGATATGAAATAATAACAATTTTAAAATTTAATTGATTTCGTATCTTTGAAACACTAACTATGATTTCCATCCAAAAACTAGCTTCACACTTTTTCATCCTATCCTTGCTTCACTGATGTTAATTGCGCTTTCAATTGACGAGTTTGAAAAACAACAACACTGCCTAATTATAAATTATAAAAAATCGTTCTGTAAAAATTTCTTCTTTACGTGCCGCGGGGTTGGGCATGCAAACTATGAAAGGAAAAACCACGAGAAGCTTCGTCCTTTGCCAAAAGTGGCTGCCATCCATCATTCGCAGTATTGACACGTGACGTCGGCGTTCATGAGGAACAAGTTGAAGACTCTTTTTCGAAACGATTTGAAAAGTCAGAGTTTTGTGAATCGCTTTCATAAAGTGAAAGCCCTAAATAGAAGACAATGCAAACGTGGGTCACATCACGAAACATACTCCTAAAAATGTCCGTGGATCACGCGGTGGCTTGGAGTGTGGAGACAGACTGCTTTATTAGGTTCAAGCAAATTTATACTCAACAGACCAATTTTGCAAGTAGCGTTCTGCAAAATTCTACGTCAAGAATGTTGCGATCATTGTTGATCTAGACAAGCGCTCTTCAACCGGTGTGCACGGTGCACCAAAATATGCGTGGCGTGCACCATCAAGAAAGGGTTCACAAAGGTGCTTCACAAACTNGTCACACTAAACAGATAGTTTTTACAAAAACTTTCTGTTAGCAAAAATGAACCATTAACCAACCAATGACTTTCAGGATTTAACCGAGACTTTGCACAATCTAAAATGTGGTGCATAAGCATCACACCATATCAAGCTAATCGTAATTAGACGATTATTTTGTGATTCATAAGCAACAGGCAATGAGCCATTATAATTGAATTATGTAGCTGAGTTACTGAATTAGGGTACTTGCTTATTTAGACCCAGGTACTTACAGGTATGGGCGCAATTAGGTGGGGGACACGGGGGAAGTGTCAGTAAATAGGGTGCATGAGTTTAAGTGTTTAAGTAAACAGGGTGCGTGAGTTCGTCAAAATATCTTTAAGGGTGCACCGTAACAAAAAAGGTTGAAGAGCACTGATCTAGACGTTTCAAAACATACTTTCCGATCCACTTGTTCATGCAGCTAAAGGACTGGTTTGATCACTAAAAATAAGAAAACGCTGCTCAATAAAAATTAGACAAAATTCTGATGCGTCACGAAACTTTTTCTCGATTCCTTTGTTCTGCGTGGAACCACTCACAGCTATTCAAATTTGAATTAGAAATCTGAACTTTATTCTTTTATTGTTTAACCACAATTTTGCACAGGTCTTGATGGGTTACCGAGATTAAAGTCACGGTGGACCGAGCATCGGCAGCAGCGGTAAGTTGGTCGAGCTTTTCCTTTGATGACGACCGTCGCCCGACAAAAACTTTGAGTGTATGTGTAGGAAAAAAACGTCCTTATGTCATCATGTCGCCAGCAGGTCCTATCCGTGTCCTGGCGGTGACGCACGCAGCATTGAGATAAAGGCATGAGTAGTGGGTGTGATCAGTGAAGCGCCGCACAATGTAAGCAGAGACAAACAGAGATTTTATTAGTCGATACGAAAAAGCTTATGAGCGGAGTGTTGTCCTTCAAAGAAAAGGTACTGTTGAATTTACACCAGCTTAAACATAGCAGCAATCCTATCGCTTAAGAATTCCTTACTTCTCAGGTAAAGCTGCTAAGATATGTCATGAAGCTATAGCCTACCCTGTCTAAAAGGAAACCGCTCCTGGCGAAGAAAGACTAATCTTCAAACGTTAAAACGCCAATAAGTCATAATTTGCGCGGTTCCCAGCAACAGGCTATGTTTGTTTGAGAGTTTTTCAAATTGGGCTGCGATGGGGTTGAAGAACGAGCTTTTCTTGAAAAACGGGCAAAAATACACGCAACGGTTTCAAATACCCAATTCATGCTGTCTACAAAGCAAACGTTCGAAGTTGAACATGTTTTCAGCCATTCTGACAAACCGATCAAAAGAGGCCAACAAGAAAGAGTTTAACCAATGGCGTAGTCAGCAAATATTACAGTACGTCTTTTCATGTTTTTTGAAAAGGTATGACCTTTCATGACCTTTCCTTACTTTTTGATGCGGCAGCAAACCATCGACGTCCATGTCGTCACATTTTCTTAAAAATTCTTAACGGATGTTAAGGGCTCCTCCATTTCCTTTTTGGCACTATACCATCACCGCCAGTAAACGTACAGTACATACTGTACAGCACCAATCTGACCATATATGTAAGACCAAAATATGCTAATTACTTGTGGTCGCTCACAACAGTGCGGTCTTGATTCTGCGATTGCCAAAGACGCTTTTAAACATTTTTGGACTTTTTGTAATAGTGTTTTTTGGCAAAGTTCATCGACTGTTTTGCCTCATTCGCGGCACCGCAAGCGCACAAAGAAATTACTCCCCTTAATCAACAACTTTCTTTTGCTCCAAATTTTGTCCCCGCTCGTGTTTTGGGGCGTCGTCGAATAACTCCAAACGAGTATAGTGATACTTCAAGAAGACTTCTACATAAACTGATAAGAATGAGCTCAGTCCCCACCTAAAGAGTGCTAGGAGCGCACCGCAAGGTTCCATGCAGTCGACATCAATCTTTGTGCAAAAGCTTTATGTATATTTATTTACTTAACCGCACATCTAGAACTTCTTCATTATGTTTTAGCCACTTATGTCGAAAGCAAAACTTTCGGTCATAGTTGTGCGAATATCAAAAAGTTTTGATGAAATTTAAGAGATTCGGGGATTTCAGAGTTTTCAAATAACACATTAAGTTTTGTTACCGTTTGCAATTTCAATTGCAAAATACATAAGAATCTAAGCTATCTATACTGTGGAAAATTAATAACACTCACAAATGGCCACGTAAATACTTATTTCTCAAAAATAACTGATCAGGTATGCACCGTAAAATAACTGATAAAATTTTCAACATTTCCCTGATTTATAGATCAGCACGCAACACGGAAGCTTTGATGCCCAACTAGGATTTGTAAAAGTGTTCCAAGAAATCTTCCGATGCTTCTTTCTTGGGACATGATGAAAACAAGCTATGCATAAATTTACGGCAATTGTTGACCATTTTATTGTTCGCCGGTGTCGCCAGCCTCAATTTGCATGAATGGACAAAACGACAATAATTGTTGTTTTTTGCAACTAATGCACGGTCAGTGCAGGCGCGTAGCCATATACATATCTTTAGGTGGACGGCGAGAAACTGTGAACTCTAATAAATGATTGGCTTTATGCGTTTATGGCCATCTTTGCTCAACGCTTCAGTAGTTTCTGTCCAAGATTTGTGGGGAGTGATTGCACCTTCGCCCCCTGGCTGGGCACTGGTTCAGTGTCAATTCCATTGCATCATATTTCAGCGAGCTCTTCACCATCTTATGCTGCAGCAAAACCGGAACACTTAGTCAGGTCAAACACACCAAGGTTATTGCAGGTCAGACGTTGCAATTCAGGCGAGTGTTTGAATNGACCCCACGTAACAATGCCATAATCAAATTCTTGATAATTCGAGTGTGTGTGCAAGAAGTTGCGAAGCGTTTTGCAAATGAAAACGCCACAAATCAGACATAAGCGCTCGCAAGTGAGGATTTGTAAGCATTTTTTTCAAGGACGCTTGCATTTATGCTATTCACGTGGTTTTGCCAATCGAGAGAAAAGCCGAGCCAATTGTTAAAAAACAAAAGCTTGCTTTTAGTTAACAACTTGGTAAGGGTAATTTTTTTGTTGTTCTCATTGACAAAGGGATAACTACAGAGTCAGTTTCCTGATAAACTATCGCGTTTTTTTCCCATAATATGGTAATACGTTTTGTTATCATCACAGAACTACGTCTATTCTGCCTTTGAAAGTGTCGACAAGGTGGTATAGCAGCAAAAAACAGTCAAATGCCGAAAGTTCACAGCAGTAAAATCTAACCATTGGCTCTGTTTTAGAACCAGCAGTGTTTCATCGCGATTTTGAGCTTTGAAATTTGATGAAAACGCACCATCATGGAGATTCATTTCATTGTTTTTGACAATAGTCTCTGAACTATTTTGACTGCCGTGGTATTACAAGACAATTAAAACGATTTTTACGATTTCTGAAGTTGACTTGCCGTCTAAATGTTCATTGGCGTTTAGGTTAAATCTTAAAACGTTTTTGAAAAGCTCTGTAACATTCCACTGCTTTATTAATATAAAGCAGGTTTGACGAAATGTCATGAAAGATTAAAACCGTGAACTGCATGCGTTCGATTACTTCTCGGAACAGCAGACAACTGAGAAGTAATCGACATTGCATTTCAACTCCACGATGGACTGCTTGCTACACAGTACCCCTAACTCTAAACGTTTGTTTTTGAGAAACGGACCATCAGCTAACTTTTATGCAGCATTTTTGCAACCAAGGAAACTGCTGCAAGCGCAAAATCATGCATCCCGTTTTTCGCTCACTGTCAGATGTTCGACTCAATCAAGGCGCTAAACGTATGTCAGACATTGATCTGCCTTTCTCTGACAGCTGTACATGCAAACGGAGACTAATTCGCAAAATTTTCCGTCCAGGTTCTGTCGCCAAAGCAAATCTGTAAAACCATTGCTCGACTGACGCTTGCCGCTCAAGGACGAGAGGAAAAAAGGTAGTCGATCTGTGGTCACTACAAAACGAGCAGCTTCCCAAAAATGTCTGGTCGCGGCTCGTGGCCGTGCCATTGTTGGCTGAGGGTGTACGGAGCACTTGTTCGCTTCTCGGCTCGATTTGCTTTGTTCCTCGGCACATTTCGTCGACAAGCAGATGCGCTTCCTGTAGAAGCAGCTCGGCAGACAGCAATGCACTGGAAAGTCGTTAGAGTGTCTCGCAGGGGAAGCTGGCAAAAACGTTTGCAACTTTTTTGTTTCAAACTAATGCGTCGCTGCGCAGCAGAAGATTTCAACAAGGCTTCAACCGGCTCGAAGGATTTTGAATGTGGCATCAATCGCACCTGTCTCTTCGCGCTTGCGTGCTGGTAGCCCAGTTTTTGTTGACAAAGCTGCTGCAAAGTAAAATGCAGTAAATGAACTCTTCGAACGTTGTTTCTCGAACGCGTCGAGCAGGCTCTGCCCACAGAAGCGCTTACAACTTCTCCATCAGCAACTGCACTGTTACCGGCGCACGAGGTGCGTGCCGTTATGGGTGCGAAAAAAACGGCGGCGTAGTTCGTTCGTTGTTTGCCGAAAGTCGGCTCGTCATCTCGCTTACCTAGCAGGCAGGGGCTTCGCGTATGAGCTAACCTCGTAGGGTTGCAAATGGAAAAGAGAATCGCGACAGCTCGTTAGAGTTTCTTGCCAAGAGCGCTTCACTATCACCGTTGATGTTTGCGTGTCGTCTTCGCTAGTCCCCAGGATAAGTCGAAAGGTCTTGGTCAAGCGCTTATTAAAATATCGCGATAGCTTGCGCGTTGGGCGGAAGTTGTTCTAATCTTCGCAAACTCTGCTGACGGGAAGAACTGTCAACGCCGATAAAGAGAGCCAGCTCAGTTAAGATAAACATACAGTGCATTTGAGAGCGGCGCTGATTCTGAGTTTGTTCCGAGGCCACTTCGACCACAGGTTTCCTTTGAATTAACAAAAAGTTAGCTGAACATAAAAATTTGTTGACCTAAACGTCTGTTACCTTCTAATAAAAGCAAAGTATTTTATGTCTCAGAACAAAAAGCAAGTGAATTTATTTAAACAAATTACGAAACTTTTCTTTGATGGAGATTTTAGTTACACTCTGAATACACACCATTGCATTACCACATTTCTGGTTAAACGCGTCGGTTTTAGCCATTTTTTCTGCTATATGCTTGAAAACTGCTTCGGGCATAGTACCTGCACGCTAAGATCTGTTTCCCTAGCACTAACACTGACAGTGAAAGTGAAGGCTAAAATACGATATGCAACATACGCGATTGACTGCCGATAACAAATTAGATTACTTTAGCGCTAGTTGGCACACAATAGTGTTAGCTAGTGTGATGTAGTGATACAGCGGTGATAACTAACCCCTAACCTAGAAGCTTGCAGATGTTTGAAGATTTTTTACTGAGGTGGAGCCTTGGTCCCGAAATGCTCAATAAAGAAGGTTTTTACAACAAGAAATTCTTTAAACAATCTGCTGTTGGGCTTTCACACAGAACATAGAGAATTCGAAAATTAGTAGAAATGTATGCCGGCAACAAAATGCTGGCAACTGTTGTTTTGCTCTTGACCTACAATGCAGTGGTGCTTTGCCACGATGCCGCTTCTGCTGAAGACCTAACCACGCGTGAAGTGAACCGTGTCGACGAAGATCAGGAAACAGTCGTCGGCGCACGGGCGAGCTTCGAAAATCGACAAGACCTTCAAAACGTCACCGCCCAACCCACCACAACCAGTGAGTGACACGTTCCCGGTAGCATCTTTACGCCAGCTTACAGTGGCACCCGGGATCAGCCGCTTGAGCAAACTACCTGTTTATTTCTTTCGAAAAACAAGCTCGTGCAGCTTATGCGAGCAAAACCCCATCATCTCATCTTGACAGTGCCCTTACGCTCGCGGTGGCTAAAAAGTGCCCGTGGCACGAGTCTTTGTGTGACGCGCAGCCTGTTTGTATACACGGCTTACCTTGCCAAAGCTTAGCACTTTCGCATTCCAGTCTAAGCGGCCTGTTTTGCCGACAAAAATTTTCTAAATTTAATCTGTTAGCCTTGTTCAAACACCATTTGTTTACAGACGTTTTTGACCAGATACTGCCTGGTGGAAGTAAAGCGCCTTGTACTTTTTGACAAAACGAGTTGTACAAAAAGATTATGAATGGGTCTTATTTCAGATTCCAGCACACCTAAACATAAAGCGGAGCTGCGGCAACACGCTCTGCGCACTACAGAGGAGGTCGAGTTGAGGCGAGAATATGAAATCGACGCAAATTCGGGGTCGCTCAACGACTACTCGGCCCTACAGGGCGGCGACCCGATCTTTCTTAAAGGCCAGGAAGGTTCTCGAAGAAGAATCAGCTCGCATACCGGCTGTCATTACGTCTTTTCTGTACCCAGCGGACCGCAGTGCAGTCCGAGTGCGGTCGACGCCAAGGTTGCGGAGCTGCGGTTTGCTTTCGATTCTTTTGAAACCAAGCTTGACCAGCAGCGCAGTCGGCTTGAGGCTGCAGAGCTCTTCGTCACTCGCATAAACTCGGCCCTGCACAAGAACGGCTTTTTTTCCGGTTCCGGCCAGGTTTCTGGCGAAGTGCCTCCGCTCGCAGCTACCCCAAGGGCCGACAGCGACGGGGCCGCAAAAGCCCTCTTAGACTTGGCAGACGCCACCTACGTCCAGATGCTGCGCTTGCAAATTCGCGTCGAGCGAGCCGAGAAGGAGCGTGCTGAGCTTTTGAAACGGAACAGCAATTTGACTGAACTGCTGCAAAACGCCTTCAGCGACCTGGAAGACCTGAACCAAGTCAATCGCGTCCTTCTGGACTCTACCAATCAGCGGAATCGAGAGCGACAGCGATTACTCGCCGAAAACAGAGAGCTTCGTTCACAGCGCGACCAGCTTAGGTCGGAAAAAAGCAACGTCGAAAGGTCAAAAGAACTGCTCCTAAATCGCGTGAATGACTTGAACAACGAAAACCAAAAACTGAGAAGAAACCTCGAATTCCAAAGTGAAGAGATGCACAAGGTTTTGAAGGACAAAGCAATAACTGAGGCGAGTCGACGATTTTTAGTATTCCTGGTTAAATGTCATTGTCACAAAGAAGTCATCCAGCAGTCGCCTTACTTCGGCGGATGTGTTCATTTTCCTAAAGTGCGTGTGGACTGCGATAAATTGCCAACACTCTCAGTGACCTCTTTGTTTATGCTGAGAATTTTTTTCTAAGCATAAAATGACTATTTGTCGACGATAAGTATACACCCGCATCAGACACGTTGGTGTTCCTCAAGCGATACTTCACCAAACTGAGCACACTATGACGTCCTCTGTATGGATTTGGCTTTCCGTTGCAAGCAGGTTCGGCGATACGTACAAAAACAAAACAAAATGGTTTGATGCTCCACGCATTGTGAAGATCCTGTTTCTAACAATGTTTAATTCTATATGAAAACATAGTTCTGCTTGAGGCTGATTTAGTATTGACGACGATGCATTTTGGAATTTTTAGAAGCTGTTGGCCAACGCCACTTCCAGAATCTCAGAGCTGGAAAACGTTTTGGCGGCTACAACGGTTAAAAACATTACTGGAAGTGGAGGTATGAGCGTTTCTGTTTTGCTTTACTAGTGATTCAAGCATAGGTTTGCTTTGAGTAAAGGTTTAGCATGAAAGTTGTTTTAGGAGGAATCAGTAAAATTTCAGAAAGTAAATGTTCGGTGAATTTTGCCTCGCATTTTCTTTCCTCTCAAGGTGTGTTCAGCAAATTTTACGGAAAAGGATAGGTTTAGCAGACAAAAGACTGTGCNTCTATAAAAGTAAACATGAGCACTGAGGAACNGAAAGATGGATTTGCTGCGGTCTTTGCCTGCATTAGGGGTTTTAAGATACATTTTGAGGGAGGTTTTGAACGAACAATTTCACTTGACTAACTTTTTCACCAATTTCACTGCTCATCGATGCTTTTTTGTGTCAAGTCAAAGAGTTTCAAAGTGTATAGAATGTGCCATTGCTCCAATTGACTACACTGAGAAACAATTCCGGCCCCCAATGCAAGTTTCGTTCTACCCAAAAAACAACGTTTTCTTCTTTTTGTTTTTTCAAGCAGCAGGGTGTCTTCCATGCTGTAAGGCCAACGTTTGAGGGCGAAGTGCGTCCCCAGAAAGAATTCAACAGAACGTTTGTTGTGAAACAGTAAAACATGTGACTTCATAAAGCCTGCATTTGTCAGGCTACGTCCCGGGTATTTCCCGTACGATGAGCGACTGACAAAAAAGCTTGTCTGTTTTACAACTTTGAAATATCTTCTTGGATGATTTAAAAAATTTTTGCCTGTCAACTACGGCGAGGACTTGGTGGGGTCCAGCTGGACCAGAGCAGCAGCAATGTCCTATGAAAGCACGTACGAAATATCTGTTTCATGCGTTTAGTGTGTCATGAAATCTGGAAAATATAGGTTTCCACATTTCCTTTATTGGCTCTGCGAGACATAATTCTACAGACGTGCCTGCGACTGAAACTCTCTTTTCCACTCCTGCATAGCAAGCTATGTTTGCGCATTGATAGTTTCCAGTGATTGTTGTTGTCTTGCGCCACACATCAGAGCCACGCCGCCTTTTCTCCTGTCAGAGCACAGAAAATGTGACGACGGTGTGCCATATCGGAGTTGCAAAATAGCGTATTTTGAAGGGGACGGCGCGTCCGCTTGGCCCACTTTGGACAAGAGTTAAGGCACGTACTGCCTGTTTGATCGGCGGTTGGGCCTTGTGTTCAATGGCTTTCCTTTATCGGGGCAGGTGTCTTTCAATCCGGCGGTGGGTGGCACAGCCGTCAGCACGAACAAATTGGGCAGCGTTTGCAAAGGACAGTGCGTTGCTTTATATTTGCTTACCGGTTCTCAATTCCCAGCAGACACGATCACGCCGCCAGTCCTGCGGGTCGTTTGCAAAACCCGCATGCACGCTTTAAACTGCGAAAAGCGTTTGTGGCAACAGAAAGAATCGTTGAGAAGATCTTGCAGAAGCTTTGTTGCTTTCGAACTGGATGTCACAGACCCATTCACCTTTGATTCTTTCACCAAGGGCTTAAACTTCGACTGTAGTTTTGGATAAAACGCAATGCACGAGACCCATTTAGGACTTGGCGTTCAAGGCCTGGTAATTCCTGCTGTTGGAAAATATCGGCGCATAGCTGAAATATGTTACTGATCGGGATGCGGTTACTACGTGGTTTGATTTTGAAAAGGAAGTTCTTGCTGCATAAGGAAAAATAACGCAACCACCAAACATCAATTTTCGGAACATTCAGTATGATTTTATTAAAATTATTTGTTATCGTGTTATTGTTTCTTGTACGACTCTGCAAGATTTGCAAGTTTCGCTTTATTACACATTTTACTGTCTTTTTTTACTAGAGTGGTAACGCAATATGGCATCTAACCATTCTGGATTTTGCACCTGAACAAGAACGCTTTAAAATGTTTTCATAAGCTCGGTACTGTTTAAACTGGACAGATGATTCATTCTTTTAGTGTAGTGGTTTTCAACCTGAGGGCCGCAACCCCTAGAGGGGGTGTGAACCATTTTTGGAGAGGTCGCGAGTTGATATTTTATGTACACAATTGTACTGTAATACATTTGCTTTATTCGAGATTTAGATGTGGGGTCGTTGGATTTTAGTGGGTTGCTATAATCAGTCGCGGTACAAAAAAGGGTTGGAAACCGTTGTTTTAGTGCAATATGTTTCAATTTAAAGTTGCACAGATGCCCGAAGGTCTGTTATTTACTTCACTGCAAAAGTAACCGTGTGGTTCACGGCGCACAATAAGCGGCGATGGGCGTCCGCGGACCACTTGCGGCACTGCAAAGTGATTACGGGCGAATATAAGGACATTTTGTTTTTCTTTCGGATCAAAACTGTTGCTTGAAAACGGCACGAATTTTCCGGGGTGTGGTAAGAATGGAGCAAAAATCCAACAATCAAGAAATGACACAATTTTTGAAAAACCGTTAAAGAAGGAAGGTCTTTTAAGCTAAAGTTGGAAATTTTCCGAGATACCAATGGAATTGTGAAAGTTAGAGCCTAAGTTTTAAAACATTCCCAAACAACATACCTTGGTGAACGGACAGTGCGAAAACATCGCAGCAATGCGTGACATCGACAAATTTGAGATTTTAATTTACTTTTTTCATGAACTATATGCACTATGCTGCAGGCCCGTAACCAGCTTGGGGCACCAGGCGGGGCGAAGAGTTTTCTGAGAGGGGCCAAAATCTGTTAAACAATGTCCAACACATTTTTCCAGGGGGAGCGAAAAATTTTGCAGTGGNAGCGAAGCCTCCCCGCGTCCCGCCCTGATTACGGGCCTGCTATGCTGTNCAACAGATCGCATTTTTAAGATGACTGCCCATTTTGAAATTCTAAACGGCGTGAGAATATGATTTATGTTCATTGCCGAAGCTGTAATTCCTTTTTTTCTTCAGTGCTTCTTGTTCGAAGAAACATGGAATATTTCAATAAAGTTTTTTTCGAATTATGTTACTGTCCTGACAGATTTCACTCTATTTCCTTTTCTTCATGCAGTCATTTGGTCAAAGTCGCTCGATCCTTTCAAGCCGAAAACATTTTGGTGATGGCAATTAAAGCCAGTGATTGGATTGCGATTTATCACGTAGTTATGTTGACGGTTGATTCTGAATAAACACGAAGAACTACCCTGGAAATGGCAACGTACAACTTGCTTGAGAGGCGTGCGCAAAAACGTGGCAGGCAAACGTCGTAGAGCAATCCATTTTTCAAACTTTTTTAAACTAGTGATCGTTCAAAAATTTTAAATGCCTTTATACTTCTCTTCTTTGCGATTTAGAAGAAGCCAAAGCAACATCGAGGCTTGGAAAAACCCAAACTCGCCACAACCTTTTCCACGAATATTTTAACTGTGACCGCGTCAAAGTTTTATGGGTCTTGAAACCGCATCGTGCTGATAAGCTTGTTGCTAGTTGCCTAGCTTCATCTTTGTCAATGTAGTTTTAGTGAGAAAGTTTAACAAACTACCTGAACACAAGCAGATGACCAATTCTTTAACTTTTTCCCCATTTGCAGTTATTTTTCTACCCGCGCTCAAACTCTTCCAAAAAGTTAGCTTTCGAAAGTAAAAAATTAGACTTGAAATTAAGAACTATTATGCTTATTCCTGTAAAGGTCTTAAAATTCTGTTTTGCAAACGTGTTTAGCCATTAATTAAACTACCCTTCTTGCTTTGCCTTTGCTAATCATTAACAGTAACCTTTCTTGTTTTTGTACGCTTTAGCGTACGTCCGAAACCATAATGTTACTGATCAGGTGGTCGGGGTTACGAAAATTTAATTCTCGTCAAGCATTCCGAAAAGGCTGCTTTGCAAGCACACGCTTGTTTACCAACAGCGAGAGGAATGTCATCTGCGAAATGCGAACCAGACGCGATCTGTCTCTAAAATTGGCCTTGAAGAGTTGATTTTTATCTAAACAGGCGATAGTTCTGACACCGGCAAAGACAGCTACAAATAAATGGAGCACGAAACGACCAAACATCAGCTGCTGCTTAAACCAGCTTGATTGACAAACAGTCTTAAAGCTATTTTTTGCTAAAGATAGAATGGAAAGATACGGAGTCCTCTACATTTTTGTTCTCATGCTGTTCTGTCCAAACAAGCTGTAAAAAGTGCGTTAGGAGCGCATGTTCAGTTATTACAGTGCTCAAGTACATTGTTCTGTCTTTCAGTACTGAAAGAAACTCCACGTACGTGTTTCGCAGTCGACATCAATTTTTTCGGTCAAGCCATACCAACCATTCCTTAGTGCAAGCTTCGACAGTAACTCAGTAGCCAATCATTGAGGGTTCCATTGTGCAAAATAATCAATCGCATGAATACACACTGCGTAAAGAGCTACAAAGGATTGGTGGTGCGTGCACATCATGCATGCAATAATTGGTGCATCGTTTACTAGCTACTGCATGCCACATTAAATACCAAAATTTGCAATTTAGATAAAGTTTGATTTATCGCAACACGTTCGCTGAAGCACTTTGGAATCAGCGGGTAGCTGCTGCCCGCCACTACAAAACATAGCGTTGTGCATTTAACACTGTGAAAAAAATCTAAAACAAGCGTTCTAGAAGTTTTTCAAAGAGAGCTAGTTTTTTAAGGCTTATTTTGTTTCCCTGTGATATACCAACCATGCATTTTTCTGTAGCAATCGCAACAATTGCTATTCATACTTTCAGCAAAATAAAGTCATTTCACAGGATTGCGACGTCTTACTTGTAAGACAGAAACTCCTACTGTTTTTTATTCGAACAATATTCCTTGTAATCTATACACGCGGGTGACGTGTGTACATGTGGGTGACGTGTATGCCTTCAGTGGAAACTCGCGCGATTTTCGAGAATCTTACTTGCAACGAAATAACTTCAGCTAAAAGCACCACAGGCTGTGAAGGCGCGAGGCAAACACGTCTTCTTGTTTTTCACACTGTTGTTTGTTTATCTGGCCGATTTTTGCCGCAAAATCCTGTCTTACACGGCTTGGCCACACCGCCGGAACCCACTTTGTTTTAAGGATAAAAATTCCAAAAAAACATTCGTGTTTGTCTTTTGTGAACAACTTCGGCTGTGCCGTTTCTTCAGTTTTGAAGGAACGGTTCAACTCGGTCAACAACGGCTGAAACATTATTGGTAAATGCGCTAAATACGGAATGTCAAGAACCACAATCGAGCTTTGAACTTTGCTGAGCGCGATTCGAAACTGACTTCCAATCACACCCATTTTCTAGCAGTTTGTCAAAGTGATAACGCGCGAAGACAAATAAGACGAGCCAACAGTGTTTTGCCTTGATGTTGTCAACTGCTCGTCGGTATCCGGCAAGGCAGAGCAGTAAAAGGGAGCCCGTTTATAAGCACTCGCTCTTGGGCGAAGTGGTTTATTTATAGCCTCGCATAGTGACAAACCCGCTCCGCTTCTGNCTCAAACGCGAAGATGACTTTACGCGCAGCCGGACCGCGGTCTTGTGCAGTCCGTGGATTGTGCTTTTCAAAACTACCCATTTTCCATGCTTACGAGTATTGCCGCATGCTTTGCAAGCAAGGTGATGTCTTCAAGGAGATGTCTTCATGAGACCTGGTTTTCGCGCACATGTGATACCATCCAAGGTTTAATTTCTGGGTTATCATGAACATATGCATTGTAGCTGAAGAGGCCATGGCCCCCCGTAACGAACTTGCTAAGATTTTTCGCTGTTGCTTTATATCAATTTCAACTGTTCAGAAAATAAACTGAAGGAACAGTCGGACGAACGTCAGGGGACTAGCCCATCCCGAAAAAAGTCCAGGCTGCGCCACTGATTAACAGCGACTTTTAAAAACTTGGTAAATTTATTTGTTACGATACAGCATAGCCACGCGGAAGCAAACACTGCTAGAATGCACTCGCAACCAGGACGCCGAAAAAAACTTAAGTAAAACTGATCCGTAGTTGCCAATTTGAAAATTAAATGCTTTATACGGGAAAACGGCGCAACACATTCCGTGCATCTTCACCGAAGTAACAGGAAGACATTTCTTCGTGTTTTTCGAAGCCCATTGCTCGGTCTCGATATGACGTTGTAGCAAACCAGCAATCAAAGTCACAGCGAAGTACTGAATGGAGGAGGTCTACACAATTCCGTATATTGTTAAACTTAGCTTCATAACCGTACGTTTGTTGGCTGTACTTTGTTGCCTGCGAACGTCAGATGATGGATCGACACATGAAACCGCATTGACAGAACAACCATCATGGTCTGCTTTTTTTGAACATTGAGTTGAGTTTTACACAAATTCGTGGATAAAATAGAAAATGGACATCGGCATCCAAGTGCCACTGAACCTGGACAATTGCTAAAGAACAAGCAAAAAAATTCGTTGACGCAGCTGATCAGAAATTACGCAAAATATTAGCGTGATGTAAGACTTGATTGTTTATGAAGTAAAACCAAAACTTTGTTTTTCCTCCGGTCATACAGCGAAACCCGTCAAGAACTGTTTAAAAAAACACGCAATGAAAATATTACCCAGACTAGAGATTATCTTTAATAAACGCGTCAGTAAGTTTGTTCATTATTTTGGTGACACAAATGTTCATGTTCTCTTAAACTAGGGGAACAATAGTGTTTTCGTTTATATGGCTGAGTCCTCGTAAGAGCTGCGGATGGTCCCAACCAAGCCTCCTGTTTTCTAGGAGGCCTTGTCCCAACACCATGACGTGAACAGAAGACATCTGCTGATTTCAACTGATGACAAAAGTAACAATTTGCGAAGAGCAAAAGCCAGTTTGTAAGCAGGGCGAGGTCCTCAGCCAACATACGCACCTACTACAAAAGGATTTGGTCGTTTTGTTTGACGCATTGAACCCGAGGCACGCCACGTTGTACAGCAAACAACTTGGTCAAATATCTCGAACTAAGGCGTCGATTATCTCGCGGCCATGGCCGTCAGACACATTCCTCTCGTAGTTCTATTTACGCGCAAGTAAAAACAACACTCGGAAGAAATTTGCAGCATTTACAAGCATTTACTGTGCAAATATTCATAAGCGACGTCCTGCTTCTACCGTTACGACGGCGCGCTTTGCTTTTCGGAAACTTGAAAGTTTTTTATTTCTGTGGCTTTGCAAGCACCAATCCTTTCACCACTGATCATTCCTGTTGGCACAGGCAGTTTTACTACGTGAACATTCGGTTCGCTGTATGCTTGTTCTTTAGGCAGAAATTTTAATTCGGAAAATTTAAACATCAAGCTGTATAACCTCTTAAACCATTTCGATTGACGAGCGATAGTAGTAACGCTAATACAGCAATAAAGTGAGTATGCACAACTCTAACTTTTCACTTGCACCTTCAGAAAATATTACAAGGTGGCAATTTAGACAGTTTATTGCTTCCTACCTTCCGTGTGCTTCAAAAATTGCTACTTCTTGTCAAGCAATTTGTTCCAAGATAGTTTCTACGAAAAAGTCGTTTATCGTCCCTTAACGACAAAATTTAGCTCAGCTGTGAAGATGTGTGTGCAGTGAACCGCTGATACGTGCTGGATGCAAAATCTTGAAGGAAAGCAAACATTAAAGCACTCCAAAGTATATTACAAATAAATTAACCGTTTATTACATCGGCAAAAAATATTACAGTGCTTAAGTCAAACCTGTAATTCTTTCATTTGAAAACGGTTGCATCACTACTTAAATGTGAATCAATACTTAAAGTGAATTACAAAATATGCTTAATTTGGCGATCAGAACAGCAACGGAAACAAATCAAGCCTTGTTACTTCAACAAACCAAGCTACTGTAGTAAGTTTAAAAGCGTAACCCGCAAAGACGGTACTTTGCATGATTCAGTGTTTCAGTTGCGAAGTAAATAGAAGTAATTGTTAGAAACGATGTGTAAATGACATTACGGTCCCCCTGGTGTGAAAAGTACGTTCTTGTTGCCGTGTGTAAACGCTGCGCTGAGTGTAGTAGGTCACTTCAAACTCCGCTGGGTGTGAAGGTCATTTATTGCTCTCTCCAAGATTCGTGCCTATTTGGCGACGGCAAACATGAATCAGGTTTTCAAGAAGTCTCCTTGTCGCCTGTGTCTTCTTAACATTCGCTTAAAAACGTCTCGAGGTGGAAAGAGATAGTTTACACTTTCTGTAATTCAAAGTACTTTACTTCAAGCCGACTTCTCTTTCGAGTAGGATTAGGGCGAAGCCGAAATGCTGTGATGATTCTCTTCAGGCACGCACGAGGTCGCGGATTACACACTAAAACCAACGCATTTGATTTAACAGTTTTTTGTCCTATACTCCAGGGCGCAGCGCTTCTCTTACGCAAGCGGCTTTTGAAACAACGTGCTTGGTTTCTCGCACTTGTGCTAAATTGCGTGTGCGAGAAGCTCATGACGCGACTGAAGCACTGCTCTGCTGGCATATGTTTCGTGTTCATCCTTTCCTATGTATTGACGATGGCTCCAACGATCGTAGCGACATATGTGTTCTGCTGACGCCCGCGTGTGAAGAGCAAATTTTAGATCAATCGACAAACTAGTTGCCATAAACAAGCTCTAAAATGAGCGTTAAGTATAGGCCTGGCATTGGCAACGACGTTTCATGGCAGCACGTGCTTCTACGTGTGGAGCTTTTGCGTTGGTTACAATGAACAACGCGTAGAGCAATCATCTTCGATGGCCTCCGCTGTTTGAAGTGTCTCAACACAGATCGAGTCATATCTACGTTTGACTTTCCTATTGCCGGCGATTGCGGTGATTTGGCTGTTGACCGTCGGTTGCCATAGCTAACTATGCTTTGCGTGGTAATAAATGTCAAAAGTCCACTGCCCTTTGGAAAAACGTGCGTTTTAGTGGGGAAGCCGTTGCGAAATTTACGATCTGAACCGAGCATTTAGTCAAGCAGGAAAACACTTAGCTGAAGTGATACCCCCATTTGTGGTTTTTGTAACTTGAGTCGTGCGGAAACGACACTTGTGGCTTTGCCCAAGGGTAAGTGTGAACGATTAATCATTTGAATTTTTGTCATCCAGGTTCATCTGCGACAGGACCTTGCAATGCACTGCCCAACAGCGCTGAAAACGGTTCCGAACGGGATTCAGCAGATGACTTCTCGCGTAAGTTCCATTGTTGTAACTAGTTCGCGTCTTTTTAAGTTTAGAGCTTAATGGGCCAGCCGATAACCAATAGTAAAAATCTTGACTCACAAACCATCAACTTAACTCCCCACTAACTCATGAACGTTGCGCTGTAACTTTCCTCGGCCCTGCGGTGGTACGATTCAATCATTCAAAGACAGTTTTGCCGGCGTCCGTCTATGAAGTGAGTTTAAAACTGCTCTGCAAGCAATTAACTAAGTATTGCAAATTTGAGAGCCAAACCGAATTTCTTGCCCTTTTAGCTTCTCGTTCATCGGTTCATCCAACCTATGGCTACGGGCCCTTAACTGTGGTCTGGCATGACAGTCACTGCTGAATAAACAGACCTGCCGGGATAATGTAAAGTAAGAAACCTAAACTGCGCTTCGAGATTATTTGCCGCACTGATTACGCTTTGCGAATTTGCCATTTTAACCCTCACTCGAGTTTTGTTTGCTTATGTGACTTAGCCAGAGCGACCCCAAACGACAGACTCAACAGCCACGCACCCATATGACCCTCGCTGTTCAAATTGAAATCTGACTTTATTTTAACGGTTGCTTCGGGTCTTTTTCAAAGGAACGCAGCAAAAAAGCGAATAGGTTAGTGAACAAACATTGTAGCTGAACCGATTTAGCATCTTGAGTTTCCAGGTTTTCGTTTCCTGAAGTCGCCAATCCTGCTACAGTGGCCAACAGAGTTTTCGCAGCGGTTTGTGCATGTAAGCAAGAATTAGTTTTGCTAAGATTAAAAAGAGTTTTGCTCGTAATTAGCAACTTGAGCGTTCATATCACCAAATCGCTAGCATTTTTAAAAGAACTGCTTCCTTTTGAGGGAAAACTCCTCTTTTCAATAAAGAACGAAAACAAAATTATTTTTCCAGAAGGTCGAGTTTCATCTGAGACCAAAAGTCAGTGTGCGATGCGACTGCGCAAAATACTCACTGTGCAAATATTGCCAAGCCACCACAAAGTTCCTCGGATCCTAGAAAATTGCCTGTGTTTTATATAAGATAAATTAACGTTCATTGCATTGTTTCAAAAACTACTTTCTTTTATCTAAACCTCTACTTGCTGTTAAAAGATGTGCTAAGAGCCAGAGTCTGTTACCGCAAGCTGTGAATGTCAATTGCCTTTAACATTCCTCCCTATTTATGCATCTTCAATGTGGTAATGTTCTACTGTACTTGGCAAAGTCCATGGCAGCTTCAACATACATCTTCAGTACAAAAGCCAAAGGTAAATATACTGCTCCGTGTGGTTCCCATACGCAGTTTTTCCCTAACTTTAATCAATTCCTGGCACGGGGTTTCCATGTTTACAGGGCAATTTTCCTGTCTGGCATGTTTGCAGTACATCAGGACTTGACTGATTCCTCAATTTTCTTCTAACGTTTCATACTTTAATGTACTTCCAAGGCAAACAGACCGCAAGCTGTAACTGCAACTGACACAAGTGTCAGGTGTTTCACAACTTAAAAGCGTGAGCTCTGTGCAGGTCGATATGCTTTTCCATCTTGAGAAGACTTGGGCAATCTTCCAAGTGCCACTCCGGCGAACGCTGTTGCCTGCAGGGCGGTTTCGACTGGTGGGGTCAAACTCGGTTGCACACGCTGACTTGCATTGCAACCTTGCGGAAAAGTAGGGCACTTGCTTTGCGCCTGCATATTTGCGGCGATCTGCTCATCGCTCCTACGAGTTCGAAAGGAGACGTTTGCCATCAGGTGTGGCCCAGGAAAAAAACTTGCATTGTTGTTTTTATTGCCCGAGCAAGTCATTAGTGGTTGTTGTTCTGACATTCGGCTAGAACCCCAGACACAGATACAGAGGTTAAAACAGCACAGAAAGGTGACCTGCTGACTATGGTCACCATTTGGTACTGAAACAATGAAGATACTGAGAGACTCAACGTTGCCACAAGAGCATTACCCAAGCTTCAAAAAGTGCTTCATTTTCTGAACACTGCGCTTCAGCGTAATACGATGAGGAAAGGGTATGGGAAAGATTGAAATCGAAATTGTTGAACTGCGATACAGGTGCCTGCTGCTATTTTCATTGTCAACTTCGTTCGACTTACTTTGTGACTTATTTGCCTAACGTACGAACTTTTTCAGTTTTATTTTGAAAACTACCAATATATGAAACGAGGTGCTTTTCAATTTGAAGTAAAAAATAAAAAAAACAGAAATCCCACTACGAGACACAGCGCACAACTTACAATTCCTTCACGATCTTAAAACAAGTGACTTTTTGCAAAATTTACGTCAAAAGCACAAGACAACGACAAGCACCCTGTTACTGTTAATTTCCGCAGCAATCAGTTACGTCCGTTGTGCTATGAACAGTTTTTCTTTCAGCAAAACAAGCACAGTTGTCAGAAATTCCTATTTAGCGTGAAATTTCCTGTTTAATATATGATCTGAGGGCTTTTGGTATCGTTCAACAAATAAAGTGGAATGAAAATGACATGATCTTTACTACCTTGGTTTGACCACTTCGTTGGTGCGGTGAAGGCAGTGGCACATCATGCCACTGGTTTAGGAGGCGGGGGTGCAACCGCACCCCTAAAAGCTTTGATTTGGTAAACATTCGGGCAAAATCCCCTGAAATCCGGGCAAAATGTGTGGAAATTTGGGCAAAATATGTGCAAACCTTTGCAAAATTGCTGTATGTGCGTTTATTTATTTTACAAAAATGGCACCCAAAATGAAACTGAAGACATTTTTTTGGAGGTTATGTTTGTTTTCGGGCAAGTTAGGAGAAGATTGGGCAAGCTTGGGGGAAATTTGGGCAAAAATGATGCTTGATGTGCCTTGCGCCCAGTGAATTGCAGTCGTTTTTGTTGGAGGTCATTTTCTTTGGATCTTTTTTTGGGCAAGTTTGCGGAAATTTGGGCAACATTTCTTCGCAGCCCCAAAAATTTGCCTGCTCCAACACCTATGCATCATGCCGATGAATACTTGCTGAAAACAAGCAAAAGTTTAAATAAAAAACATCGTCAGTATTACTTGCCTACTAACATCCCACAGAGGAAAACGTTTCACTGACTGAGTAGCGAAGCATAGTGGCTAACATTTTTGATGTGAAGGATGCTGCTTGATTCATCAAAGAACTGGAAAAGTTACTGGAAGTACAAACGCATGCAAATGCGACGTAGTATCCAACTCGACTCTTTCGAAAATCCGGTCATAGTGTGATAATGAGGCGACAGTCAGCAAATTAAAGGCTTTGACAAGTCATTTTACCTGTCGCTGTTTCTACTGTTTTCTTAGGCGGAAAACTGCAGTTTGCTTTGTCAAAGAACTCTTTCGCTTCTACCGTTTCGCTCCACCGCGGCTTTGTGACGTATTTGAAGTATTCAATGGGAGACACGTCGGTGTGTCCGAAACAGCAAAAACACTGACATACTTTTCTTCCTCTTCTTCACTGGGGGCGCCTAGATCAAGATGACAAGTGCAATCAGTGTCGTACTTGAGTCCACTGTGTAGGAAATATGGATGCAATTCTGCCGTGTTAGATGCAGACGCTATCAGCAGCGTTTTCAAACGCTTGGAAGTTATAATTATATTAGAAATAGTGATAATCTTTTACACATGTCTGTCGAAACCAGGATACTCGATGATCTCGGATTCGTGAAAAAGGTAGGTCGCATCAACAACATTAAAATGGTGGCTTTAACAAATATGTGTAAGCAGTTCTGCTGATAAGCGTCGAGTAGCTTCCCGCAGGAGCTTTCTCCGTATCGAACATGTGATAATCGCTGCAGACAAGCCAGGCAAGTGAAATCGCAATCAGACAAGTGATGATAATCGAATCAGACAAGTGATAGTATTTATATACAACTAGCAATGATTGTGGTTCCAGCTTTATCTGCTACGTACAGTACAGGCCCGTTTGGCAAAAACGCACAGCGCTTTGACCAGAAAAGCAGTCGTGTGTCAGCAATTGCCTACAAGATAAAATCACTGGGTTGAAAGCATTGGCTTTATAGAAACATCACGGACAAGCTAATAAAGCAAGTTGCTGGCCTTCGAGGTGGTTTGTATGAAGTGCAGATTTAAGATTGATTTTGCTACATACCACTAACTTGTTTGCAAAACGCCTCAGTGGAAGCTTTGCCCTTCATCAAAGCCAAGTTATAAGCTTCATAATGTTTTCCATATCAGTCCAAGTGATAAGTTCAGAAATAGTCTTATTAAAAACGCTGACCATCATGCGTGACTTGTATGGTTTTTTTGAGTTGGATGTTGGCGTTGCTCTCGTCGAAGTTGAAAAAGACGTTTCGGGTGATATGAAGTGATAAGGGGTGTTCGGTGACTCTCGAAGCTTTTCTAAGCTGCCTATTCCTGTTTTTATTGTTTATGAATTAAATGA
>JGI24159J19872_10001135_pt1 | contig 28196 bp, 18 predicted proteins | sample Ectturendosymbi4_FD_19872 | JGI IMG/M metagenome (IMG submission 19872)
CAGTGTCCTTGGTTTTTCTTTTTGCTGAGATGTCTCGGTCATTTGTCCGAAATACGGTAGCTTAAAAATGTTTGGCAATTTTTCGAAATTTTTGTTTTCAGATATTTTTTTTATGACTGAAAAAAAGAATTATGACCGAATTGACTAAATTTTGTTCGGTCATTTCAAAAACAATTTGGTCAATGACCAAAAAAATGTAGACAGCGTCCATAAGGATTTTTACTGCAAGTGATAATGTTGTCTAGGACAGGGCTTCTCAAACTTTTTTGTTCAGCCACCCAATTTTGAAACAGGATTACTGTGCGACCCCTTTGTAGATAGTCTAGATCAGTGTTTCTCAAACTTTTTTATTCCATCGCCCCTTTTTCACTCTCGACATGTCGTTTTCGCCCCCCAAACCTCATAAAACAAACACAAGTTAGTAAATTTCAAGAGAATATATTAAATAGCTGCAGCAAGCCATTAAATAGCTGAACCAAGCAACTGTATTACGAGGCTAATATTACGTTCAGATTTCTTATGAAAGTAATCCACACTGTAGCCGGGCACACATACGATCCAGAGTAAAACTTTAACGGATAAATTGCTTTAGCAACAACATCCAACGATTATATAGTAAACTAAATTTTCAAGAAATTGACAAGTCACAATAGTAGGCTACTGAAGTTAACTCAATGTTTGATTATTGGTTGAACGTTTTCGTCCACTTTATGTTGTTATGCCCCCCTATCGCTCCCTTTATTTTTTCGCCCCCTTGTCCCTCAAACTCACCCCTGAGGGACGATTCCCCAACTTTGAGAACCACTGGCCTAGATGTTAATGATACGTGTAAACATCTAATTACAACTTCTAAGAGGCATTTTTGTCTATAGTGAAATCATACAAATGTCTACAATCCACGAAAGTAACTATACAGTAATGAAACCACCACTTAATGGAAGCAATAAGACGAAAAATTAACATAAAATAATTCAATTTGTACAAGTTATCAAGCGCAACTAATGGGATGGATGCACTTGATAATTTTTAGTGTAGATTGATACAAAACAATGGAGGACAAACGACATCCTCAACATTTTTCCGAAAGGATCGCTTTTTGGGCTTGATGATCATCATTTTTGAGAATGCCTCTTCACACAAATATATGTTGTGCAAAAGACTGATAGTTTATGAAGGGCTAGATCAGAAATGACTGGGTATTCATTTTTTGTTCTTACCCAAATATCACAAACTCTGTTTTGAAAATTCCAGTTGCAAACTTTTGTCGTTTCATAGTTCCCCAAACTCATCCTGGGCATGGCAAGTGTGTGGCCGCCTGAAAATTCAAATGTGCATGGTTTGCGGATCAAACATTTTCTAAATCAAATTCCAAAGTATACTTCTGAAACTGTGTGTGAAGATTTTAACTTTAGCCTAAAACTACTCAGTGTGCACTCAAAGCAGTTAGCCTATAGTCCCTTGACTAGAGCTGGAGTTCTAGACACAAGTGTGCCCTCGTGTCGGAATGAATGCAACAAGGTTAATATTGGTGAGTACCAGGCCCGTAACCAAGGGGGCGAAAACTGTTTAGAAAATTTTTCGCCCAGCCTGGAAAAATGTGTTGGACATATTTTAAAACTGGTGGACATGGTTTCAAAAATTTGGGCCCCTCTCAGAAAACTCATCCCTCCCCCTAGTGCCCCAAGCTGGTTACGGGCCTGGTGAGTGCGTTAAAACAATCATGACGCAACAACGCATAACTTGTGCTTAGTTGATTATTTTTTTGGTAGTTCAGGCAGACATCCTAGGCTGATTAACTGATAGCATGAAACACGGTATTACCTATGAAAGTGCAGTAGAAATATATTCACTGCAAGTCTACTTTTAAATTTCTTGCAAAGTTTGCAAAAACTTTATATCTGATTTGTCAAGCCAATTTCTTTCGCGATCCCAAATGGGGTCGCGATCCATAGTTTGAGAAGCCCTGGTCTAGGATACATGTTACGTTACCTTCAAACAAAAAATCAACACCTGCTTTAAAGCGGAAAGTTGGAAACCGCAAGCGATTCATAACTTGTAGATTACAGCGGAAGGCGTAGCGTTATGCGGGCAAAAGTTATTGATGTTCAACAGTTGTTGGGACTTTCCCGATATCCAAGAAAATAAGCGGAACGTAAACAGTTTAGCAGCCGCTCTTGTGATGCAATCTCGTGACCCTGTGTGTGTGTCTGTTGATATTGCACCACTGACCAGTTGCTAAACCTCAGTGAGATGGGTGCACGTGACTAGCTGACAGCAAACACAGCTTCTGCTTGTGTATTGCTGAGAAATTTTGACGTGTTTATCATCGTCTCATTCCAAAGCAACAGCACAGCATTGCGTGACAAAGCAGTTTAGTTTTCCGGGACTTTTGAGCTGTTGCTTAATCATCCTCAACTGTTTTGCAACACTCTAAAACAAGATAAACCTCGTGGAAATTTCATACGATCATACTGTGACAAAGTAATGACGATACAGAAGTAACAATACATTTCTTGCTTTTTTCTGGAATCATCAAATTTACTGGAACTAGGCTTCACGTTGAGAATTATTGGCGGTAGCGTAACTATAATAATTTGCGTTAGCCCTACACAACAAACTATACAAACTGATCTTATGTAAAACCTGAAAGCTTTATAAACTTCAACTGCAGAAATATATGCTCATGCAGGTTATCACTTTGTTTAGTTATATTTCAAAAGTATGAGTTATACGAGACCCTGGTCTAAAAAGAGCTCGGCAAAACAGAAAATAGAAAATTAATAAATGCAATGCAGTTGCTAAATGCTGGTGTAGTGCAAAAATCAAAAAGCTTGGCGAGAATATTGGACACAGAAGTCTTTCGCCACTTCAAGCATCAAACAGGTTACTTTGTAGTTTCGGCGCAATAGTGGACAAGCTTATTGAAGAACCAAACTTAACGTGTGATTTAAAGAAGTCGATACTTTTTTCACCATCTGCCGAGTCGTTACTGCAATGCAAACTAACTGTGCACACAGCCATTCATTCAGCGCCTCGAAGTAACTTCGTCATAACGATGCAAAGCGCACCTACATGCAGATAAACAGCGGCGTGCCAAACTTCTGTGCAACCTGAAATCTAATAAAGCGCTAATTAGCAGGGAACCAAATTTCCGTGTTGCGAAAAGGGCCTTTGATATGGACGAAACACCTAACTGTTGTCTTTCCTTATTTATCGTGTAGTCACGGTCGGACACCCGCAAGTGTAAAACAAGCTTGTCAAAACAAAAGCCAATCCCCAACGCCAAAGCCTGTGAACAAAAACATTATTCAGAGTTATCTACACAGCGTTTGTACGTCAAATTAAGCAGTTTTTTACATCAGGCTGTATGTGAAACCAACATAATCTTTCGTTACTGTGGCGCGAACAACACAGGCCATTTGCTGGGTATTTCTGTACAGTACACCCAATCATCGCAGGCTTTTGCGTAGTCAAAGCACGCTTATCTTTTCAAGCTTTGACGCGTGCTCAGCAAGCCGTCGCCAGCCGTCATCCTGAATCCTGTTTATGGGACAAGTCGCGACTGTCTGAAAATTCCGTATGGTTCAGAGCGAGACGCGAATTGGGCAACAGTTGCTTTTTAAATGCTATAAAAATGTTTTGTTTAACGGAATGGTTAAACATGCTTTAACTTGACAAAAAAGCACGAAACCACACGTTTTTAGAATTTCTGCATCGTTCAAGAAAGTGGTACATATTTTTTCACAATAAGGCCTCAAGATAGGAATGTTGCATTGAACCTGATGGTTACTAACACTCGTTCGCCACGGAAGGTTGTATAGAGCCCTGCACCCACAGTTATAGGCTACTGATTGTTTGACAATTTTGTCCAATATTTGGTGCAATATTATTTTGCAGCATTAGATGAAAGACGCTTTCTTTTAAGCGACATTGTACAAGATTTACCGGTAGTCATAAATACGCATGTTCCCACTCTCGCCCGCATGCTTAATGTGTTGCGGTTGCTTGTTCTTGACTTGTGCGAACCTTTGCAAATTCTTTGCTTTTTTATTCACTCTGCATAGCTTTGCAACCGCACACTACTTCGCAGAGTGAATACAAATTACTCTGACTAATTGAAAATCGGTTAAACCAGTGGTTCCCAAACACTTTCGAGCCGTTACCCTAATCAAGGTTGCGATTGTGTCTTATTACCCTTAATATTTCGCAGTGATCGCTCATAATACAGAACAACATTTTGGTTCCGCGGTACCCCCAAAAAATCGCATATTACGCCCGGGGCTAATTTACCCCACTTAGGCAACCACTGGGTTAAACCATTCAAACGTTAAAAAAGTAGTACGGTTAATAGCACAAACCGGATATTTCAATATAAATGTTGTTATAATTTTTACATTTAAACATTTATTCCGCGCCGCTTTAACGTGAGTAAAGACACGATTCCGAGATTAACCAGCTGGGTATCGTCATTGGGATGGCCAGAAAGCAAAGTTACTCTTTCTTTGGCCGAGAGGTCGACGTCGTATGGTGGTCTGTAGCTGCCAAGCCGCATTTAAAAACTTATTCTCACATTCAACAATAGTATGGCTCAAGTGCAGTTGAATCTTCATGAATATACATTGTCGCGTAACAGAAGAACATGGCGGGAGTACTGTAGAAAATTAGTAGCAAGCAGGTGTACGGCCACACTGCAGAAAGCTCGTCGAATTACAGAAAGCCAAAGCGGTATCACACACTGCGTGGAGCTGTGTCAAATGCGACAATGGCACAGATGTTATTGTTAAAGGGACTCCTTGGCATGCCGACTAAACAGTCCCCCTAGTTGCGCCCCTGAATGTTTGCATGCAGACTCGAAGTCGTCCTGCAAAATTTCAAGATACTTAACCCCGACTTCCACCTCTGCCGGAACTAAACCAAATAAAACACAGCGGCGTAAAATTAGCACCGGCGTAACGTTTAAAAGGGACACATCCCTGCTCAAAAATGTTATATGTTGTAGAGCATGTAAGGGCTTGCGCCCCCCTGGAAATTTCTTGACGCCCTCCGGTTAAGAACCACTGGCTTAGCTTGTGATGTTATTTTGTCTCTGCCCAAACACCACTGTTGTCTGGACTCCCTTTCACTCAATTAGTGTTTCCAAGATGGTCCTAACAGTTCGTTTTCTTATTACAAGGTGGCGTTTGCGATTGCAGAATGGAGTTGTTTTGCTTTGTATTGCAAAAAGGAAAAAGCGCAGTGTGTCCCACAGGTTTAAATTCTATAGCAGCACAAAAGAAACCATTAGTTAGCCAACCAGGTTGTTAAAACTATGAAGGTAAATTCTTTGGATCACCCTTCAGACACTTTTAGAATAAAGGAAGGGCAAACAGATTACATAGACAGATCCACGCGTTGAGTCACTGCAGCATGCATAAACGAAATTAGCTCATTGTCGTGGTTAGCGTAGCAGCCAATTGTAAATGAGATCAGCCCACGTTTTACCAGAAGCAGAAATTGTGTTCAGATGTCTTAGTTTTGAAGATTGTCAACAAGAAACTTGGCAGAGGAATATTTGGATTTTACGAGAATGACGCTTCAGATATACTCTAACTTTAAACGTGCTGTTGTATTTACCGCACCTGGAACTTGCGGACTCAGTAGTCTCTCCATACGCCAAGTTCGCTTGACCTTTGACACCTCCTTATGAAAGTTTTCATGATCTGGCATCTTCGCCCAACAAACCTGTTCCAGTGTCCTACTACAACAAAACGTCTGCCCGTGGCCCTCTGTGTAAGTAACTGAAAATATGAAGTGGATGTGAGGAATGTCCAGTAGGTCAACTAACAGAATGACTCCGCTAGAATACTTTATTTTTGCGCTTTACATTTTGTTTTTTGGTACTTTTGTAGAAATGTTTAGCTGTTTTCTAAATTTTCCTCAGGGTGCCTTGAGCATGGTTTAGCATTTTGACAAGGACCAATTAGAATTCCACCATTAACTGCATTTAAAAACATAGTCGGCATCACGATTGCAATGAGGGTGCATTGACAACCGTGGCGATTTAACAATGCCACCAAAATTTTTTAAGGCAAATTAGAAAGTGCAACCAAATATAGCAGGGCTTATGGCATTGGACAATGTTCGTTTCTGAAATAAGCTTTAATATATACATTCGGAAAGATGAATCATGCTGTTTGCAACTTTCTGTAAGTTGCAAACGGTGCCGTAGGACTACAAATGCAATCCTTCACAGTATTTTAGATGTCAAGGATATCGGAGACAACTTCTTAGTTCTTTGTGCTTCCATATTTCATTGTCATCAGACAACTGACATTTAGTGTTTCGTGAGAGAAACAATGGAAGCATTGTTCAAGTTTTTCTGAACCACACATATATACACAGGAAATTAATTGGTTTTACTATAGCAAGGGAAGAACCAGAGATTATTGTTTGGAAAAGGGAACTGAAAGTACTTTCCACTAAAAGTCAGTTTTTCCAAATGTAGCCTATTTTCGTTCTTTCGACACAAAATGACTTGTCAAAACTAATGACTGCAATGGTTAGCTTTTTCTTCAGTGGTCTTGACGATCTCATCAAAGGCCACGTAGAATGCCATTTAATCCAAGAATCGGCACATAGACGAAAATATATCTAAAATGATTTGCTTTTACCCGAGACACACGAGTAGTTTTATTAGACAACATGACCGCTTCTGTTGACACCGCACTGGTACACGGGAAGGCAAGCGAATCGCGAAAGACTGGCTGTTGTCTGGTTGCAGCAATATTTGAAGCTCATTAAAGGTGTAGGCGCATCCCCAGGTTAAAGAATGGATTTTTCACTTACAGAGCGTCCGGTATTACCAAATTAATGCTTCTCTCCTGTCAAAGAACATGCCATCGGTCACTTTCACGCAGTGTTGATTAACACAACACAGAGAAGGCAGATAATTAATTGAGGGGTTGTATGTAATGTTCGCTACGAATAAGTTTCTTCCTCACTGTGCAGACATTGATATACGGTTTACGACCCCATTACACTGAACTACAGAACAGGTTACACCATTACAGGAAATAGGAAGCAGTTACGATCCCCATATGACTAATGAGACTAAAAATCTTCGGGCATGTGAGGTTAATGCAAAAAACAATGTCATAGACTTTGAATAGACAGTAGGAAATGGAGGGATCGGCCACAGGCAGCCACGCAGCCGCAGTGCTGACCAAACAAGGCTAAAAAGGTGTCCGATTTGGCGTTATTTTGTTTTCTTGTAGTGTCACGCGCGCGAGGGCATTTTTGTTACGCGCCGTTTGTTTGGCTTGCGTTGATTGTTTGCGACGTGGCGTTGGTTCTTCGCGGCTCCAGCTTTGTTCAGAAGTCGCTGTTCGGTTGACATCGCCCATGTTGTTTGATTCACTGTATGTCGCTTGATCGTTCGCTGCGGACTCGACGAATAAGTTTAATAAAGCCTTCATTAGGTCACATCAAAAGGAATTGATTGAATGGGTTTGGATTCTTGCGAGGAACGAAGGTGCAGTGAATGCACTGACCAACAAAAATTATTTATTTTCTGGTTTTAGCGAAGTGGTCTAACTAGTTAACTATTTATCTTCCAAATATCATTTCTCAGCAGCCACGGGGCTTCCATGCTTGGCTGTAATTTTTCATACTTCTCAGTTTTATCAGTTTGTTCGTCAACGTCAAGTTACAATGCAACCTGCCTGTTCTAAGCGTAACAGACAAAAACCCCGTGTTATTAAATTACCTCTCGGCGGAACACCGTGTGGAACGCAGGATAGCAAACATACAAACAAATAGATGAGCAGCATAACTCAGGGATGACCACTGCGCATGCGCACCGAACAAACCTAACATCTCTAATTGTAAAATGGCAAGGGACGAGGCGTTTACCTTGTTAACCGTTCATTTAACTTGATCACATTTTTAGCGAAATTGACTCTCTGTTCCAGCCTTCCGCGGCAATCCAGAAACAGTTCTGAACACGCTTTTGTCTCAGCACTCGCAAAAATCCGGTAATTTTAGGGACTCATTAACAATTCACGGATGTCATCATAACCTCGAGCGACCTTCGGCTGGACATATCAGCTCACGTTTCGGAAATCCCAGAATTGACAAAAAAGTTTCCTTGTTTTCGAAAGAAACGACTGGACGGCTGAACGCTGTTGCTGCCAATCAACTTGCTGCCATCTTGTCGCAATCACAAGATTTCTGTTTCGCATTGAATAAACTCAGGATTCTATTTGAATGAGATTTCAGGACTGAAGAGGATGAGCAGACTTACGCGAAATCGATTTCCTACTAAGAAAGATTGCTGATAGATTCGATTGCGTCACGTTGGAGACTAATTACTTGAACATAAAATCATCGTAAAGACATGAAAGCAGAACTCAGGCGGCTGATATCTCGAAATAGGTTTCTTTCTCGCTGAGACATTTCGGTCATTTGTCTCAGTTGCATTAAAACTCGACGTAACATTATTCATCAGCCTACATTTTTAGACATTCTGACCGGAATGATTTTATTTTTTCGGTCATTTCAGAAACGTTTCGGTCTGCGAACGAAGAAAAAACAGCCTCGAAAGCTTGCAGCAAACCTAGGGCTCTTAATTGTTGTTTAAAAATTGACCTTCGAAAGACCTGCGTCCGACAGCCAATTAAGCCCCACAGGTTCTGGTTTTCTCCCCTCAGGTCAATGAAGTCAACTTGAAACTCGGCGACGCCTTTTGCCAGGAAAGCGCTTTTATTACTATTATATACAATACAATACAATAAAAGAGACGACGTATTTTGAAATTTGTATTTTTCGCAAACACAACGCAAAAAAGGAAAAAAAACGTCTGAATTAAAGAAAGACAGTGAATGTTTTCCAACAACACCATGTCGCGCTGGCGAATGGACAAGCTGGGAGCCAGAACGCTGGTTCCTGTCGGTACAACGTGACGCGCCATAACCACTAATGTTGTTCCAGCCTAAGTTGCATTGTTTAACAATCTCCAGCTCCACTTTTTCCCTTTTGTTTTCCAGATCAGTTCAGTTCAGAGCATCAACCAACAGACACGTTCCTCTCAGACCAATGGGCGTTAAGAATAGCCGTGTGCAGTCTTTCTGTTTTTTTCTTGCCCCAAACGCGCGTAGCGGCAAAGTTTTGCGCGGTAGCCGCGCTTCGACCGTCCGAGCGACACTCGGTCGATCGCCGCAAAAGTCGCTCGCCGCGCGCGTGAATCGCGTTTATGACGTCACACACACCGCCCCTGATGCCCCTCGCGGGCCGAAAAACGTACAGGAATGTCGAGCAGTATTCCTCTGGAGCCTTCGACCGCCGATCCAACTAAAGCGGCCTGCGCCTGATCCCTCCGCTACAAGTTTGGAGGCGCACAGTTCAACACGCGACGGTGGTGACCGGCGTCACCCTGGCCGCCTGCTCGTCGCGGAGAATGTCCACGAGGAGACGGTTGTGAGATGCAAGTTCGAAAACGGACTGGTCGTCCAGGGTGATGAGGAAGAGGTCGGCCCCTCCTTTCAGCAAGGCCTTCGCTTCTTCTTTCAGGCCTTCGGCGGCAGCGAAGTGGAGCGGGGAGCACCTGGGGGTAAAAAGCATGCTGTAAAAAACTTTCAAACCGCTCTCTGTCGCGTTTGCGTCCAAGGGTTTTGAAATGAAAGCATTGAAGCTTGAATGCACAATCGCCACCAGCGTTAGAGGAAAATGAAACTAAGGGACAGGTTTTCTCGGTGGAGCAAAAATTTTTAAACACCTTTCCTTGACGGTGACGTCACAAGCGATGAATCAAGGCATTTGCGGTACTTAACTATCAGCGCAGTGGCGTTTTTTCCTCTATTAGAATGATGTCACAATTTTGGAACTACCCGGATTGGGAAGTTACTCATACGCGGCACGTATTGTTGTAGCTTATCCTAAATGGACGCTGTAATGGTCCAGACGTGAAAATATCTGGACCTATTTTTCAGGTTCGTTTCCGTGCAGAAATGAACAGTTGACGATAGTTCTGCCTTAGGGGGATTTTTTCAAATTCTTTGAACTTTTTTTAGCACGTCATGACGTTAGACGTCATCAAACGAAACTCCCCTGTGGGGGGTGAGCGATCAACCAAAATCGATTTGTTACGTTGTTCTGAAACATCATGTGCTCGAAAGGCAACAAACAAACAATGCAAGCATTTCGTCATGAAGATCACCGACAATACATGTAAAACTTGTGCAAACTCAGGGCAAGGTCAAACTTTCGTTTACAACGCCTGGTACTTTTCGCACAAGCTGTTCTGCAGTGGGAGTTCACGTTAATCATTCTCGACGCGGTGGACATGGCTGCTTGATGCTGTTTAGTCTTCACGAGCATATGGCGTGTTGCAGACTGCCGCAAGAGTGGCGCCTGTGGTTTGACGAATTGCTCAAATGAACTTCAACTTATTTCAACCAAGACGAACAGAGGCCGTGACGATAAGCTCAGCCAAGTATAACAATATGGAGCAATCAGCTGATAACTTTCAGGCACATTCTAGCGAAGATCAATCGCAGACTTTTTCGAAAACTACAGCGGAAAATCGGGACACTAATAAAGTAATAAAATAATCGGGAACTAATAAAGTAATAAAACAACTGCATTCAGCTGGACAAATAGCTTTTGCCCAAGGATAGAGCTCTCACAACAGGTTAAAATGCATAAATTACCGACCCAGTTTTCAAACGTATTAATGCGTGGTTTATTGACTGAGAAACACTTACTCGTCATAGGTAAGAGCATTCACATCAGCATGGGACTTCAGTAGCAAGTCGCACGCCTCCAAGTGCCTGCGTTCCAGCGCGTGGTGCAAGGCGGTTCTTCCCGACTTCAGGTCGGCTTCGCTGACACTGCACTTGAGGTCGTGAATCAATATTTTCATCACATTGGTGTGGTTATTGATCGCTGCCAAGTGCAGCGGTGTGAAACCTGCGGAGAAAAAGAAAATCGTGAAGTGGCTATGCGGCAATGCAGTGCGACACGCGGCAGATATAATGCTCTCTTCTTACACTACGCTCGCCACACACGAGCTCAGGTTCAACCTCATCCACACAACGAAGGGTTCGACCTAAGTCATTTCTCTCTGGTCGTTGAGCGTCGCCTGACTTAGTTTAAGGACAATGTCTCGCTTTTGGTCGTACAAACAACATGCGAGCCTCGACAAAGACGGTTTGCAGCTTTTCCCTGTGCCGCTCGAAACAGCTGGTTAACTGATGGAGCGTGATGAAACGCAGTATATCTCGACAGGATAGCTGCCAGTAATTCGCTCTTTCCTTCCTACCATTCGACATATGTTGCGCAACCAGCATCCCGTTCATAAGACATATACCTGGGCGGGGCGGTCGTGTCATTACAACCACGAAACGCGCGTCACGCCGTAGAAAAAAAAACACCGGCTATTCATCAAACAGCGCAATTTTGAAACACGCTGCCACGGCCACTTCCCGGCAAATGTACTAGTGCACGCGTTGATAACGCGTTGACGTCCAGGTGCTCGAAATATGCGGAACGAAAGGTCGGAAAGCTACGGAAAAGACCGATGTAAAAAGGCCAGACTCTTGACCAACAAAGCAGAGGCGAGCTGGGCGAAGAAAGTCCCGGCGGCCGCGATGAAAAAAATTCCGCCGTTACCACCAAGAGAACCATCCGAAAAGAGCGGGAGCAAAAGAAAGAGACAGACAACGCGCGGGGAATAACGCAGCGATCACATCGCCCGAGCGAAATGCGAACGGAATTAAACCAATAGTGCGTGCAAGCTGACTCACGCGTCGGCGACCGTTTCAAACTAGCGCTTGAATTGCAACAACTTGGTGTTTGAGGCAATGCAGTAACTCGCCAAGCAAATAATACAAGCCTCGTTTTCCAGTGAATAGCAAATAGCGATTGCCGTTGACTTCACTAAACCTGCACAGGTTGCAGTCAATACGCAACTGTTTACTGGTTTAAAAATAATGTAATCACTTAATGTAAGTCATCGCAATGTGATGCACAAGTTTGAGGCACAGAGAGCAGCAANTNAAGGCTTAATCCCCACCAAGCGAAGCACCCAGACAAACAGCTTGATTTCTTCATTTNAAGCGTTAGTGAATCTCAATTAGTGAAAAGCGACTGACTTTCGATGCAAATAAGCAGCAACTGGAAGGTCCCGTTTGCGACCNATTCAAACCTAATACAAAGCTCTGCAGTTGCAGTGCACAATGACCAGCTGTCCGAAGTCTTGTCCAGTACCGACTGGCTGCGGCAAGGCAACCTTGACAATATAATACCGCCTTGAAGCACAATGCGGCTACGGACAGTGCCTATAACAACTGCAGCTTGACACAACACATGCTAGCGATAGCCTATTTGCATTAACTGCTGGCGGACTTCGAGGTCGCGTCCTTGATGGGGAAACGATGGCCGACTTTGACATATTGCAGGACGCGGTGATCGACNTCNTTTCCACACATGCGGATGCAATCGTAGATGCTAAGGCNTGGTAAGCAACGAAGGTGAATTAGCCTCATCGCAGGCATCGCTTTTTGCAACATGTAAGAGGGCGGTCGTCAAGGTGAGATTTCGCAAGCGAAATCTACAGCAATATTCAAGCGAATCGTGTCAGGCAAGCAGTGCAGCAACGACCAAAAACGGAAATCTTTATCGCTCGCAGAGCAAGCAGCGCGGTATTCCCCGAATTAGTCACATTCGGCTTGGCACTGGTTTTCGTGCGGACGAGTAAGATTTGCGACAACGGTACTGGGCAAACAAAAGCACTGAGCTATTTCGCTTGAACTAGCAAGTAGGCTTGTGCACATTTACCAACTATGCTTTTACAGTGAGTGGTGCAATGCCAGCGCATTGTCACAAGTAACGATTTGGACTAATAGCTGGAGAACACAGCCTTGGAAAAAGCATCTACCCCGTGCTGTGTGTGGTATTGCCAGTCCAGCTGTGCACCACGACATAAGCACTTAAACCATAGTCAGCAACTGTGGACTCGCAGCCTGCTCAAGATACTGCTGAATTGGGCAAGCCAGCGTTTTGAAAGAGTCACGCTTATTTTCTGCAAAGGTGCAACCCACAAGGCATCAAATTTTAGGCCGGCAATGTTGTGTGGCTGAACGGACTTAACAGTGTTCCTGTTATTTGGTGCCGGAAAGTTACACAGCGCTCAAAGTTTCGTTTCGGATGCACCGTAAGTTTCACACAGGTAGTTAATTGCTAACATAAACGTTGGCTGAAATTTACATCTCGGTAGGTCAGCTGAAGCACACAGTTGCAAATGCATTCCATTACCATGAGAACCTGATCGGTTATGGTCGTCCAAGTTGCGAATAAGAGGCAGGTTGTAGTCTAAAAAATCGGGTTGTCCAGGCCAAGAACAACCAGCGAACTACCATACGACATTGTAAAACGACCCAACAGCGAAAAGAACGAAGCCACGCGGAAAGTTGCACACAAGCTTCAAAGGACTTGTTGAGACAAGTATTTCCGCACACATACGCTTTAGCGTCTTCAGCAGAGCATCAGTTTTCTTCGTGCCGCTCACACACAAATTAACTCACACTGTAACGCGCTCCTACCACATGAAAGAGACTTTTAAAGTGCAGTTACCTCTCAAGCTTACTACCGCAAATTTTCCATGGCAAACACAGTTATCCCCAACATCTTTTCTTTTATCTGTCTGAATAATATAAATTCAAAAAGAATTTGCTTGTTTGACTGTAATCGTCTCGTATGTTCAGTGTGGTCGACGCGTCGCGTTGAGGATGGTATTAAGAAGCAGGCTTCACGCTTCGTTTACCAACTTCGAAAGCGACGTTCTACCTTGTTTACGCACAAGGGAGAGCAAAGCCCGGAGGTGCGTACAATTTCTGTAATGACACTTTGCCGAAATAAACCGAAATCACCGAGTTCAGAGCAGAAATGCAAGTCGACAGATAGAGAGATGCGAAACGATAACAAGGAACGAAAATCGCACCGAAAATTCCCTCCATTTGCAATTCATCGTGCGCCAACACAAAGTTTCAAAAGATGAATGAAACAACCCGCGTCAGAAGCTCGCCCTCGTGTGCAGTCATACTTCGAGTGCAACACTGTGCCGTCCCGTGATAATTTCTCACTAAACTCGGTTATTTCCACCTCAAAACAGCGCCCCTTCCACTTGTGAATGGGTACAAACTGTGGTCGGCGAGGCTTACTCAGTTGGATAAATTACACCATGTTGGGGCAATCCGCCAAATTGTGTCACGGTAGCGCCTTCCAACACTCCTAGCTACTGTGGATTTTAAGGTCGTGTTAATTATGATGCATATGCAACGTTTGCGATTGGTTGCAGCTGTTGCATAATCTGCACATTAGTTTTGCACTATCTACGACAATTTTTCTCGTCTTACCTTCGAAGTTCCTCTCGTTGACATTCGGAGGCAGTTTCGACCGTTTGCGTCCGGTATCTTCCTGTGGCGTTAAGGCGCTTGTCAGCATGTCGACATGCACTGGCAAACCTCTGGCGCAAGCAAGATGCAGGGGCGTGTTCCCTGTGAAAGCACAACAGACCTTTTTTACGCTTTATTACTAACAGAAAAGGCTAATTCTTGAGCAAACAATACAAGTTCGTCTAACCGACAAACAAACAGGACACGCCAACGTTAGCGCCGCATGTGACAATTTACGTGCGTTACGAGAGTTACCTTTCAAAATTATTTTATCTCAATGCACAATGGTAATACTGTACACAAATGAATCCGTATAACGACTGTAAATAACAATTCAAATTGAATCCAGAGCATGCTGTCTTAACTTGATAACTGCTAGCTGAAAACTGCACCAAAGAAACTATAGTTTCATGTTATAAGGTGTTCCTATATTTACCATCTCGGTCTCTGCAGTTGATGTTAGCTCCATATGCAACGAGACATCGAACAAGTTCAGGCTGGTTCGCTATAACAGCAAGATGAAGAGCAGTCTGCAAAATTAAAACCGCAAACTTCGCATTCAATGTAGCCTATAAATTCCACAATCGGCTGACGCAAAGAGTTACTTTACATATTAGTAGAACAGAGAGACAATTGAACAAGCAATGAAAAGAAAAAATAAATTTGGAAAATATTACTGTTTTTTAACGATATAAAGCATTGCTGCACAGCTCTGAATGACCTGAACTTGCACTATCCCATAACCTAACTCAAATGCAAGCCATATATATCTTTCTTTACATGCAAGACCAACCTGATTGTTGTCGTTGAGAAGATCGTATAATTCAGGTGTTGGGCAGACTTGAATCAACCGAAAAGCAAGGTCAGTTTTCCTTTTGATAATGGCCAATTGAAGATATCTGCAATTTTTTGCATTATGAAAAATCATGTTACAACTGAAAACAGTTTAGACAAAGTCAGACAGTATTTTCTTAGCAGATGAAGTAAAATGAATATGGCCTAGCAAAAACACATACAAAGCAAAGACACTTACGTATCTCCATCACTGTCAGGTAAAAACCATTTAAGAAGCTCTTGGCATACTGCATCATTTTGGGATTCTGCATGAAAATAATGGCAAAATAATAACCAGAACTGCCAACAACGCACTAATGAAATAGCACAATGCATTATTTAACACCTCATGCAAAATAAAGGCATTATCTATAACTTGCTAAACAAAATGCAATGCAGAATTGTTGTTTTTAGCATGGCATAATGAAAACAAAAAACAGGGTTGGAGTCAATTGCTTTACTCTAACAAGTTGTTTTCTTAATCAAAACACAACTGCTTGACTTCCAACTAAACTTCAGTTACAAAAAATTCCTATTCATCACATGTATTTCACTGAAGAATTTACTTTCAGCCATTTTCAAACATGAAATTTCTTATCTTGGTTGTATGTAACAATCTAGATGTAATACACAATGGATTTTTGCTGTGCATTACTACATTTCATAAAATATGTAGGCTACAATACAACACTCAAAATGAGCTTACAGACCTTTAGGGTAGCCATTGATGCTGCAATTCGAATTTTACTGCTAGTAAATGAAGAGCTAATAATATTTTTGGTACTTATAAACGCACATAAATTTAATGACAACCCAAACTACTGTTACCAATCTGTGCCAACTAAAGTTGGGTATGTTAGCTACAATTTACATTGCTTATCACTGGTTAGACTTAGTGTACCCAAAGTTCTATTGTTTCTGGTTGCAGCCTTTCATTGTTAGCCCAGCAGAACAAATAGTGGTGGCTATGAACCAATAACAAAATGAGTGTTTAAACTTAGCATAAAAATATTACCTTCAGCCTCAGGAGCTGGAAGACTGTATCCTAATCCAGAGTCCTCTCTTTCATCTTCTATGAAGGCATCTAAGTTTAACAGCAGTGGCTATTTATTACTAGTTAGCCAAAAGCATCAACCTGATCCCAGCTGAAAAGCTGGTTTTCATCCCATAAAAAACTATTAATTTTACCACAAAGCGAGTTATCCATTTTGTTTAAAATCACACATAAGCTTCAACCCAATATTTTTAAAGCAAGCATGCTTAGGACTCGTACCTTTAGGGCCGTTCATGCCAAATGTTCCGGAATCACTAGTTTTTGAGGTCGACCCTGTTGAAAGGTGAAGGCTTGACAGGTGAGATGACAGTGAACTGCACCTTTCCCCATGTATAGAATCATATCCAGAATCTATGCGCTCTGTATCAGCCTGATCTTTGTAGCACTGCGGTGTTGCGTCCCCATAGTTGTCGAATTCACTTCGCCTTGAGTGATGGTCAAAGATGTTTCTTGAACTTCCATAGCTTGCGTTACGATCCATGATTATAAGAGAATTCAGAAAATATCATAACTGTAAAGCTTATCGCTAAATAATGCACTGACACTTGTACGTTCTGAAACAAACAAGCGCGTTTTCACCACAATAGAAACATTTAGAGGAAGAACATGGCGGCGTCAACCCTGCGTCAAGCGCAACGGCAGCTAGGGTCGTGTGTGACCTTACAGCTTCACCTACTAGGCTTACACTCCCGTGAACGTTTTTGCCAGTAATATTCTTCAGAGTTCTTCACTACTATACTGTAAAGCGTTCTACCACTTTATATATAAGATAGTCGAAATAGTTAAAGTAGTGACGAACTACGCCAACATGTACCAACTGACGGGCCTGACAAGGCAACTGCTGAACAAGCCAGAACGCCAGCAACATTTGTCAGAGCAAAGAGCTCAATGGAAATTCCCTCTGGTTGATTATTTTACGCTCCTCCTTTTTCCTTTTCAGCAGCGTTTGTCTCGAAGCGGTAGGTGGGAAGCCCCAACGTTCTGTAGCACTACAGTTCAGGCAACGCCAATGATTCACGTTTTACTCCGCGCTCGGTTTCCGCCTTTACATCTCTTTTAAGTAAATGCTTAGTTCGCGACGGTGACCTCGTACCGTGCCTACGGATTGAGACGGCCATGCGTCATGTGCAGGTACATGGGTATTCCTGCTTAGTCAGTGACCAAGTGCGTGGGGTTGGTAACAAATACGTGGCCATAACTGACAATAGCATTATTCATTCATTCTTTCGTTCACTTGTGCGATCACTCACTCACCACATCCATTCTGTTAGAATGTACTACACTTATCCAAAAAGTAATAAAACTATGAAACATATCGTAAACAATCCAATACACTGGAAAAATATGACTAGATAGTTATCTGGTCAACCAGCGTTGAAGCGCAACATAGAGTCCTTCAACAACTGGCACAGCAAACATAAAGAAAACTTTAGGGCAGGTGGGTCCAGCACTACTGAGTGAAAGGCCACGGCTGTGTATCAGGTTGCTTCGCGGGCTAACGTTTCATGTCACGATATGTTGGTGTATTTGTATTGCAGGCTTAACGACGTGTTAGCTTTAGGCTACACACCGCTAAGTCTATACTGGAAAATAACGAAAAATCACAAGCTCTAGGTTTGCTCCCAGCTTTCGCGGAATCATACCAGAATCGCCACCAGAAAGCCTTCAATGTGGGGACTTTACGTTTACATAGGGGGCCTGACATTTTAAAATTTGACAAAAATTCCACTTATTTATAGTGTTTCATATTTCATTTTGGGGGGGACTTTGAGCTTCGTTTTGGGGTGCTAAGCCCACCAAAACCCCATCGTGGCGACGGGACTAAATCAGAGCCCAGTGGGCTCTGCTTACACAACTTTGCGATGATTTGGACTTTAATAAATCTGTGTTCAAGTAATTATTCTCCACCAAGGTGACGTACTCCAATTTATTAGCAATTTAAAAAAATAGGAAATCGATTTCATGTAATTCAACTTATCCTTTGTCCTGAAATCCGCAAGCAATTGTTTTCGGTTGTCATATTGAATCTCTAAAGCAAGGGCAGAGAAAGCAAGCAAGCCCAAGATTAAAATAAATAAATGAAAATTTGATTTTGAGAATTTGAATAAATCACAAATTCGATTAATTCATTTTAGTCTTTAGTGTTTTGGGGAAGTTTACAACAAGGCTAATTATAATCAGTCTTCTGCTNCTTTTTTTCTGCTAAAAACTGTGCGTTGAAATTGTGTCCTTTCGCAGCTTAAAAATACTGGCAGGGCGGTCAAACAAAAACGATTTGTTGCGTTTTAACCTTTTTCTCAGCGCTTTTGCTCCTTAGCGCAGGCTTGTGGAAATGCAATTGGCGCGCCTGCTGCATTCGTGCTCAGACATTGAGAAGCAACAAATTTCCTGTGGCGCCTGAAATCAAAGAGAAAAGTAACGCATATCGACAACTTGCATAGCACCAATAAGCAGGCTGTTTTACGTAATTTAGAGATTGATATTCAACTGATTTGACATTGCAAAACTGTTGATGTTTTAACATTAAAGCAGGGTGTTTCATTGGTGAAGTCTTATTAAATCACTTGATGTTTGCTGATGATATTTGTGCATTTTGTCCAAGTGTGCGTTGGTTGCAAAGAATACTAGATGTGTGTCAGGCTTATGCAGAAGCGAATGGGATTATTTTCGACTGCAACTAAACTGTTTGTATGACGTTTAAGGCTAAGAGTGCAAAAAGCACAGTCACCCCATTAGGCCTACTGACACTGGGTGGTCAAAACGTAAAATCTGTTAGCCAATACAAATATCTGGGGATTGTATTTGATAGCCTACTGAGCTCTCAGATGACAAAGACATTCAGAGAAAACTGCGATATCAATATTGTGCAGCAAACAAACTGCGAGCCTCTTTTTCCCGATGTTCAAATGCAGTTAAAAATGTACTTTTTTGTTCCTTTTGTACGCCCATGTATGCATCACAATTATGGTGTAACTTAAGGAAGTCATGCGTGAAGAGATTGTGTGTGGCCTACAATTTTGGAAGTAAAGCTCTATACAACCTGCCCTGGAGAGCGAGTGTTGGTAGCCATCAGGTTCAATGTAATACTCCTACATTTGAAGCATTAATACGAAAATACAAGTACTGTAGGCCTACTTGTTTCTCGAAAGATGCAGAAAGTCTAACAACGTATGGTTGCGTGCTTTGATGCAGTCAGATTGTTTGTATTCGTCCCTATTCTTTGAACACTACAATCGCATTTTACTTTGTGAATGAGTGCTCCAACATTGCAGTGTTTGTTTGATTGATGGCGCGTCATTTCACAACGCATACGCATTTCACCTGGAATCGACCAGTTTAGGGATTGGCGCCCTAATCTGCAGTAGTGTTGTAACAAGTGTTACATGATAGCTAACGATAGTGTTAAGAATGTGTCTGTAACCTTGTGGCTCTGCCTTCAACGCAGTTGCAAAAAGTGTCTGTAACTCTGTGATTACGCCGGCTCCAATGCCTTGTAAAATGTTATGTTGTGTCTATTTTTATCGACCTGCGATATGCAGAGTGTGTGTGCTTATACTATGAACTTCGTGTCTGGTCACAAACAAATAAATTAAATTAAGTGGCAAAGATGAAATCTGATAAGAATAATTGTTCGTAGCCCACCATCAAAATTAATGCTTGCAAAGTTTTTGTTTACCTATTATTTCATTGTCCTTGGTATAAAATTGGTGTTTGAAAAGATTTTTACTATAGGTGCCTGCTGACGTGATAGTAACGGGTGTTACAATAGACATTGGTTGGTGTTTATAACTTTAAGAAATATTCGATGGACCCGAGCAACAGGAAATAAATGTTGTTTTTGAATCCTTGTTTTGAGTTACTTAATTTTCTTCCTTGGCCTCTTCCAGTGTTTATGTTCAAAGATAATTAGCTATCTATAGTTCATACCTAAATTGGACTGTTGTTGACACAATTTTTGGCATCTTTCTTTGTTTCATGTAAAACCAGGTGGCTCCATCAGACATATTTTAACATTAAGCACAAACAAAACTTACCACATGGACACATTTATGCTTGGTTTGATTTTGTTAAAGCTCTTCATATTATAACACCGGATACAAAATGCAGCATGGCTTAAGTATATTTTTCCCAATCACTTGAGTTAAGTATTTGCAAAGTCAGCTTTTGGTGCTATGACTACCAAATGGAGCAAAAGTTAGAAAACGTTTGCATTTTTCGTACCAACGACTTCCTAAATCCTCCTCCAACAACTTCCTAATATTCTCTTTCAACGTGATAACTACGAAAGTGAGCTTGCATGATTGCAACACGGTTCAATGGTGTAGGTTTTGTTTTTGCAACCACATTAGACGCCTGCCACTGCAGAATAACTTATATACCAACAGTTTGAGTATTCGATTCTGGGTCTGTGCCTGTCATACGTAGGTTCAGAGGTAATTGCCCCACTTAAAGTTTAGAAATTTGAATCTTTGTTAAAGAGGTAACAGTAAAAGGACATCTCCAGCATCTCCCTTTCTTTGGAAGAAAATCTGTTCTCTTTTTTCCAAGATCGTTTTTCCACTTATGAAATCCAAAATGTTTTTGGCCACAACGGCAACAGACACAGAAATGGAGCAGAGGGAGACACTGCTTTACAACGATAGGGAACATCTGGTTTTCAGTTTTTTGACTCCCAGCAAATACAAAACCAAGTTTCCTTTCCCGTAGAATGATTCCGAACTTGTCCGTCATCGTTGTTAAGCCATGGGTTGATTTCCGAATGTGCCGCCGAATCAACAGAAATATTTTTGCCATATTAACTGCGTTGTGTGGAGTACATATAAACGAAAAGATACTACCAGGGTTTTTTGAAGGTATTTTAGGGACCCGAATCGGGTCCTTAGAATCAGAGAAAATTATCATCGGGTCCCTAAAATCAGAGAAAATCGGGTCCCTAGAATCAGTAAAATCGGGTCCTTACAGGTTCATACCGAGTACCTAACATTTTCCTTAAAAAAAAACTGATACTACTACAAAAAATGTCATCACTAATATAAATTGTTAGTTGCTACATCAGAATGAGGTGGGTTTCCGTGCAGTAACGGATTTAGGGAGCGCGGGGCAACTAGGCCATCTTAGTTTTGGGGNCTCACGCAGGTGTGACCTATTTAGCCGTTTGTCTGAAAAACGTGAAAGTATGCTCCTCTTATGTGTAGTGCCCCCTGAAAAATCTATCTTTTTTGGTGCCGACTTTGGTTCTACGATTGCCTCAGATTTTTAACATAAATCAAAGCCTTTCCTACATTCTTCCCAAGAACAAATGTCAATGCAATATTTTCCTAGAATTTATAGCTCTTTCGTGTAGTTCAGCAGTTCTCTTTGAGGAATTCCCGTGATTTCTAGCCTTTTTTGTAGGTTTACTTTTCGGATAGGCCTATACATTTTTATGAGGGACCGTGTTGTCGCCCTCGACGATATCGTCTAGTTATAGATCTGATTAGCTGTACATAAACTCCTTTGTTTTAGTAGCCATATAAACTTAGCTTTGCACATAAACTTCTTTGTTATATCAGTGGAAGGTTGAACATCAAGTAAGTAGGCCTACTGTTCTTTCTTTTTCAAACTTTTCTTGTAACCATAAGCGTGACCCCCTTACAAAAAGCTCGCAACAACGTAAGATCGCCAGACACTGCAAAATTCCGATGAAAAGCAGTATTATCATTCTTGGATTGCCTAGCAAACAATATTATCGTGTTGTTACGGTACTGATAAGAATCTAGACCAGGGTCTCCAAACTACTGCCTGTAGGCCAAATCCAGCCCCCGAAGCCATTTTAGCCGTGCCGCGAAGACATTTTGTCAACAAGGAAAACATATTATACTTACGAAAAGCTTGTTGATTTGGTAGAGTGTAACTTATCCCGAAACAATCACATTGCGTACGATGTCCGGCCCTCGGACTGTTGTGCAATGGCTCAGTGTTTTTCAACCTTTTTCCTGCAGCGGAACCTTTCACAAATGTCTGCGTAGTTCATGGAACCTTATGCGATTATCCAAGTGTCTATACCGCATAGAACCGTGGTTGCGAATTTCATCACAGGCGATTTCGGCGAAACACCTGGCAGCAACTCGCGGAATCCTGAGGTTCCGCGGAACCTCGGTTGAAAAACATTGCAATAGCTTGTGTGGTCCTCGGACAAAAAAGGTTGGAGACCCCTGGACTCCAGACGTTTGCATTTTCGCACGTTTCAAAGTAAATCGTGAAGTTATGCGTCTGCGAAGTTTCGCAAATTTTGAGCTAGTAATGATGAGTCGTCGCGGAAATAAGTTGCGGAGGGCCCTAGGCCATGGCCTATGCGTAAATCCGTCACTGTTTTCGTGACACCCAGCGCAAAACCAAACAATGAAGCAAATGTAAGTAAGAAAGTATGTGGTGTGTGTCGCTTTTATTCATAAATCTCCTGGGCAATGCGATGCACAAAAAATGCTGCAAAACACTGCTAGTGCTCTGTATAACAGAAAAACGAGACGAGGTTCTCCATCAAAACAGAATCCTCCCAAACCTCTTCAAATGATAGAACGTTGTAAAAATGTACAAATTTCGAGTAAACTACCCACACAAAGACTCGTGATAGGTTCTTAGCTCGCTAGTTTTGTGTTATATTGCAAATGGGACCAAATGCTTGATCATGTTGAATTATTTGAAATACACCGGAACGGCTGCCATCACAGGTTGACTATTTTCTTCAGCATTTCTTCAGAAAACAGCTTTGCGCATGTTATAAACCGTTTTTAAAGATGTTTAAAGATATAATTCTCTAACGTTTGATAGAGATCAATATACTTGTCTATGAACACTTGTCCAGCATGGGCACCGGAAGGGGGTGCAGCGCAGGGCCCTGGCCCCACCTGGATTTTGAAATTAGATATTTTGCGATTGACTTTTTTGTAGAAAATTGTTTTTCTCTTAGTTTCGGAGCTGGTAAAATATAACTTTACCAGTATGTTCTCGGCCAAGCAAGCTTTCAACCCGCCTGAAGTTTGAAATATGTTGTTTTGCTAAGCGTCTTTTAGTAGAAAAAGCTCTTTTCGTTTCGAAGTTGATATATTGAAATTTCGCCGGGTAGACCAAACTGACCAAGCAAGCTTCAGCCCCGTCGGACTACCAAACGTGGTAGCCTATTTTTCGAATTGTTTTTTAAATTCTGAAAGGTCTTCTTGTCCATTTTAAGTGGTGAAATTATATCTTTGTGTAGATAGTTGCATCAAATAATGAAAAGAACCTAACATTTGTCAGTTACTCAAATCACTCTAACGCGAATTTTATCAATACGTCGTTCCTTGAATGGTTTATAATTTGTTCAAACAAATCAGCGATGACTTCATAATGAATAAACGAATGCACGAACGTAAAATTGGTTTTAGCAACATAACCTATATAATAGTTGTTTTATATATAATAGTTGTTTTATTAATTGCATTTTACAAACATGAGCATAAGTGTTGCAAGCGTCCTACTACCAAATCGATTTATATAACACTCTGCAGGTGAGTTTCATATAGATTTAATTCGATCGGACGAATATCAGCTTCGGCATTGTCAAAAAGTGATGTTTGTTCGTGAAAAATCAAAACATGTTGCGTCATCTCCGTGTTTGTTTTCAAATTTCAATAGAAATGAAAGTGACGTGTTCGGAAAGCAAAGGGGGTCGGGCATCATGCTTACCGGTGGAACAGCACTTTGTCCTAAGGCAGTAGAAAAATTCGCGCTCTGCGCAGCTGGCCAGACACATTTTATGGCGCTGATAAGGGCTCTGTACGTTCGAATGAGTAATGCTTTTTCAAATCATCCCCTGCGAACGAGCACCATGGTGTTTTCTGCACTACAGCTGCGTTGTAGCAGCATATTTCTCGTCCAACATTCCGGAAACATTAATGCATCGTTTCGTTGTCCACGTTCGCGTCGAAACAGGTGCATTCGTCCAATTGCTGCATTGTAATTCCCTAATCGGTGATGAATTCACATCCGCAAGATCTTCTCTCTGGCAATTCGGAACAGCAGCGTATTGAGACCGCGATGTCGAGTATTCCAGATCATCGCGACAAATCAGAGAAAACGTTTGCGGATATCCTTGACATGACACAGCGAAAAGCACTGTCGAAGAGATTGGGGCGGATTTCGAAACGCCTCGCTTTCCATCACAACATCAATCAAACACCTGCTGTTCATGTCAGGAAGCGCATTTCCGAAAGAACAATCATGCACCGAACTTGGATTCAATTTTATCGTCTTTAAAACTTCGACATTCCGAAAACAATTAAGCTCAATTCGCTTTACCGTTGTTTCATCCACTTCTCATGGCCCAAGCAACCAGTTTATGAATCGCCTGAAATAGATAGACTTCTACGAAATTGAAAACTTAACACTGCGGTTGATTCCGTGGTTTAACACTTGGGCCAAGAAAGGCAACTTCGTGTTTTCAAAGACGCAAGTTTATGCAGTTTATTGGGAGATGCGGTGTTCTTTCCTGCATTGCACCAGGTGCTACTAATAGCACTCAACGCTTCCACCAGCAAGTTGTACCGTTGAACGATCGTTCAGCACACTGCGTCGAGTCAAAACATGGCTTAGCTTAGATCCAACATGACAGAGGACCGAGTTTCTGAATTGCGCATGGTGAGCGTTTGTCGCAACAAAATCAACAGTGACTTACCTTTGTACGTCGAGGACTTCATCAATAAGTTTGCAAGATTTCTCGAAAACGCAGCTATTAATTTAATTGTATTTGAAACACTTGGTCATTTACTTTCATTCCGGCATTTTATTCGACTGTGTATTTGCATCTTTGCTGGATTATGCATATTTTCTTGGAATGATAAATCGTGCACATTCCCCACAAACGACCAAACCTAGCATGGCTTATGTTGTGTAGTGATTTTGCTTTGTTGTCTTATTTAATGCTATCACAACAAGTATATATCCACAAATCTCTAAAGTGACGTTCTTTTGTCACTACTTAGCTTGATTGCTCATTTACGACGTTTCTTTTCATACATTTCACATTAAAAAATGTACCCACCATCCCCCCCTGGAAAAAAATCCTTCCGACGCCTGTTGTCCAACAGGAATATAGCACTTCCCTGTCGAGGTATACTGCAACTGCTCCAGCTTTTCTAGTGTTCATAAGGTTTAGCTTTGCGCTTTTGCCACGAAGACTGTGCCGAAGCAAGGAAAGATCGTGGAACAACAGCTTCGAACACCCGCAACCGGTAACACTATAGCACAGCGAAACTCCACCGCGTGCTTGTTTAAAAATAGTACTGTAGCTTTCACCTGGGCTTCGCGTTCAAAGAGCTAAACACTTCGCAACAGCAGAAAGCGTGATGATGTGGAAAACACAACATTTTATTGCTGAAAGGCGGAGGCTGAACGCAAAAACGAATTAAAATATGAGAAAAGTTAATAGCCAAAGTCAGGGTTTTTTTTAAGGAAAATGTTAGGACCCGGTTTGGATCTGTAGGGATCCGATCTCTCTGATTCTAGGGACCCGATTTTTTATTATTTTAGGGACCCGATGATAATTTTCTCTGATTCTAGGGACCCGATTTGAAATTCTAGGGACCCAAATCCGGTTCCTAAAACGCCTTAAAAAAACCCTGGTCAAAGTTGATTGCGGCAGTGGCGGAACACTGCAGTCAAAGGCAAAGAAACGCCAATCACGCGTGCGAGAACAAACAGGAATACGCAGAAAACGCATTCGACCAAGAAACAGTGTTCCGCGACGGTTTACACCCCAAGATATACATAAAGTTCACTTTACGTCGGATCCTGAAGTATACATAAAAACACAGGTCATATTTGATTGTAAAGCAAAACATTTTCCAACATATCTCGAATGATTTCACGCATAATTTCGAGCATGCAAACTCACGGAAATAACGATTGTAAATCAAAATTACTCAGTATTAAAAAACACGTTCTACTCAACGAGTAAGATTCTGAACGAGCGTTTTCATCGTGTCCAGCAAACAACGTTGACTGCACGCTTAACGAGTATTCCAAAAAGCAAAACGATGAANGTTGTAACGAGTAGAGTAGTACTGCTACTAGTGAAAGCACAGAATATTTAGGGGAATGGAATGTCGCNACTGCAAAAACGTTCAGCAAACGGNATAATTAAAAGAGATCAATGCGGAANATGCAAAGCTTTGCGCACACCCGTGCACAAGCTGTCAATTTACAACGTTTTACGCTGCGCCAATGCAAACNGCTTTGACGATATTGGTAGGACATCACCAAAACGGTTCACATGCTCAATTTGTTTAGACCCGAGGACATTACGGAACAACGTGCAGGTATTGAAAAGCACAGGGCGGCGAATGCTACAAAGTTGTTGCAAATGCTTCAAGCGAGGCCAGCGTCTCTAGCCATGGAATAAAACACGCCCTTTCGGCTCAGAAGCGCGTCTGGAGCGTCGAACTCGGCAATTTTACCAGTGTCGAGCAGAAGAACCCTGCAAAAAACATAATCAAAATTTGTAGAAAACCTGTATGTTAAATTCCCAACGACACCGCCACTCTATTGGAACAAACCAAAACCACTTGACATGAGTAATAAGCTGGCGACAGCTCGTCTTCTTTAAAGGCTAATGCTCAAGGTAGGGGCCGGTCCAGCCAGTAAGGTTAGGGGGAGGGGGCGATTTCAGTAATATTTGGTAGTCAAGTCTCATTGCAGGTTCACTACTTTAAGAAAGATGAAGTATACTTCACAGCACTCATGTGACAAAACAATAGACGGCAAAATGACCTTATATCGTGAATGCTGTTTTCCGAATTGTACAAAATCATGGTGAATGCAAGTTTTAGAGGGGGGAGATGTCACAGATCGCCCTCCCCTCCTGGATCCGCCTCTGGCTCGAGGACGAAATAAATATACGTAGAACAACTAATGTGCACTGCGATTTTTACAACGGACTCATGCAGGACAGTGATTACAAACGCCTGCTTGGTTCACGCCAAGTGTGAGGTGACACTACCGCAAAATACAACGGGATGTGCTACCGGGGCAGCGTGCCACAAACTGCCTCTGATCAACGACGTATTTGCAGGCACTTGACGTGGTGCGAAATTGCGCTCTGCCTTGAGAGGAGTAGCCGTAATTACAACTCAACGAAACGCAATTATCGAGTTACGCAGGAAAAGAGATTTTTAAGGAATGACGACATACAAAGAGAGAAGGCAGAGGTCGACGCACGACTGAGGTCGGCATGGTGCTTGTTGGTTTGGACAACGGAAAACTACTCCAGCCTAGCAAAAGGTGAAGAAAAATCTGTTGGAAAATCACTGAAAGGCTCAGCGGTGTCGCCACATTTTTTTCCGAAAAACGCAGATCAGCGATGGAACTGTCCGATGATCGAGTTCAAGCAGACAGAGACGAACTTTCACAGAAAAAGTTGATTTTCCCGTGAGAAAGTTTGGAATCGGAACTGAAGATTATATCTCGAGCGAAATGCCGTGGGCGCTTCACCTAAAATGCTTTCCTTTCTTTGACCTTCACGCAGTTTATGTCAGCCGCAGCGATTGGCGAATTGATCCGTCCTGTTTACATTGAACAAGACGTTGCACGAACGGCCTTAAGAAAGGAGTGTAACCGACATTTCCATCTTGAAACCGGCGAAGCGCAAGAAACTACAAGTGCGGAAAAAATGCAAAACGTAACACTTTCACGAAGAGCGACTCTTGTGCTGCAGCATGACTAGACAGTAATTGTAATTACCAAGAAAAATGACGTGAACTGGCAAGCGGTTGTTACCTGTCATAGTCCATGATGGTATTGAGCCTGTGAGCAATGGTGATGACGGTGCATTCTTTAAACTGGTCGCGAATGGTTGCCTGTATGAG
>JGI24159J19872_10001139_pt1 | contig 28165 bp, 13 predicted proteins | sample Ectturendosymbi4_FD_19872 | JGI IMG/M metagenome (IMG submission 19872)
GAATGACAAACAAGGCATAAAAAAGTAAGAAACAGAAAACTACAGTACTTGACAAACGTGTACTGTACTGGCAGAAACGATGCAACCTATTAGAGCACTTTACGAGTTTACAGCCTTCATGTTTTCTCCCCTACAAAGCTTAAAGGAAGACGAAGTCCTAGCGAAGGTTCTGCTGCACTGGCGGTGGCCGCCACAAGCGACCACCCAAAAATTAAACAAGACAAAAATTGACTGGCGTCTCCCCTTAAAGGTGAACTTGCTGCAACACACATCCCAGCTACATACTTGCAATGTAATTAGTGGATGTGATTTTTGAACAAGAACTACAGCTCTTAAGTTAGGTGTTGCAATCATAGACAACCGAACCCAAATCTACAGAGAAGAAATCCTAAGCTACGAAGCGTCACAGACAAAATCATCTGGTTTGTTTAAACTGCCGACAATCACGGGCCTGACGAAATCTCGTTCAGGAATGATTGAACACACGAGCGCGGTCTTACTGGAAATCTAGCAACAAAACCATAAAATACCAAACAAAAGTGCAAACATTTAAGACTTAAATCTGTTTACTAGTGAATGGATGCTCTTGAACAACCTTTTTCAAAGTGCGGATGCGACACGCACCAACAAGACAACACATTTCAGTGCATTTNGTTGNTTAGATTTCAGNTCGAAAAAGCATGAAAATCTTATCTGTGACGAAAACAGTTCCACNAAAGTGGATGCAATTCACATGAAAGCGAAGTGGTTTCAAACACAAATTCCATTTTGAAACAGAGACAAGTAGGCTGTTGGTAGCTAACTAGTTCCATCNAAAAATATCTTACTACAAAGCACATAAAAATAAACCATCTGCCAACGGTTTGGCAACNATTGGACAATCCGTTTTGTGTATAGTTTATAGACATTTTGAGATTGTGGTGTAACAATAACAATGTTANGCANCTTCTATTACGAGTATAATACCTATCTGCATTGTGGATGGGGTGAGGATTGTTCAATGCAGTATGCAGTTAACAGCAGCGACGTTGCGGCACCAGTTGCATTTGAGTAGCAAAGCAGCGCCACAGATAGGTGTGCATCGGCGTTTAGGACGTGTACCTGATAGCAAGATGTAACAGCAGGCGTAAAACTTATTTTGCAGAATATTCGCAACAAAGTCACTCATTTTAATATTCACACTGAATTTTCCTCTGATTGATCCTCAAATGCTGACTATACAACCTCGCGGTAATATATGACTGTCTTGTCATAAGCCAGTGTGGTCCAACTGCAGGCCGCTTGTGGCCCGCGCAAGCATTCAGGAAAAATCTTCAAGTCATAGATTTGTAAAAACACGTGTGAGGTAACATTTGCCTTGCTGAAGTGCTTGCGCTGGATAAAGTTCATTTGCACAAGAACAATAAATAGGCTAATACCTTTTTTGTGTACCATTTTTGTTTTATTCGTTTATTTTGCGATCAAATTAAGGTAAGGCCCGCTACTAACCCTCCGCTGGGGCACCTGTTACCGGGACAAGCAGCAATCTGCTGACAGTAATATAAAGTTCCATCTCACACTGAAATGCACAGAGGGATCAATCTTATCACTTCTGCGACTGTTTCATAGTTTCGAAATGAATTTTCAATACCACGCTTGGGGTCTGACTAAATTTCACGCAAAATCCGAGCAACCACTGGTGTGCGTAGTCATAAACAACTCTAGTTACCCGACCGTCAAAAACAACAACACAGCTTATCATGCATTTGGGAAATATTAAATGCAAGCTAAAGGGTTTCTGAATTATCATTTGAAATACTTCTGGCCGAACGTTACAGTATATCTACTGTATATGTCAACGAAACGAATTTAAACGGGAAGTTAAGAAAAAAACTGAGGGTCCAAGCAAAAATCGGTGGGTCATGGCCCCCCAGCCCCCCTCTTAGAACCGTCACTGACTGGTGGTACTTCAAATATTTTCACCTCTTGAAATTTGTTCAAAACGTTAAACTCAGCATTAGCCGCCAAGCTAACCTTTTGTAAAGGAGTTTACTGCCGGACGTTTACCAAAGGCAGTCCTCGTAAATCGTGATGCACTGAGCATTACGCAACAAAGATAAATTATATTCATGCCACTGGCAGGAAGCAAGTTTAAAGCAGGTTGCTTAACCATCTCCTGACTCACTGAGGGTCGTTAGTTCAGCTGTGATATTATTTCAAAACTGATTCGGTTTTCTACAGTAAACCAGAGCAGGTGAAAGAAGGAAACAGGACCTCCTGTCGATCTTAGGCATACAGTTCAACTAGGCAGCTCAAATCCACTTCCAGTTTGAAGACAGTTTTCTCGTCTTTTTGCTTTTATTGTTCAACGAGCAGCACTTTGAGAACGGAGTTGTTGTTCGATTGATTGAACCACTTTTTTGCCTGGAATGAATATTTGTGGCTGTTAAGTGCAAATGTATTAAAGATGTCAAAAACAGATAAACATCTAAACTGATATTTTATAATTTTGGTTCATTATTTTAGCAGTTACTGGAAAACAAGCTTAAAATAAATAAAAATTTTGAAAAAACACTTTGACGTAGCGAAGTTCTGAGCTCTTTCGCAGGATTTACCGACTTCTAAAATGGGCCACAAGTTATGTCAGGAATTACTATTTTGTTTCTTGAAGGGTGTTTGGCTTAATTTTACAAGTGCTGAATACATATTCTTTTAAACCTAGAAGAAAATTTTTGCAGAAACTCTGTTTCACGTGTTAGAAATCCCAATGGATAAATGTATAAACAACTTCATTTTTTCACCTAAAATTGAACAACTTGGTAGCTGGATACAGTGGAACTACCTAAAAATTCATGCGTCATGCAACGATAAAATATTTTTCATCTCGCGCTTAATCTGTAGAAATTGTGGACATGTTAAAGCTGTTTTAAAATTTACATGTGATCACTCTGACCCAGAAGCTTGACCAAATTTTTATAAAATAAAACTTAAACCGTGATAAGTTTTACTAAAAATTTAACAAATGAAATTGGTATTGTGCTTACAGTTAGAATTTCTGCAATTCAAGTCTTAGGTGTTTCGTGACATGTGAAAGTGAGCTTGCAGCTCAAATATTTGCCGTCATAAACGGACGTATAATGTTGCTGAGACAAGGGGAAGGCTGGGTAAGTCATTTCTAACATCGAATTTGACAAAAGTGACATGTAGCAAAATTCTACATAAAACTGAAAATAAACGTAGAACAAACTGTGAAAGCTGATGTTGGTTTTATGCTACCACTATCCTTTATGGATTGTAACCAACACTCAGTTTATTTAAATTTTAATGGTGTCTTAAGCCAATGTTCAAAAAGTCGTTTACCAAAATAGGACCAACACCCAATCGGGAGGGGGGGTGACAAGTAAAACGTAGTTTTAGTTGGCATTACAACCGGGTAATAAATAAAGCAAGATTGATACTACAAGATCGAAAGTTCTGTAATGAACTGCCAGATAAAGATGAAAATCTTCAAACATGTGTTGCTTTATTACTTGTGACTCATGTTTTGTTTGATATTCAAGAGTCATGTACAATTTGCTGCATGCAATGAACGGAATGTGCACAAAAACATCTGCCAATGCTGACTAAAATCCCAGAGGAGGCGTGTGGGTGAGCGTCTAATACGTGGGTAACGCTAGGAGGAAATAACCACTTGGAAAAATGTGCAAAGGTCTGCAGCATTGCAGCATTCAGCAATCTCTCGTCACCAAGCAAAAGTTGCAGGTAGGCTACTAGTTAATCATGAGAAAAATTGACAGAAATAATGGGAAAATACAGTAGAAATTATTGGAAAAAGTATATCTGTTGGAATCTAATTTTGAATTACCAGACAAGTTGCGAATAAGGCATAGAACAAATAGGGTGTTTTTCAGTGCTTACAAATCGCAAGGTTTTCAGATTTAGAACACCGGTTGCCACTCGCCCTTGTTTCATATCAGTGTGTGCAAGTTGGAGTAGAGGCTTTCAGTGGGGCTTTCAGTGCTGCTCAGATTTCATCAGGAACTCCTATCGAGGTTATCACGGAAGCTGCGACTGGGGTGTTTATGTTTTGAATACTGCGCATGTCGAAGTATTTTAACAAAGTAGAGATGTTTTTCACAGAAATTAGGCTCACAAAAGCTGCCAAGTTATTGAAACTTGAAAATGAAAATTATAGACGCAAACATTAGGAAAGGAAAGTGGAACATTGTAATGAACTGGCTGAGAATTGTGGCATGCGGTATCCTGCACTTGAGCTGCTGGACAACACGAGTAGCTGCGTTCATTTCAATCAGCACGAAGGACTAAATTACGCTTTTCTTCTGTCTACTTCGGTCAAATTTCGGATTGAGTTTATCCTGTGTCTTGCAACCCACCACAAAGTTTGAAAATGTGGAGCAGGTGCAGCGTTTTCTTTGGCCAGCTGCAGAAGATAGAAGGCGCTATGCTTTAACTGTCTTTATGAATCTGCAAAATGCAGTAGACTCGTTGAACTACAAAGGCTTCAATTACTGTAAACCTTCACCCAGTCACATCATGACCGCAGACGATTTCGCTGCTGTTTGTTCAGCACACGTCTGGCATACAGTTGGACAAAGAAGAAAGCACAAGTGCTGTCTGAGGAAACTCAGCACATTTTTAGCTGTCGCATCTTTCAGTTGCAAAACCTTCATTGCATATTAATTAAGGCGGTTCTAACAGTGTTTCTAATATATTGCAGTTCATTGCAAAGATACAAAGCTTTTTTAGGCAAAAGCAGTGATCGGAAAAGTTGCTGCGTCCAGTGTTGCGTAATCCGCCGTATTTGACGAGCAGCAGACAAAACAAGGCGAAAGGTCGTGCCGCAAAGCTTCGTTTACTGTGGACTTCGACCACTGTGGCCTGACGAGGCGTTTGATGTGGGTCTTTGGTCATATTACTAGAGGAAGCAATCGCTTTGTGCAAGGATACGGCTATCTGACACCAACTATGTTTTAGTCAGGTTGTGCGATGACGATATTCTAACGTAACTTCGTTCACTAGGTTTTGCTTTTAAGGGGGAGTTATTATGTTGATACGAATTTCGGGATCAAACTACGTGGAGAGGTCGATTTGCTTCGTCACGTCTTTATTTTATCGAATTAATTAAACTGTTCGCTAACCAAACTGTTAACTCTCTTATAATCCAGATTAGTTTACTAGAAAATCCCGTGCAAAATATGCAACATAAGAAAAGCTTGTTCAAGCCACCAGTTTCTGGATTATTTCAAGCAGATGATTCTGAACGGAAAGCGTCTTTTATCTGAAGAAATTGAAGCAAAATCTACAGGAATTATTTCCAGGTTTCTCGTCGAATTCCTTCACTATTCACAAGTCGAAGTTAATCTTCGCGATTTAAAGATCTACTAAACTAGTGTGAGACTTTTATAGATATCATTTGTTTGCCTATGGCTGTTAACTTCGGGGGTTCTTATTCGAAAAAATTTTATAGGTTTTTGCACAACTATACTTTTTTCAGATCACATTTCAAGAACCACAAGATCGAAGCCCGGAAGCACTGCACGGAACTGTGTAAAGCACTACGTGCAATGCTGCACTCCAACCCAAGGTGAGTAACTTTTTGAAAAACACAATTCTTTAAAATCCGGCTACCATGTCTGTAAAGCTCAGTAGCAATGCTGCATTACCCAATTTGTGCAAAGAACTATCCAAACACAGTGGTCTACATTTTTGTGAAACATAGCAGATTAAAGCCTCATAAAAATCAATGGTTACGTTTATTAGTTACTGTTTACACTAAATATGTTCGAATATGCTTCGTGTCAATACTAAGTTTTCGTGTAATTTTAGCAAGAGCCCGGGACATTGTAACACTGGTTACAGAGAAAAACTAGACACGGAAACAAGGGATTTGAGCAGCTACGTTTACCGAAGCGGGAACAAGTGGACAATATCTGCTTTTTGGTTTGACAACGGAACGTCGGCTTGCAAAAACCATGGAAAAAGCAAAGAACCGCCAAACAAGAAATCGTACATTTGTGAAAACAGTAAGGAGCAAAACAAGTTTAAAGTCAGATTGAAAACTGATCGAAACGAACTTCTGCCTGATGAAAACAGATTTGAAATGCAAGAATGAATAAAACAGATTGAATTTAATCCGCCAACTGCAAGACGTTGCACTGAAAACTGAAATGACACTTAGTTTAGAAAAATGTTTTGTACAATTGTGTGCACGTTACGTTACGGGCGAAAGTGTTAGATTCAAACATTTTTCTTTAAATTCTGTTTTGAAAGGAAATAACGCCAATTTTATGTTGTCAATAGTAGAACACGAGTTTTTCCGGATCTGTAACAGGATTGTAAACAAGTGCGTTGAAATTCTTTGTCGAAAACAGTGAAAACAAAATTTACAAACAAAAAATAGCGAAATATCTTTGCCAACTCATCTTTTGAAACAACAGTTGTTGTTTTACATCAAAGTATTGCTTCAAAATATTTTGGGATCAGAAGCATTGTAAAAACAAAACACTAGGTTTGCAAACCTACTGGAAACTTCCATTTAAATTGAGAGAAAATAAATCAGCACTCGACTTAACATTCAACTCACCCAGCTTTTCGAGTTGGATAACAATCTTCGTGGAAAACTGGAGTTTCTTTGCAGTTTCAGATGAAACAAGTTAGTGCAGATTCCATCAATGTGGATGTATGCTGTTTATGAATTTTTGGGAAGCATTTTGAGCATTATAAAGTCATTGCTTTATTTACAAGTAACGCAATTTTTGTGCAAAAGAACTACATGTTTTTATGTGAATCTTCTAATACAAATTTGTTTCTGTTTTCTAAACCTTAAACGAGATCATTGACAGTCTCATGTGTTTTAGAAATGTAAATGTCGCCCGGCTTTGGAAAGTGAAACACTTTTTCTGGTGGTAAATTAATTTAAAATCTGATGTTTTATTCCAAAGAAGCTGACAATCTATTCACCGTGGTTGATATTTTTAGAAATAAAACTATGCATTATTGAAGAATCACTTAACTCGCAATGCGAAGGAGAAGTTTGAAAGTCTTTGAAAGAAAGCTGCCATCCGAAAGTAATATTTGACAATTCTTTGTAGTGAAAAGGACACAGCTCCTTTAGTGAACCACAGTTGCGAATCAGTTACATACAACTACATATCCTGAAACGTTTATTTGAGTGAGACAAACAACATCAAACTATTAACAGCTTTTCAAAAAATAAATCATCGTTACCTGTTCCAGTGTATCAAAATCTTTGCATCAGAGTTGTAATTGGGCTTCATTTTGAAACCCGAAGGCGGCCTGAACCCTAAAGCTAAGCCAAATTTACCGAGTGAGTCAAAATATGCGCAACTGTGGAGTATTGGTGGCGTAGCAAAGTAAACATGACTTCATAATATACAGTTAACCATTTTTCATTGAAGATTTTGTCAACTCGATTGCTTCAACAGCAACTACTAAAACGTGTCCGTGGATGTGAAAAACAAAATTGTATGCAGGCCCGAAATCAGCACGAAGCATTTTAACAAACTTAAGCCCGAATCCCGGCCCGACTGGGCAACGCTGGCTTGTGTGAAACTGATAAAATAAATGAAATTTATTTGATTTTAGTCAAGATCACGATGCTTAGTCTTGAATCACAACAAAAAAGATCTGAACAACGTTTCTATCCTTGCACATAAAATGAAAAGCATGTTTTACTTGTATTTTTTCTGTCCTTTAAATAACAAAGAAGAACCACTTAAATCCGTTTCAGGACTTTTCAATACTGTTTGTACTGAAACCTTATTTCAATGTGATGTTCCAGATGTCCCATCATTCTAGTAGACTTTGTTTCATCATAGCTCCATGCGACCAACCGAAAGTGGGCAGTNCCGTCTGTCAGACATGTGACTGTGCAAAATTTAAACTTTTTTTTCCGGTGAAAAGTACGTTCATGCAATGTGCTAACCATGAANTATNCTCAGTAGTCGTTGGTGAGGTGTCTTGCGATCAGTGGCGTAACTAAAAGTTTGAGCCTTGGGGGGAGGGCAAAACATAGCTGAAGGGGCCCACTTGTTACCGTAGGTGGGGGGCAATAACCAACACTCAGAAAAATTTTAGAAATGNTTTTGAATCCGGTTGTGGATATCTACAGCCTACTAGCTCAAAAATACGAAAACACCCCGAAAAACACAAAAGACAACAAACTGCTGAAAACCAAAAGAATACTAAAAATAAAAATGTAAGCAAATGGGGCCCAGTTTTTACATTTAACTTCTCGCGGAGGGCCTCGTCCCTTTACCTCCCCGTCAGTCACGAAACATGCACAAAGAACTATGTTTTAGAGGTTTATAGGGTCAGTGGTTGTTGCCATTCAAGGATGATGACAGCAGCCGTCAGGCACAAGCCTACGAAGCCAGTTTTTGCAGTTTGGCATTTCTTAAAGTGTTAAGATGTTTCAAAGAGTCATTCCTGCGTGTTTTACAAAAGTAATTTACTTGCCATTATGAGATTGAAATGCAAAGTGAAGTAACCTAAGGGTACAACTCTGTTATTTTTCCCAACCGGAAAACGTGCAAATATATTCAAAATGTTGTACGGATCTTGTAGCCCTTCTAACAGCTGTATGAGAACCCAGCCTTTAACAAAGCGTCAAGTATAAAAACTCTCTTTACGTGTGAGGGAAGGTCCGGTCATGATTCAATCCAACGTTTGCAGTGCCATGACGTTAATGCAACTCAGCGTTTTCTCACCGGCATTTCGCAACCCTTTCATGCCACGGACTAATTTTATCTCAACAATGTTAATAGGGACGCACATTGCAATAGTGCCCTGGTGATTTTCGGGGGGAATCTTTCGGGAATCATAAAAAGAAACTTTCCCATTCGGTAAAAACAAAGGAACACATATANTGGCTTGAACATTATCCATGCGCAGCAGTACTTCTACAGACANTGGCTTCTAATGNAGTCTGTAACGGTTTTTCGGGCTGCACATATTTACAGTGAAGAATTTTGCCTTTTTGCTGCCTTGGATTCATGTCAGGAAGTCTTACATAGTGTAGTGGTGTACAAAAGGTGAGGATGTCTCAGAAACATTCAAGCAGTGACTCTTCACGCAGAACGGTCGAGCGCAGGATGTCATCTCCTACATACATTTTGAAAACAATATTTGGAATAGGTTTATAACGAAACGACCAATTACGTTTCGTATTTGCAGTAACTCATGAAGAGATTCTGTGCCGTATAATTTGCCCTCGGGGGTCTGGGTTTGGTTGATCGACAGTTGCTTTTATTTACGTGGGGCAAAAAGAAGGGAAGAATCGTTGAAATCAAGATTATCTTTTGATCTGTTTTAATACAGCACAAAGCACAGTACCCATGGTTGCAGCGTTTTGCAAAATACCTTAAAAACAAGTCATGCGACTAACCACTAAAATTTTCTTTCACTTGAACCAACAGCTGACATTGTTATCTCAACCTTTTAGGTGTATTGTCAAGGAGAGGTTTGTATATGCAGATTTTCACTATAGCGTCGCATTGCTAAGAGGAAAGACGTCTTTGGTTTTTATTACCGACGAGAAAACGAAAATCTGTAATCGATGAATTTTCCTAAAGTTTTAGTCAAATATGACAAAAACAAATCGACTGTTCATCCAGCAAGTTTCTTAGAACTTGTACTGCACATCATTTTTTTATCCAGCTTTGAGCCAAAATGAAACTTCTAATCCCAGCTTCTCCAATCTATAAATAAGGATGAGCAACCGGGAACAGGCAACTTTAGGCCCGCAATAAAATCAACCGTGTAGCAATCCTTCCATGCAACGGGTGCTAGCTATGCTGTGTGAACAAAGTTTGACATTCCAAAAATAAAACGTTTTCATTCTGAATGAAATTTTCTAGTCTATTTCAGTGTTCTGTTTGATATTTGCTATTTAAGCGTGGCTTAGAAAAGCTTGATATTTTGTAGCTGAGCGTGGTTTAGTAACGATTTGGAGACTGCCTACTCTCAGCAAGAAAATACCAAGAAATCATGCTAATCTAAAAAAATTTCAACAAACAACTCTCAGCTAAAATATCTTGTTGGTAAAAATATGTACAGTATGTGAGATTCAGTCATGTTCTTACTAAAAAGCAGTTTGTTTGATCCATTCCGAAACGCTTTGATTAGCGGCAACAAAATGCTGACATTACCAGAAATGTGGAATTTACAATATAATGCCTTTAAAGAACAAGAATAAAAGCTACAAAAAGTGAATTAAGTTAGCACAAGTTTTCCACAAAAAGTAGGTACTGCAGACTTTTAAAAGTTTTCGATTAATATCTGAGATAGGAGAAGGTAATGTGTTCTCAGTACTCAGCTGCAGTTATTCTACCAATTTTGCCATTTGTTGCATGTTTCATATATTGAGAATATTCGTCAGCCAAGCTCCATTTGCAGTTTTTACATCTTTCCAAGAGGCACCAAAAATCGTTGCATGAAACTTTTAAGAACGCATAGAAATTTCATCTCTTTGTTGTTCAAGCAAAATTTAAGATATTTCAGTGGAAATGACGCCCTTGAATAAATTGATGAAAACTCCCACACCCGGACTTTTCCAACCTGACGACAGTGAAACCAAAGCTTCAAATTTCTGATACAGTAAGTGCAATGCGACATCGAGTTCATGAGTTGCTTCAAAAATGAAGCTCTGTAATGTTTCAGCCAATACTTGAATTGAAGTTTTATTTAGCATAAATACTTCACTTAAGAGCTTTCCGGGATCACCATCCAAAACCGTTAATATTTTTTATAATTTTGAAATAAAATATTCAGTAATTTTAACTGCAAGACTTTTGATTATGTAGCATTCCTTGACAAATGGATATTTCTGTTTTAACGAAACCTTTCGCGAAACTTGTACAACATGGCTTTCTCGATTGCGTTTGTGCTCGCCGTAAAGCTGTTAATTAAAATTTCAGCTTCAAACTTGTATTGTGAATTTTACCTCAATATATAAAGAAATTTTAGTACCCACAGCGGAAATATACCTGCTCCAGTTTTAGATGTTTTAATGAGGACAAAATGAGGACAAAAGCCAGTAACTGGCTTCAAAGGCTACAGCTGCTTGCTGTTGGTGAACTAGTTCGCACAGCGACTTTGTGACAAGTAATTGCAAGTAGTATCAACCAATAGAACAAACAATCCAATGATAAATATTGATGGAACCTGCAGTGTGAATGTAGCACGGTTTTAAGCTCATTAAATATTGTCCTTTTTCTTATTTAGACCGAAGCTTGCCAATACAGGATCATTCAACACCTCTTGGAATATATATCTGTTAAAACATTTCTTGTGTGAATTTCATTCATTTCTACAAATGGCGATTCCATTCACGTGAGTACGGAATTTTATTTTATTTTTCAAAAACACCGGTAAAGTTGATGCCTTTTCTGATATATAAAAGCTGAAAATCGTCTTTTAATTGTTATCTTCGATTCAACAAAAAACTCTCATTTCAGCAGATTTTTGATAGAAAAGATATCAACAGTAATGCTTACTTATGGAACTGTAAAATATGTTTTTCTTTACTTCTTATTGTCACTCATGTTGCTTGAGACAGTAGCATAAACGAAAGTTTGAAAAAGCTTTCTCTGATCACCACAGAAAAACATGCATGGATAACGATACAAGACAAATACCCCTACCGGAGTTTGCTAAGACTGTGATACCTCATCAACTGAAGTGAAGTTTTAACAAACGCATCATACGCTGCTCAGACCTAACGAGAATTATAGTTTTATGATTTTTTGATGCTACTGTTGTACAATGACCTCGTACATACTTCGCACTTTTAATCATTCTTTGATTAAAATCGTTTGTCGAACTTTTGTATTGGTACTGCTGCACTGAAGCGAAACAGGTAAACCCGTCTTCACGGCTGCGAATGCTGGTCAAAGTGGACAAACTTTTCAGGAAACAGGTCACTACTTGGTTGACAATAACGGCCGTCTCGTGATACTTCCTTCTTGGGTTTACTCGGAAAGCAATGAAGACTTTTACTCAAACATCCAGAACAGCCACCAGCACCTACGTGATTTTAGAGGTGAATTTCGATGCAATTGTGCGCCTCATTCTCAGCCTGAATGAAGTTTGTGACACACTTTGCAGCGCTGTGCTATAGTCAACAAAGAGACACATTTTCATGTGCAGCTATCAACAACATTTTTAGGCTAAACTTGAAAATTTTGTCTGCGGCGAAGTTAAACTGCTTTTTGTGGCGACTTAAACTTGTCTGCAACGCATTTTGCTTTAATTTATCGTAAAACGCATTACATATAACTTTCTATCGTATACTCAGATCAATAAACTTTTACCTAATTTCATGAAAACAACTGTTTCCTTTACACTAAAAGTAGTTTAGTCTTGGGTTATTCTGCACCTCAACTGACCTCTGGTTCTTCGCAACCTTCCACTCTTCCATAAATCTTACGAACCGGTGTACGTGGAACTTATCACATTTAAGTAGGGGTGCTAAGAGTCATAGCAACCGTGTTGGCGCCGCCTATGCGTACGCCCTTCGCCAAAGGCATGTATCTACGTTTGTAACCGTCTTAGTGCCATCTATGCGTATGTTCTTTGTCACAGACAAATACTTTCGCTAGAGTTCTTCTATCGGCCTTTGTCTTCCTTGTCATAGCATCTTGTTTCCCCAGGTAGTATTTCAGTGTGTGCGGTGTGAAGACGTTAAAAAACAAACTATCCGTTTTAACAAAAATCAAAATATTGAGGGTTTTTTGAAATACATGCTNGTAATTTATCTATTTTTCACTAATTAAAAACCAATTGCATNNACAGGTATTATTCACCGTCTTCAGTACAAAAATGCCCGATTGCTTGTTTTCAAGAATAAACCAAGCGTTGCTAACTAGTACTTGGTCTTTAGTAAGTCTTGTACACTACCTAAATGAATGTACTTTGGACTAGTTTTTTCTTCACGCGTTAATTATTTTTAATCGATTTCGTTTGAAGTTACTAGTCTCCACAAAGGCGAAACAGTGGAAACTATCCAGCAAAATGTTTTTACAGGAATTCGATTTTACGTTGCTCTACCCTATGTTAGTCCTGAAATCTTACTCATATAAATATAAATAGGATCATTAAACTTGATTTGGTCAACAAGCAGATTATCCAGCTAACTGGTCAAATGTTTTACTTGTCAAATATTTTACTTGTAACTGGTCAAATGTTTTACTTGTAACTGGTCAAATGTTTTACTTGTAACTGGTCAAATGTTTTACTTGTAACTGGTCAGCTAACTGGTCAAAGGTTTTACTTGTTGACTGAGGAGACCTGTTTCAAAGTTAGTTTGCTCTCTTTGCATGAATACAAAATCAAGTGTTTGCTGAGCAATATGAGAAATGAAATTGGAAAAACATTTGGCAGTGAAGTCGAAATATGACGATCTAATCTGATAAGAAAAATATGGGCAAAGTCCTTTGAAAAATCTATCTGGAACTCAGTCTTTTCGATCATGATAAGTGAAACAAACGAAAGTTACAAAATTTATTACGCGTTTGCAATTGACGGAATGATTTCCCAACTGTTTCACTACATGTCATTCTAAAGTCGGCTTTCCAATTAAGAATACTTTCTGCAGCAATTTCATAAGTTCTCAAAACAAGACTATAACCAAGCAGCCACCACAAATTGGCAGCAACGTTGCACAATTAAGATCTTGCTGTCCTTCGAAGAGTCANATTTTGANGCTATTTATTGTGAGATTTTTGCAGGTCAACCTGAGTGCGAGCAACAAGACTCAGGAGAATATGTCGGCCTGCTTTTCTCTGACAGTGCCGAACAATTTGTAGATCAACAATGGGATCAATTCGAGCAAGGCCTCGTGGACATCCAACGCTTGCACGGATCTACTAATGAGATGGAACTCAGTTCACTTGGCTCTCAAAACTTAACTGGTAGGCTTATATGTTGCACTGCTGTGGAATTCTGAGTTTTATTTGTTTTTTTAGTTGCTTTAATGAAGTGCTTCTAAAGATTTTTGTCCAATTTTTAGATATAAAAACAGTTTTTCGTTAAACGTATGAAGGACGACAATGTCTGTCAAAATTTCTAATAAAATAAACGAATGCAGCACAGCCTGGACATCAACACGAAGATGCAAGGGAAAATTTCGGTGGGAGGTACTCCAACCAAATAGATGACCTGCGACAAGTAGAAACTGGTTTTGCTGACCCATCGTCGCATTACACTGGCACTATTGAACAAAATCCTGATCAACGTGGAAGTCGAGAGGAGCGAAGCCGCAAAACTGTCAAAAACTTTTAATGAAAAACAGCTTTGAATGGAAAAGACTTACGCTGCAGGATAAACATTGACTTATGTAAAGGTTTAACTTGTCTCGCGCTGTTAAGAACGAATTTTAAGAAAAATAGGCATTTGGAGGTGATTTTTTTATATTGTGTTGTACAGTGGTTATTCTTTTCCTCAACAGAATTGTAGCAAGAAATGACCAAGACCATTATAAGAAGACATAACCGAAACTAGAGTTTTTGTACAAAACATTCAGTAAAAATAAAGATTCCGCTATTTCACTTTTGTCATATGCCATTGAGGAAAAGCACTGCACTCTTTAAAGGTGCACTGACGATTTATAAAAGCGTTGTCATTTCAACATCTTTTGAAACTACTGTACTGGTCTCATTGTTTAATTTTGAAATGCATGCTTGGTAACATTCACAATAATTACAAGTCTAGAGCAAGTTTTTTTTTACAAACAGTTGTGGGTCACGGACCCCTTGTACATCTTGATCAAAGTTACGGAACCCTCCCGAAGCAACGTTGCAATGAATATTCGAAATTAGGTTTAGTCATCGTAGTAGTAATCACAATGTCTGCAAACCCATCAAAGTATCAGAACATACGCCATTAACCCTTTACATCACACTCATGGAACACTTAGACAACATTCGTTGAACCCAGATTAAGAACCACTGTTCTAAAGCATTTCGCAAATTTGTCTTGACGGTTTTTATTCTCTATCTCTTGTTGTCATGACACAGTGCATTTTGTGAAGATGAATAAACCTCCGATGGTGGCCAAAACAAGAAAATCATTTACGAAACAAAGTGCACCGAAAACTGATCGATGTTCCTTGTTTGAAACAGTAATGTTAGCTTATTGCTCTTTTCATAATTATGACGCAGCTGCTTTATCGTTTGCCTTTGCCAAAGAAAAATTCGTGACCAAACTGAAATTTTCTGTGCTGTTTTGAGTGTTTTTTGTAGTTGTGCAGTTTTGAGAATGCCTTTGTTCCCTTTACTTAAAGACGGAAATCTTTTTCGCATTTTTTGATGTGAAGCCCAAATTTATACAGATAAACTATATATATTTTTTACGTTGTTCTCCACACATCTAAAAATTAACTGTATTAAGCGTGACACAGCATGTATTCAATTGTATAGTGGTTTCTATTACGTGTTCAATACCGCACGATTTGTTTTATGTCAAAGAATATCTTTCCGAAAAATGGGCTGCTTCAAATGACTAATATATTTGGTAGCTATGTTGCTGTGTTTCTCTGTGTTTTTGTATTTGCTTTTCGCTATGGCAAAATTCCAAAACTGACATGAGGAATACTTCGCTCTAACCCGTTAAACCTCACTGCCCTGGGATTTCATGACGTATAGCTCGCTACTGGTACCTTTCTTTGCCGCGTGGAAAGCAGAACATTTCGAGTAGAACATTAGACCTGCTGTAAAGAAAAAATTTTGAATGGAGCCCTAGCAATGGCGAAACGTTTCAAAACGTGCACCAAACATTTTTGGTTTTCATACGGCTGTACCAGAAAACATTGTACTATTATATCTCCATATTTCTGCATCGGGTCACAATATTTGTTTTTTGTTGTGAGATAGGTTGTAATCGTGATCAAATTGTTTGCTTAAATCGGAACTAGATCAGTGTTTTGACTGTTCAGCAAAATGTATTGTATGTGCCAAAAATCTCCGCGTAATCTCTTCGCAACATAAATCACATGTAGAGGTTTTGATTAAACTGCACACGTTTGGTGAGAACAGAATGCAATGAATTGACTATTACGAAGATTGATATGCGCTGGTATGTCCTGTTTTCTACATAAAAGACAAACAAAAAAACGGAGGGTACAAAGGTCTCTCCCCTAGGTTGAGCTCAGCGTTATGATTGAAATATTTGCGAGATATTTATGTTACAGTAAAAAACATAAACCCAGCCTTTTTGAAAACATACTTTTAGAAAAATCCAACGATCAATCAAAAGATTTCCGAACTATCGCTTGTAATAAAAAGTTGATTCGACTGACGGTGAAGAACGTTTTTCCAGCAAATTTTGGTAGATTGGTAGGAAAAGCTTTTATATAACTCACAATAACGGTATAGTTAAATCACAAACGCGCTTGAAAATAACATGTGTGGAGAGAAATTCGCTACAGTTGTAGAAATCACAGAATTTCTTTAGTATTCTAATAGATAGTTGCTATGCATATAACTAAATCCTATAATAACATAGGTTTACTCGCATAATATAAACTAATTAAATTAATTGAGGTAGTACAGGTGTACTAACAGTAGCTAAGGACTGTGCGTGTTATTATAGTAAGCTGAGAAAAACGTGCACATCTTGCAATGCATAACCGTAACAAAATGGTTACTAGGCCCATTTGAAAAAATGCAGTTTGTGAAAACTATATTTCAGATTTACTCTGAAAAACAGGGCACGTGCCACATCCACGTAAACACATGGTTGATTGTCTAGATTGACCGGTTTAACATTTTGTATCGAATTACCAAACAGGAAAAAAATTGCGTTGATCATGGAACTGCCACTGTATTCTGAGCTGGAGAGCTTCGAAAAAAAGAGTGGAGTGATTTTTTTCTCTATTTCCTCAGAAAGGCCATTGACTAAGCTTTATATGTGCTTTAAAATGTATGCATCACCCAACTCTTACGATTCCAAAAAGTCCATGCACATTTATGCTCAATTTGAATGATGCTTGAGGATGTGTACACGGTTAAGTAGAAGAAAGACGTACTTTGTTTAACATTATCCTGGCCGATTGTTTGCCCAGACAGAGCTCCTAACGATACCAGCTTGTCACAAAAAGCAATTTCTTTTACCTTTGTTCACTGTCCATTACACGTGACTGCCTCCATGATTGCCAGCCACCTTCTTTTGTCTACGTTACATATGGTGCTTTTAATTGGCTTTTCGGAGAGTCGCCCCACGTTATTAACAGAAATGCAGGCACCTACTCAAACCCATTTTAACTAATAAAGCCAGCAAGGAGTTGTACTGCGTTTTCTCTCCATGAAGATCTGTTTCACTTGGAGCGAATGACGAACAAAATACAGCAACAACAAGGTTGCTAGGCGTCGGGTTTCGAGTTTACTTAATTCTTTGCTCATTAATTTCAGTTCGAGATTCTGTATTAGCCAGTCAAAGTAGGAGAAATCAGTTGTCAATTCTCATTTAATTATGTATAAAAATTCGTTTAATTTCTTCAAAGAACTTTGTAACTGGCTATTTACGAGTAGATATGTTTTCGAACTGCTGATCACATGCTAGTACCAGTTGAGCGAATAAACACTCTGCAGGGATTCTATTTGGAACAAGATTCTGCCATATACCGTCAAGGGCTACGGCTGACCGGTGCATGGTTGTGTAGTAAAACCGGGATGCCAAAAGGGAGATTTTTACAATCCATCCAGGCCTTTTTATAATAAACAATAGAAAAAACATAATGCTAATGAACGAAAACTCTCATTCGAGTCAAAAATGGTTGCATTCTTCTTCTAATATTTGTAGCCTGTACATGAACATTTGACCTGATTCACCGGTGTCGCCACACGTGTTTGGCACAAGGTAGGTAAACACTTGGCATTCATAAGCAAATTCCGATGCTTAAGCAACTTGCGAAACATGGCAAACCGTAGCGGACAAACCTAACGATAGTTCTCACGAAGTTTATAGGCACAAATAATACCGAGTAAAGCCAAAGCATTGGCACATTATGACGTTTCATTGCTTTTGATTAGAAAATAAAGCGGCGTGTTAAACATTCCACCTCTCCTTTGGCAATCTTACGCGAAGGAGCAGCGCACAAAATGAAAAAGCCTTGGAAAGATGCAGGAAACAACATAAGACGGAAAACATTCGGCTTTACTGTTAAAAGCTCAAATCATGCTTCTGAATATTCATATAATTTTCTAGAGCATAATAACGTATATTTCTCTTTATGCGCGCTTAAGCTTTCTCCGCACATCTTACTGGACGCATTTTTCTGGAAAGGTAGAATGGCAAAATGTCATTGTACATGTTAGACGAGTTGAGAGGAAAGTTTTTGTGGAAGATACAGAAGACCTGGTATCATTGCCGAGTATCTCCAAGCATTCTGACCGAATCCTGCTTCTACTGACAAAGAAACATAATCTTGATGCTTGTCATATTTCGTGATTTGCTGCACACTGTTGAGTCCTGCACGGGTTGCAATTTTTTGTCCGCTCCAGCATCGAACCCGCAAAATGTAAACCCGCTCCCCGCACCCGCAGGAGTTTGAGAAATCTTGCTAACTCCCGCCCCGCACTCACAGACTTGTAACTCGCACACGGTAATTTGCAAAAAGTAGTCAAATATTTGAGGAATTTTTCATTTAGACGCAAGGTAATGCGTAAATCACGTTTGTTTCCCGAAATATAAAGGTTTAATTAGTATAGTAACTCATGTAATTGTTTTCTGAAGTCACATTTTCTTGTAAAAAATTTGCATGAAGTTTGAAAAATTTATGTCATACTTTGGGTTTTTTATTGTTTATCTACTGTAATTACCTATCCTACAGTACACATTAATCTTATTTTTCGCTGAAGTGACTTTGTATACTGTGAGGGACAATTGAAGTCAAGAGACACTTTTGCTGTAAATTTCCATTTAAAAGTTGCGACACACGAAAGATATTGTCATAAACTTTGTGACGCTGCCAAGTACTTTTATCACCATGGAAGTTCTTCACAAGTTTCAACAAGATTTTCTATAACGAAAAAAACATCACGTCTGAGACTTATTTTCCATAGTTAAAGTTTTACGTTGTTTGCCGAAATTTGTAAAATAATTGTTTGTTCTTCTAAGGCGAGATGATAACAAGAAGGCTTGAACAAACAAAAACGTCACAAAGGGTTTGACGAAATTAAAACGTTTTTATCGCACATGACGTGACGGCCTGAAGGCTTCAACATCATCACCATGATCCAACAAGAGCATGCCTTTATATCTTAACCGTTGTTTTAGAGAAAAGCTACGCACGAGATTCGCAATAAGTTAAGATTTTACATGAACCATAATGAAGGTGAATTGTTTGCTTGGTTTGGGAGAAACTTAAAATTTGTTATAGTGGCAAACATACTGGTATTGTAGCAATAGAAACAATATGAAGTTAGTGTTTCTCGTAGATTACAGAGTTGAGTTTTTTTTTCACAGTGGCCTCTCGTGAGCGTACGTGACCACAATCCTTTTTTATCCACTTCCCCTAGGGCCTAGGTACTCCGTGCTCACCACCCTGGCTGATAATGCACCAACCCAAAGGTGAATCACCGGTCTTTCCACCTCATGGACTACCTCTTTCCGAAAGTACCTTTATGTCTTAGGCGCCTCAGGTATAACAAACTTTGCCCAGTGGGAGCAAATGAGCAAAATATAACAACCGAAGACTGCACCGGTGAGGGCAAAAAAACACAGTGAAATTAATAGCGATGTTTTATATTTGCAACAGCAATGGTTCATGAATGCTTGTGGTGTGAAAATTTCGTTGCCCCTTAAATATCATCCACTTTCTTACAGATTTTCCGGTAAATGTTTCAGGTAAGCACTTTTCATGTAAATCTTTAAATATTTAGTTTGCTCCTAGCACTTTTTTTGCATAACATGAACAAATTAATATCTAAATATATGCTCTTGTGTGCCAAAAAAGTAAAGTTTTTCTGATGCTTTAAACATTAGATTCTTGATACCCAAGTGTCATAAAAGCAAAGAAGAACAATAACAATTTTGAACCGGATAATTACAAGTCATTATGCGTTATCTAGGGACAACATTGCACGGTATTTCCCTGATTCCTGAAATAACCAAACAATCCCCGCTAATGTAAAGTGACGTGCCCGATACAGCCACCACCAAGTGAAAGATCGTTTTCAATGAAGGAGCAGAAAGGAAAGAAATCCGGGAAAACTACGGCAAGTAAGATTACATGTTGCCGCAGCTTATGCAAAAGCTTGCACGGAAAATCATGTGCAACTCTTACGGGAATGTTAACATGTCCAACCGATATGGACTTACATTACAAGTATCAAGCAACGCGTTTCGTGATTACTCGTTACATCAACTTTTTCGTTTTGCTTTGCATTGAGTGTTCCACTAAATCTGGTGCAGTTCACCGAGCTCACCACTTTAATGAGTACGATGGCATGTCATAAAATATGGAAAACACGAAAACAAATCCATTTCGAATTTAAGGTCATCAAACCTGATAAAAATCAATATGTCCATAAAGCGAGCACTCCGCTGCAGATTGACACGTGAATGTCGCATGGATATATCTGTTTATGAAAACGTTCTATCGAAATTTGTTGGGGGTTTGTGAATTTCATACTCATTCTTGCACAATATTCATATTTTCTGCTAATCACCAGCGTGTATGCGCAGTTTTCATGATTTGATATGTGCAATCGTGTATTGGCATGATTTAAGTGACGTCGTTGCTGTCTTGTGTTTTGCAATGTAACCCCAGTTTACGCTGCAAACAACACAACAGTGCCGCCAACCACAAACGGGCCCTCAATGTGGAATATAAGCGCTTCTGCTTGCTTTTTCTTCGTTGTTATTTGAGCGCGTTTTCCGTGGTGGCCTGGTATCTTACGTGTTTGTCACCTTACTCGTAACGATGAATATACCGGTAATGAAAACTTGCCAATGTGAAAGTGCTTTGTCAAATTCTTTTTATTAAAGTCCAAAACTTCATTTAATACCAAAACTCATCTTGGAACCAAAGTCGTTTATCAACAATTTGTGACACGTAAGGACCATATGAGCTTGCAGCCAATAGCTGACTCAAGCGGAAACCTTTGTGCAAACAAAGCAACAATTCCTAACGCACTACATTACTTTCATCAGAATCTCTACAAAAAGTGCACAGTTGACCCCATATCGTTGAATTTCTTTCTTAGTATAAAAAACGAGGCAACTGGACTTGTGCGACAACGAGCCAACTTCTCCGATCACGTAACACGAGCTCCACCTAGCGATCGAGCAAATCGGACTCGGGAAATCACCTGGTCCTCACTGATTAGGCGCTGAATTTTACTTGTGATGCTGGAGGATTGTCGGATCGAAATTTCGCGAAGTCAACAAAGAGACACATGTCCGAGAATAAGAGGAAACTGGTTACGTAACTTTAACGCACAAAAAAGGAACAAAAACTGATCTTAGAAACCTCAGACCAGTTTCACTTTCAAACTGTGACCTGAAAATATACGCCAAATGCTTATCAAATCGACTAAAGGAGATGTTCCACCAATTCCTGCTAATTCAGCAGTATGCCACACTTGCCAAAAAGATTACTGACGTAACTACTCCATTACGCGACCTTTATTATGTCAATGTTTCGAAGCAACTTGATGCTTATTTTATTTCATTTCTTTTCAGAAAGCTTCTGATTCGGTCAGCCGCGAGTTTTTACAACATGCAATGCAAACAATGAGATTACCCGACAATTTTCGCAAGATACAAGCCTCTGCTAACAACTGTTGGTCAAAGGTGTTTTAACAAAAAAGATTTATCTTGAACGTTGGCGTAAACCATGCGATCAACCAATTCTATATCTCTTTCTTATTTCTTCTTTTTGTCTTAGCTTTACAAATCTCCTCTACCGTTGAGGTATTAGAACATTGACAAAACAAATGGGCTTTAATATACTCGACCTTCTCCCACAAAACAACTTTCAAGCATGCTGTAGCTTATACCAGTGGTTCTCAAACTTTTTTGCACGTTGACCCCCAATCAAGGTATACAATTTTCTGTAGACCCCGTGGCCTAGCCCAACAGTTTCTAATACGAGGAAAGTATGTGTCAAAATAAATTTCAATACTTTTTACTTGAAATGCATGATAAAATAATACACAATCCGAAAATATTCTTAGGACTTAAGAGCCATTCAGTGACCCCCATTCGAGCCCGTGACAATTTATCTAGCCCTTGGATAGTCCAATTGACACCAGGGGGCCGATATCGACCACTTTGAGAACCACTGGCTTAGACAGAGAGACATATTTACTCGGAGTGATCATTAGCAAGATATCAAGTGTCATTTGCTAAGGGAATCAAGTTCTTAGCAAATTAAAAAAGATAAGAAGAACCTCTCTTCTTACCAAACAACTTTCAATGCTAATCTCTTTCATTAAAACCAAATTATAACCTTCGGTCACATACACAAGTAACACATACACCCTGAATACTCGACTAAGATGTGGAAATCAAAGAAAAGGTCGAAGAAAATGTGTTTCACAAAAGCCGCACAGCATCATTCTAGTAATAAATTTGATGCTTCCAGCACAACGTGGAGGATACACTGCAGCAAATATGCCATTATGTTGTGGTCTAATCTTCCTCAAACCAATATATGAATATTGCAAGCACAGAAAAAATGACACTCAACTCATTCCCCAAACTTACTTTATCTAGTATCACATCAATTAGCAACTTTCAACGATTTACAACCTTTCTTTTTCGTAATTATTTGCCACACTCCTTACGTCAAGACATGTTTCTTATGTTTCAAGCCTGTGGAAGAATTACAGATTTACGCTTGGTATAACTACCTGGTGACATCAAACAAATATTCATATACCTTTTCAGAAACCGATTAGCGAAATAACTGCAATCCAATACTTCTCAATTACTTGAAAACGTTCAACCATCGATATATATGGACAATTCACCGGTTTTGAAAAAAATCTCAACCGCATTCGCTTGACCCGGCAATAGCGTATGTTTTTTGCAAAATTAACGCAGAAAGCTTCACACGCACCTCTTATTGGAATGGAAACATATTCAGCCGGTTTGCACGTATACTACTGCACAAGTGTCATACTACGCCTCGCTGGATCACTCCTTATATACCAACTTATTCGCAGTGCTTTGCACTGAGTATACCTTTACAATTCGTGCACCCCGCACTTCACCGAGCGCAACACGTAACTGATTACGGCAACCTGACATAAAATATGGAAAGCCCGAGATCTAATCCATTTCGATAATAAATCCTCATAAAATCATAATGTCCATGAAGAAAGTTTTACGCTGCAGAGTAACACGTGAGCTCCGCTTTGTTCACACTTGCTCCTAGTTACCGACGCGTATACGCAGTGCTGATAATCTGATCAGTGCAAGTCCTTTGCTGACCTCATTTACGTGACGTCATTACTGTTTCGTGTTCTGCAATGTAATTCCCTCCGTTTCTAATGAGGCAAGAGCAAAGTATTAGAGTTGGATGTGTGATGTTCATTGCTGCAAAAGCGTCTCGCGCCACTAGAGTGCTGCCAACCACAAACGTGAGCCTCCATTGAGAATAAGCGCTTATTTTTCTCCTCTTTTCTTGTTAGGTTTCCGTTGGACCTTGTTAAAGCAGTCGCTTGCATATCACTTAATCCCTTGGCGTTTCATGTTTTACTGTACTGTGATATCTTTCCGCTCTCAACAAGAGAGAAGAAATGAGAAACAATGTAAAGATTTGGCTGTAAATATTCTTGGCATCAGCAAAGTGCCACAAGCTACAGCAGTGTGTCTCTTATTGACGTTTCTGATTCATTTTTTTTGTTCATTACTATTTGTGTGAGAAGGCCTCCGCGGTAATTGCAGAAAATTATGATCATCGATCATTAAGTGTCGTTTTTTTCCAGTGGAGACAAAACAAAAAAATCCCTTTGCAGTAACTACCGCAGTAATGCCTACCCCCACGGGTGGTCAATCATCAAAGTTGCATATGTTGGTATCGCATATGTGCGACTACTTCGAAGTAGTATGTTTAATTTATGTTCAACACGTCATTTCTGATGCTGGTTAGGTATCAGTTTGTTGCAAAGCCTCCGTGACGGCGTCAAACAATACACGAGCTATTTTTCATATTACTCTGTTCAGTGTTGTTACGCGTTTCCTACCTTATCACCAATGTCGAATAAGCAATATTGCCAATGTAATAAGAGTTTGTATCAGCGTGAAAAGAAAAACCATCGACCGTACTTTGGAGAACGCTTTAGCAAATCACTCACCTTTCAGCATCTCAAAGATTGAATTCATCCACAAAACTCAGTATGGTTTGCCCAGAAAATATTGTTGTGTCAAATGGGTACGTTTTCACTCAGGAATTAGGAGTACCGTCATTACTGGCGATAATAACGTGAACCGCTTAGCAAACATAACCTTCGTTTGCGTGCTGAAAGCTAATTTTGAAAACTTGAAAGAGCGGAGGTGTTTGAAAACATTCATAGATCAAATTGCGGAATTATCATTCGGAGAAAATATGCTGTATCCATTGCAATTACACACACGCTAACGAGGTTTTAACACGGAAATGTAATTAACGCTTCGTCAAACTAACATTCCGAAATAAGGAAACTCTGCTAAATTTGAAACACTGGCCATTTCGGTGATTTGTGTGACCAACCTGGATTTTTGACATAAGATTCCGTTAAGGTCATCAGACTGGAAATGTGCTTCATCAACAGCGCATCAGACCGCTCACCAGTTTGTTCAAATCTTTGATTTGTGGGGGTTCCGTTCTACTACCACTAAAAATGATCAAAATGCAGAGTATGCCGCATTTCCGTCTTCATTTAAAACTTGTGTCAAAGAAAGACCTGGCACCAAAATGCCGTTTAGTTGCACATGAAGGTCGGTCACTGTTGGTAGCTTTCTTACCGTTGGACAAATGAAGCCCCTTTCAGATTGAGTTGTTGTTGGATGCTCACCAAGAAAGACATGCTAGGAAAACAATATCTTTCACCGCCTGTCCTTTCAACTGTTGTTGCCAAATTAGGGTTCTCAAAATAATGCAAACCATTCGAGGTTTCATCTTCTCTTACATGATAAAACTACTCAATAATCTTTCAGAGCCTGAGATGCTAAAGATTAGTACGGCTGGATATTTGCAATGAGCTGATTCCGAACCTGAGATAAACGTTTCCCCATCACATCAGCTTTTCAAAATATTGCATTTTCCTAAACCAATAATATGTTAAGCGCGATCCCTCTGGAAAAATTGAGTGCAGCTGGAAGTCTGCATTTAAAAAAATAGGTGAAACCATTGAGTTAAAACCAAAAACGTGATAAATCGTCGCTCTCGACCTTGTCCATAATTGATGCTGAGATGGTTTCTGTGTTTAAATTGGTGGGTAAACTTTTTGTCACATTTAATAGTTTTTTTAGAAGCGATGTTTGTTACAGACACACCCAACAGACAGCATCTTCTGCTAGGTTTGACAACGAAATTAAGCTTGCTAAATGTGCTAAAAAATGTCAAATAAACAAATTGCGCATTTATAAAAGAAATGTTGAGCAAAAGAGATATAAGCCAATACAAACGAACAACTGACATAAAAAATTTCGTATCGAGAAATAAATTAACAATCTAGCTGAAGTCCAACACAAAAAGCAGTTGCAACAAAGTTTCAGGTTGCAAGCCATAATGTTTTGGAGAATTGGTTAATCTCAATCTACAGAACATCAAATTTCATATTATCGTGGAACAGTAACACGCTTGATGAACGTCTATGATTATTCGATCGTAACGAAATCTCCAGACAGAAAAACTAATGTCAGAAGGTATTAAAGATTAATAGGCCTAAGTACTGTATTTATAGAATGAAAATACCTTTGTAAAAAAGACATGTGCGCGAAAATTTCCGCTTGTTCTGCAGGTTTGGGAATAGGGAGTTGTTGCAAAATTTGCAATAAAGTTGCAAAGATTCTTACGATAAAATTCCCTTAAAGTGCCGAACTTAAATGAATTCTAAGCTACATATATTGAATTCAACAAACATCTTGTTACTTCAATACAAACCAACGTTTTTTCACAGTTTTACAACTTTTTTCAAACCCTAAGATTTTTCGAGGCCTGTAAACAACTTGGTGCAGACCACATTGATGCATGTTGGCTCCAAGTCATTTGTACAAATGGTTACCACATCCCAGTCGTTTCTGCTTTTAGTTACAAACAGTAATGTCCTTGCATCGTACAAATTATATTTTATTACATAAAGATTCCTGTACAAATTTTCAGTATTGTGCATAGTTTGCGCATGTCGAGTTCTGGTTCAGAGGGAAGTTTTATTCTTTGTCATTATTTGTGAAATAGTGCAACCATGGATTTGCTGAGTTTTCCATGGCAGCCATAAAGTGCACAATGTTTGAAAGGCCCAGAACGAACAATCAGTTCGTTGCAACCTCCAGGGTTGCAGCATTATAGAAATATTACTATCGGGGCATACTGATTGGATTTGTGTAGCATGTGTTGCTATGTTGTGACACGAAAAATGTCGTAAAAATTTCATTTTATCGCAAGTTTATTGGTTTGATGATGATGATTGATGATCAATTGCAGACAATCTTCATGGGAAAACTTTGCTGTTTGTTGAAGACTGACGAAACTAATTGCCAGTGTGCCATATTGAGTGTGATGCATGTGTGACAAACTAGGAGGTACACAGTTTACTATTCATTAGTTTTATCTTACTAAAACAGCGGCATGGTCTGAAAACAAGTAAAGAAAATAACTCTCACAAACACAAATAGAACCAAAGTACACACCACACCTCCCGCTGCCTCAGCGCACAACACGCTACCGGACTGCAGCTGGCAAGCAAGCACAGGTCGATCTCGTACCACATGCGATGCCTACTGCTGCGTGAAAAGCACGTAATTGCAAGTAATCAGATGTGATCATTACGTCTCCTACATTCACCCCACGACAAAGAAAATGCGGAAAAATGCTACAGCATGCAAGCGGAAATTTGTTAAAAGACGTCAACAACATACGTGATTTTTTCACCTATACTTTATGCAATGCATAATCATTACTGGTTTACATGATAAAGCTTCAATTCGTAACTCATGAACTTATTTGCAGAAGTCACTTCTTATAAAAACACGATTTGCAAGGCAAACTTTAATTTCGCGGGGTCGCTTACCCCACCTTACTGTGCATGATTTTAGGACACTCCAAAACAGGCAAGGTGCTTATTAGTGACGAAGTAAAGTTCCACGGAGCAGTACTAATCAAGGTTTCTACTGAAGTGGGGTTGTTTACTTTTAAGGGCAAGAATATTTTAGAAGCGATTTTGCTGTACTTTTCCAATTGATGTGTTGCCACATACATTTGCAAGAGAGCAAAACTACAGAATGGTTTCATCCACATTGCGACGCTAACAAGCAGCATTATCATTACGAATGCTGTGCATCAACCATGACGGAAAGAAAGACTTTCCGCTTGCGACGTTTGCTGTCAGTCTCTATTTTTACACTCTAAAGTGCAGTCCCTCACTCTTTTAGGTGCGGATAGAAACACAAAGTGGTGTAGAGGTTCGCATAGGAAAAGAATGTCTCCAAATTCTGCAGACGATTGGTTGTGATTTTTTTCTGCAAAACATTAATTAAAATTGTACACCGCAGACACAAGCGGGGCACCGAAGCCTCATATATGATGAATCGTACCCCTTCTATGATACAGGTAAAGAGGTAAAGAGATAGCCTACAAAGGCGACACTCTACAGTAAAAGAAGTGCGTGTTGTTTGCTATTGTTCGTCATATGTTTTTGAAAATAAACTGTCCTTCCGCCAAACTACGATTAAGACTTCCGCCAGACTCTACATACAGTAAAACAGTGCGGTGTATTGCACAGGCAATCAATATCCTCCAAGCCTGATATTGTTGCAACCTCTCCAGTGGTGTTGCGTTGATTGAATGATTCACCACGAACGGGATGTGCGTGAAGAACAACACCATACATATATGTGGCGTGAACAATCAATAACAGAGTGATCATGGCATGTGAACTCTATTGTTGCTTGCTGCCACAGTGCGAAGCTTTGCGCATATGCCGCTCGGGATTTCCGA
>JGI24159J19872_10001140_pt1 | contig 28162 bp, 18 predicted proteins | sample Ectturendosymbi4_FD_19872 | JGI IMG/M metagenome (IMG submission 19872)
GGGGAAGGTGAAGTAAATTGAGTTGGAACGTGTGGTAAGTCAGGCGCGTAGCCAGGGGGCAGTGGGGACAATTTCCCCCCCCCAATTCCAAAAGTTGCTCCAAAAATTTTCAGGTCAATCAAGCTTTTGATGTGTAAGCCAAAGAGATATTTCAACGTAAATCACCGAAAATGCTTGCTATTGCATAATTTAGTCGAACCTGATCAAAGCACTGTGGTTCACCAATTGTCCATTATTAATCAAACGTTTTGTGCCAGGGGAGGGGGGCAATAGTAGAATTTTCCAGGTGAAGCCAAGGACTTTCGTAGGGTGGGCAAAAATGGTGAAATTTCATTTTTCCACTCGAGACTAAGTAAACAATCTTTTTCGCTAAAGATATAATAGGAAAATGTCAAATTTCAAAATGTAGGGATAGGCTAAGGCCCTCTTCTACCCTTCCCCTTTCGACGCCCATGGTTATGTATATAGTGTAAATGTTGGAGAATTCATGTCATGGCTGACATTTTCCTGAGGTTTAAGCTCCGTGTGGAAGTTAGTGATAATGAAATACGATCTTATATCTAACCGCTTGTAATCAGTAGCCAAAGTAAAAGGAGTAACACTTTCCCCAGCTGTTTCTGATGCACCAGCTTGCTGAATATCACCTAATAGTGAAGTAAACTTATAACTTCAAGCCCATCGCAAAAAGTTATCTTCTCTCTGATAATTCTGGCGTGCTACAAATGCTGTGCATCTTACCTTTATTTCCAGCACAAGCCGTAGCCTTAAATGTAAATCGCATATTTCTTTTACTGTTTTAAAACTAAACAGCGATGATGTACGTTTTATATGCCTTGAAGCTCAAACTTCGGTTGAGAAGATATCCAGTTTCAAAGTCTTTTTATTGCGCAAAGAAGCCATGCACCAGGAATCTCAAACTCAAATTGCTGCGAGGGCGAAACGAGGACTTGAAAAAACAGGGCCGCATTATGACTACCCTAGGGCCACATTTGACGCTGACGCAACAAAGGCGGTACCTGAGCCTTACTAGAGACAGCTTTTACATCTTTTTACGGCGAATGAGCTTGTGAGTTATAGGGAATTTATCTCTAGCCCTTTCTACGTTCGTTTCAAATGAACTCGCTGGCCTAGCACTTTTAAACACCAATGAATAAACTAAATAACCTAAATGCTACGGTAATTATTTCAAAATTCCCGAAAAGCATCGCGGGCCGCACAAAATGCCCTCGTGGGCTGCGTGTTTGAGACCTCTGCCGTAGATACTGCTTAGCAACAACAACATTCTTTCTAGATATTTATTTATTACGGTTAAAGCTGCATTGTAACGGTTTAATCACAATCATGTTGAGCGTTACCGTTTTCATGAATGATTTCATATTAACTTTCCGGCGAGAAAAAAAGCTTGGGTCAAGTAATCACAATCCGACCTGTGCATAGTCTAAAAGTGTTACAACTTCCATCTAATGTTAATTGCCACCCTATCCTACTGTAAACGTGAAATCATTCCCCTCCAACGGATAGTTTCAGCAACAAAATCTAACGTAAGTAGGAAGATGGTTTTCATTTTTTGACCCTTCGTCACCCTTGTCTGGGTTTCGACCGATACTGGGCTAGATCAACCAACCCACTGTTGTGTTAAGTTGCTGAAACCTGCTGAGCCGTTGTGAGAATAGATTGTGGCTTCCTTATCACAAACACAACTATTTTCAAACTTTGTGTAGACTGCGTGGGTCAAACATATGCAAGTTTGTTTAGAAGACATTAGTAACTTTTGCAATGCATTTCATAGTGTTTAATGACATGAAATCCAAACATTTTTCAAACGCGTGAAAGTATTCTAGCCTTTACGTTATCAGCTTCGTACGTCAACCAGTCGCACAGGAATTGGATGAGATCCACGTCTTATATGCGCGCACGTTTTGTAGACCAGCTTCGGGAGTCAATGTCTAAAGCAAAGCCGTTACTCGGCTTCGATTGAGCGTGTGTTGGTGTACATCAGAAGCGTCTAAATATAAAAACGCAATAATAATGGCGGCCACAATGACCACAATGACGACTGCAACATTGGCTGCAAAAGGCATACATAAAACATCAAGATTTTCACAAGCGCTCTTGCATGAAAGTTTTACGAACAAATTGTGGCTTTCATTCAAAATAGAAACTTGGAACTTTATTAAAAACAAACTTTTAATTCAACGAAAATGGACTATGTATTTGCGGGCTTCAATCTGAACATAATATTTTTCAAAAAGCGCCAGAAAAATACACCATTCACGGATGATGCTTCGAAAGCAAAGGACATTAAATAATCAAATGTTGAGAGTTGGCTGTTGTTTTCCTCCCCTATCAAAATTCCTGGCTACGTGCCTGGGGTAAATTGAGTTGGACGGAGGCGTAAACGTTGAACGCATGGTTATTATGTGCTGTCGCCTGTGGAAATGGAACGTCGTGGATCACTCTGGACGAGAACTACATGTGTAATGAAGCATGACTGATTACCAACGATTTATGGTAAACCATGTTTCCACAACATCTCGGTGTTTCAATCTTTTAGAATTGAGATCCAATTTTTGTTGTTCTGTATAACACTACAGTAACTGCGCTGATATGTTAAATTGATTTAGTTCTGAACTGGTATGCATTCCGGCTTGAAATTATTTCTTTCCGTAATTATATCTTTAATTTTTGTGATAAATCACTATTTGTTTTTGAAGCCATTTAAAAGCATTTCTACACAAAATTGCAAACATGGATATTTCTTCACGTAGGAAAAAACATTTTCAGCACGAACGATGGATGAAAAGGTGTCTACTTTGGAGAAAGGGAAGCCACAACCAGACATGCCAAAGTTGTCAATGTCTCCCAAGCAAGGACGAAAAACAATTACACGTTTATTTTGTGCCATCAGTGAGCGCACCACCAGAAAGGTCACCACTTGATAATCAACTTTACAGAAAGTACAGTAAATCTGGATGAAACATTGCTTCAAAAGAAAGCTCAGAGCTGCAACTGTAGATTTCTGAAGAACACAGTTTATTAGGCAAAATCTAAACCAACAGTCAACTCCATTTTTGATGCAACGAAAGCAAACATTGGTTAAGAGTCAACAGCGAAATACCTAGTCTGTTTTGCGAGTGAGCAAACCTAAATTTTGTGATTTCGGAAGCAACAGCGTAAATGTTGTAATCCAAGTTTACCTGAAAAAGCAAGAAAAATACAAGAGAACCTAGTTCCTTTTAACAAGGCTTCGTAGTTTCAATTGGAAATTGATTTTGTAGGTTTAGTTGAACTATCTCCAGTTGTTGCATTGCAGTTTTATCGTAAAATGTTCTTGTGGGCCAACCTGACCCCTTTCCTCAGTGAGAAACTTTGTTTTTACTTGGTTTCTGAGCGGGAATCAAAGAGAAGCTCAGCTCTTGCTTTGCAACATTAATTGCGGTAGTTATGAAAATGTTCACATTTTTGGGATATAAAACAAAAATACCTACTTACTTTATTCATATACTTTGAAACGAGCGGTTTGGAAACTAAAGCTTAAGTTAACATTAATCTCTTTCTCTGTCTATGGAAAGAAATGCTTTCTCAGCACAGAATCAGACATTAAGATCTTACAGGGTATATATTTCTCCTACGAAGTAGGCATCATCAGCTCTTATTCAAATGGAATCTCTTTCTCAGATGTATTTTTAATTTCTTTTTTTTATTTCTTTCTCAGTTGTTTTTTAAATTTCTGATAATTTCCGGAAAATGGACCAATAGATAAAGAAACGGTCATGCGGTTTTTCACCTGGTACTTGAAAATTCTTGTCAGAAAATACTCTTATTTTGGTTTACTCATTACAGTTTTACTAAAAATCCTGCATGGGGCGTCAAAGAGAAGCAATTACTTCCTTGCAACCTCAGCCTAACAACCAGCTTCTGATTTAGCTGTTTTGTCGAAAGCTGAAGCTCTTGCCACCAAGAAAAAGTTATACATCGCACACTAGTCTCGTTAAAGTGGGGAAAGAATGAGTCGTCACTCCTACTTGATACTTCAGTCAAAATCACTGGTGTACATATCAATCAAACATATTTTAATATTCTGTCGGAACTTTGTGGACAATAACTGAGTTGAGTGGCAAAGAATGTTTAAGATTTTGTTCGAGTTTGGATCTTAGCCAAAAATCACCTTGGACTACAAGAGATGACAAATAAAAAGACCTCTTCATTTCTTGCAAGCTGTTTTTGTTTGTAATTGACAAGGACAAAGAAATGTATCCTGCAGTGAACGCGGCCAGGATCGGTGGTGAAAATGCGGGGCTTACGTGAAACGTGTTCAAAGAGCTGGCAAAATACAGTTTTCACCACTGCAGTCAAAAAAAGTTTGGACTAGGCTTTGAGCCATCAGTCAATTGACCCGAATGGCTTCCTTTCACCTTTCATCCAAAGCATGTGCATAAGTGTTTCGGGAAGAATTATACAGTGCTTTTGTTACATATTTCATCATCCATAACTGTTCAGTTGAAACCCATATGTTATGAATGTAATATGCAATCTCCTTAGCTAGGCTCGTACGTAGTTTCAGTACAAAGCATTGCGCAAATGTTAACCAAACTGCATTTTAACCTCTTCAACCAATAAGCATGATACGCACAGTTATTAGCTGGACTCAACCAGAAATACGCAAATAAAAATAAAACGTGCTTCTGCGCTTGAACACGCAGTGGTTATTAGGCATTAGTCAATATTTGTGTAGGTTCCTGGTGCCTGGCTGGTTGTTACAACAACGTCATTACCGAACCACGACTGACATGGCGGCAAACGTTATGGAACAATCTTTGTTAGCACGGAATAAACTGTTTGGTATTCCTGTCAGTCAGAACAACTTCAAACAACCTGCAATCGCGGCTAAGCAAGGAAAGTTGCTGCTGTAGAGAGCTCAACTGACGTCGGAAAACTTAGATACGGGAACAGAACGCTTACCTCCGCCAGCCGCATCTAAATGATAATTTTTGTGAAGTCTGCTTGACTTAGGTTTGAAGTATTTCCTGTACGACCGTTTTGGAACAATGTGTGTCATTCTCATCATAAAGTAAAGCTGACCGAATAATTCTGTGTGTTGCTTGGAAGAGACTCATCATATAATTTCCTAAAAATTCTCAATTTGCTTACATGAATATTTGCGTCAACATGGTGCGCTCCAATGATTTTACACATGGTAAAAGAGAACTTAAACTTTTTTCAGACGTCAACATTGTTGTACAAATTTTGTTTTAATTGAAAACAAAATTATACAGCCCATAATCGAATCGAATCATGTTGGGCGTTACAAAGATATAATGTCGTTCAAATTATTGCTTTCTGCGTTTTTGTTCCTAATACGAATTTAAAAGACTACCAAGATTTATTTCTTTTCGTAGGTGGTTGTAATTGTTTAGTAGAATTTTTATAGATTAATAAAAATGTTCAATTAATTTTCAGAGAAAACACTTAGGCTTTACTCACTGTTAGAACAAGGCTGCATGAACTGCTCTACGTAATTTTTTCCGTTTTATATTGATTTCATTTCTGATAAAGAATTTTCTACAATCAAAATCGGTTTATTTTACAACCGCAATGCCTTATCCATTTAAGTTGCGTGTAGTTTGTTCAGAATGGTAATATCTTGTGAGAGATATCACAAACTAAACAAGTTGACATGGCAAACGTTTGACTAACGTTAGAAATTCCTTCATGTTGAAATTCACCTTCATTTTCGTACTTACTGCAGAAACATGTCCTGAGTTGGTTGTAGAAAAAACTTCGCGCTAGGTTTTCATGCATGTACAAGCATGCATATAGATGAATATTTAGGTACGAATAACACACACTAACTTCTCTTACAAATAACCTTTTTAAACCCATCTATGCATACATCTTAGTGAAGGTCTAAATGAGTTGCGAAACTGTTTTTGTTATCAGAAAATACCAGTTATTCATTCATGGATGGGCGCTTTAAAATCTAGCCACGAGGTGTACATTTAGTTAACAACCATAGTAAGTGGCACTCGCATGAAGGCTTTGATGAAAGCTTTCTGGTGAAGAACGTTGATGGTCTCTAGAAAATTGCCGTTTTGTCTCAAAGGTGATTTATCAATCAGAAATTCTGGAAAGTGATGGATTTTTTTGAGATGAAAAAATTTTGAAGTTATGAGATACAAGATTCTGTCCATAGCCAACGTTAGGAATGTGTGGTATCGTGCCTTGCATGTTTCTTGTTCGTTAAAGAATAATTGCGAAGACTCATTACGCAAATTACGATTCGATTGCTTAATTACACAAGGCGTACTCGGCGCAGGTCAAGTTGCGCTTTTGAAAAATCGATCTTCTTGCTTGTGGAACACCCAGCCTGCTTGCTTGAGCATAAAGCAAAACAATTCTATTACACTGCTGCTTTGTTGCGGTCCAGCAGAGAAAGGGTTGCTGGTAACAAAGCGCTGTGATCGTTGAAGTGACTTTTGACAAGAAACAAAGACTTGTTCATTCGAATAGAATGTTGATTGACGGAAACAATATATAGTGTGGTTACGGAAAAAAAGAAATCAAAAGCCATGTTAGATTAATAAAAACTACCTCAATGGGTCTTCGAATTGAGATTGTTTAGTTACAGAAGTTTGTGTTGTAGCAGATAATTAGAATCTTAGGTCTGTTATAAACTATACAACAAGCGCAAATAAGATTACGTCTTTTCCTTAAAAAATTACCTTACCTTGAAGTTAATTTTGGCATTTGTACTACAACATGAAAGCTAAATTTTGAACAAAGAGCAAAATCATCCTAACTCTGATGGCAGAAATTGATCACAGAAGTCATATTTTATGACACCAAATAATAACTCCATGGGAAAAATTTTAGTATCTAACATAAAAGACAAGTGTCACGAACACATTACTTTCAACAAGAATTTTATCGAAGGGGCAAATAGCTGAAGGAAAGTTTCATAACACTTGAACAAAGAAACTACGTCTTTAGAAACAGTTTTTGAAGAGAATGAAAGTGTTTTCATATGCCAGGAGTCTTACAAACGACGGACAATGGCTACTTCACGAAGCACAAGGTCTATCCTTAAAGTTAAATTGGAAACAATATTGAACAGCGACGTCTCTGTAATATGAAGTTTACATGCCGTAGTGCGGCCTTTATTATTCATAGTAGTGCATTTGATTTTAGAGGTTGTAGGTTTCATACATCTAATGAGATCACGCTCGGTATTGACAGTCGCTTGTAAAATTTTTGTCAGTTTCTGAAGGTTTTGCTGTGTTAACCCTGGAGTTAGACTTTGACATTTTGCGACAGCAATGAATGTTTACCAGCACATTATTTTTTGGCTCTTAGATCATGTTTTTATTCTTTCCTTGCCCTATGTGCAACGCAAAGACTTGCCGCATCTTATTTCACAATTGACCACAAAATTCATGCTGTTCAAACCTCTTTTCTGCGTGAGGACCGCAGATGAGAACTTGATGCACGACATCAACTGTGGGCCATGGAGAAGGTTGAGGAAATCAGAGTGCGACACCATGCTTCAAAGACTTGCCATTGATGGATTTGCGGTCAACTGTTTTCCTTGAACTGTCTTTTTCAGCAATAACCACTAATCTGCCGTAAACATGCAACACATCTTTTGTATCGCTTTAAGCTCAAGAAAAATTGGATCTTGGAAATTAGGCGCAAGTTTATAAAAAATCTCGCAGTTCAAAGAGAGATGGTTTGCAAGAAATACAGATCTTTTAGGATTGAGTTTAATTGTGATGGGCACTGATTACTGACATGAAGGTTTCACAAGGTTAACACAGCTTGTCTCGCACTGCACCACACAAGTTAAGTAGACTTTCGAGATTTTAACGAAAATTGTTGTTTATCGTATCAGGATTGAACTTTTCCCGATCAAAGAGAATTCGCGGCACAACTAGGTTGCAAATCAACCTAGGAGCAGTTTATTTTAAACTTTGAAAAGACTGCTATTTGGTTTGGAGTTAGCCTTAAGCTGACTGAAAGGATTCTTCAATATGCTGCTATAAAGCTTGCTTTTGTTTAATCTGATTCGTAATCAAGGAAATGTCAAAACACGTGACACTGCACACGACATCAGAGCTCTCCTTCAACCATTCTACAACTACAGCACTTTAGACTGTACACCAACAGCTAATCAAAATTATTGAGTATCCTGACGCGTGAAGTAGTCAATCGTCATATGTTAATGAATGGTTAAATAAAGGCTAGTACGACGGAACCAATGGCTTTGCTTCCGTAATGATACTTTTCTAGGCAGCAAATGCGCTGTAAAGATTGTACTCAGAGAAAAGCAGACAAAAAAGGATCACAGTCACATCGCAGTCACAAGTCAAATGCCACACGCAAAAACTTATTGTTTCCTGCCACAGCAGTGAAGTTTTGTTTTCAATTTTGAAAGCCCATTGGCAACCAGAGCTGCCTTGTGTTTTGACACATGTCAGTCAGCGCTTTAGAGTTATGCCTTTGTGCACACTAAGTTGGTACATTTCGCGCAAGTACAGTATTTTGAGCCTTAGATTAGTTTGGCAGCTTTCTGCAAATTTCAAAACAACAAACGGGATTCTGCAACAGCTCCAGTGAACGGCATTAATTGCTTGTATGCATCGTTGCCCTTTCCTCAAGTTCTTACGCACTAAGAAAAAGTTGCGCTGAACTCTTTCGAACCCCCAATCTTCCTGCTTTATGCAGCAAACTTCATTATCGAAGTAACTACAAATATTTTAGATGAGTCTATAAAGTCACGTTTTTTTTCATTTTGTCGACATAAACTGCGGTGGAATCCTTTCAAAAAAGGAGTTTTCTTACTAAGTGGACAACAGCGTTACATTGGAACCTTTTTCTGGCTACTGTCTTGTCAGTCAATGAAATGAGCATGTAAAAGAGTCACTTACATCCAAAACACTTCAGGTTTTCACTGCCTATGTAGCTCTAAAAAGATCATCCTGACTTAAACTCTTGTCAGATTTTTGGAAAAAGGGTGAAGATAGCAAAGCGACCTTGTAGTAAAACTTCTTAATAAGACTTCGTACATAGGCTTATGGGTTACAAAACTTAAAAGAATGTGTGCCGTTAGCGATGAATGTGTGCTGTTTAGTTCATTGCCTTGTGTGCCGTTAGTTAAAAGAATGTGTGCCGTTAGTTCATTGCCTTATCTTCACTTTTTTCAACGAATTAAATTTAGGCTTTATCTTTTTGGAAGCAAAGGACAAAGTACAAATGGTGGATGTTTTTTATGGAAATCACGTCACAGATTAAAAGTGCGATGGTAACATTACTTCTTCAACTGGAGAGTTACCTACCTGTTATTTTGCGACTGTTTTATACTTTCGCGCTTTGATTCTTGTGAATTGTTGGTTTGACCCCATCTGCAATAGGGATATTGAAGCAGTGTCCATTTTCCCCGTTGTTTGCCATCGCTGCGTGTTCACTTTTGTTGTTAACCATCAAGTAAACATTGTATAAACGAGTAAGCAAAAAATATAACTGTATTTTATGTATTGACTAGTGTTATGAACGAGTAAGAAAAATAAAACAGAAGAAACTGTTTTGTGTATTGACTAGTGTTATGAATAAAACAGCGGTAATATATTGTTGGAAAGGCTTTCACCAGTGTTTTCTAAATCGACGTGAAGTCGCCGTAACGAAAATGAAAGGTGTGGAAATAGTTTATATTGATAAGCACGTAGGACTATTTTTAATCTCTTTCCACCACATGATTATTCCAAATCTGTTACTGAAAGCATGGTTTGCATGTAGAAACTTATCATGAAAACAAGCAAAATTTGTGTGAAACTTCATTCAAGATAATTTTTACTCCAAAATAGTATCAGTTGTCTTTTGTTCGAGTAAGTTTCAACTGCTGAGGTAAACTTTTACATTATACAACATATTTGGTTAAATTTTTGAACAGACATTTTAGACACGAGCGACGATTAAACAAACTGAAACAAGTTAATTACAACTAACCAAAACAACCATGTTATTCCCTACTGATATCAACGCATACATGTTGATGTGGTCTCTATTTTTTGCAAAGAAAATATTTGAAACGGAACCACTGCTTTTTCATAGAAATATTTTATAAGTTCTAAAGGTTGTTTGTAGATATAGAGATGTTTAAATAATCAAATGCGATAAAGCATATAAAGCAACTGTAAAAAAGTTTTTCATAGAAACAAGCAGTAAGTTTCAAATACATCAGAAAAACAGAGTAATGCACATGCACAGATGAAAGGGAGATAATCAAGCCACTCAACGTCACAAAAGAAGGTAAATACTGAAATGTTGCACAAGAAAAATCTGCATGTCAGGGGAAGACATCACAATTCAAATTACCTACAATAATTTGCTTTATGTATTGAGCAACAGATAATTCGTACATGATTCCCTATCTGGATTAAACTTAAGTTTAGAATCCTGTACTTCAAGTTCAGCTATAACAGCAAATTTTGTTAACATCAATGTTTCACCTGAGTTCACCCAAACACTGGGAAGTTTTGAGCTTTTGCAGAAGCTCATTTTTTCGAATTCATGCCAGTGATTCACCCAAGCGGAACGTCTTGGTTCACGAAACTGAGTTGTGTTTCATGCCAAGGGGTTTACTTTGGTTATAACAAAACCAATACAGCACACACAAAAAAAGATTAATCAGCTGACTGTTAACAGCATGACATGGCATAATGTGTTTGAACAATGTTAAATTTGCGGTTTGGCTTTGTCAAAACAATCTGAACTCATGTCTCAGTTGTAAAAGGCAGGTCTTACACATCACCAAATCGATCAGAGCTTATTCGAGAGACTGATTCCATTTTACAGCAATGGCGGACATCTTGCCTTTTACAGGAATCGACACTTCGCTTTGTTTCAGTTTAAAAGCTTCGTTGCTCTCAGACCGTTGGAGTGCTCTTCGCTCATACGCTGCGCGTGAGACTCTTCCCCTTATCTTGGTTTTTCTCTTTGTTGCGCGAGTTTCCTGTGCACGTTCGACCCAAATAGTTCAAACCCGCGCTTGCTCCTACCTGCTCTTTCAACCTTTGTCGCGTGATACGCCTTCGTGCATGACGGTGGCGAATACATTCTCTTGCACACCCTCCCGCACAGCATGATGTATGCCCAATGAAGCATCCATGTTGTCTACAACTGTAATAGCTGAGATGTAAAACTGGAAGGGAAGCAAAAACATTTGATATTACTACTTTCTTTCTAAATCCAAGTGATGACACAAAGGTATTTGGATCAAAGTACTTCACGATTGGAACGCTAAATAAAGTCCGTCACACTGATGATAACAGGCATGTGGCCTAATAGCAGCCAAATGCATATCTTCCTCCTACTCGCATTACAGGAAGAGCTACTGAACAATTTAAAATCATGCGATATATGGCTGCCGAAAATTTTCTACGAAAACAATGCGAAGTTTGATAACTTTTCCTGGATTACAGTTTCACCCTCAAAGGTTCTTCTATACTGCAGAAGTGTAAATAGGATTTTTGCCCAGGGCCAAACAATAACATGTTTTGTCAAAGTAGTGCTTAAAATAGATGATGATTTTACTATAATTGTGAATCTGCACATCTAATCTTTACAGTCGTTCTGGTTTTGAGGTTGCGCAGCATTAACCTGGCACGGAGAAGTCAGTAGAAAGGAATGTTGCACAACTGCTGTAGGCAGCGGAGTCCTTATTGGTGCTTTACACAAAATTCCCAGCAAAGCAGCAAAGAAATGGGCTCATTTTGGTCAAACTTGTCTGTTTGTTAGTTATTGTTTTTTATCATTTCACCTTCAAGAGGAGACATGACTACTGATCATCCAACTGCAATTTACTGATCATCCAAGGTTTTGCGAAAAAATTCTGCTATGGCAAATAAATAAACTGTTTTAAGCTCGCCGTATTTCAAGCTGGATTTGTCAAACGTTAACCAAGTGCAAGTTATTTGATGGTGGCTTTGGTCCTTTTAAGAAAACAGTAAATTGCAGGCGTTAAACAAAAAATTTTTAATCTCGATGTATATACTGTACTGGAAAAAAATGTTATTTGACAATAATTATTAGGTTCTAATTATTCACGATGCCGCAGTAGATCTCATCTAGGAACGAGATAAAAAGTGCTACTTTGCAGCAAAAGCCGCAATGCTAACGTTTGTGGTTGTAGATCGTTCAAACCAGTGTTGCTGGTGTAACATGAATCTGAATGTATCGAATTTAATTTTATTTATCACGTTCCAATGTTTACGCAAAAGAACCGTGTTTTTAACCACGCAACAGTTTATAGTGATGTGATTAAGGGTTACTTACTTGTCAATTTGTTTTGGTGATGAAGCCGAAGAGAAAGTGTGCAGTATTATTGCGGATAGCATGCAAATTTTGCTTCTTGTTTAATTGCTACTATTATATATCACTTAGTAAGCATCTTTGTCGGTATTTCAACAGCTTAAAAACTTGCGTTTAGCAGGAGTAGTTGGTGCAGCAAGACCAACGTGAGCAATAGAAACAGGTTTGGAGGATTACCATGCAATAAGAGTCACTGTTGAACTTCTTAGAATTCAACCAACTGGACTTACCAGGTCGATACGGTTTGGAAACAGCGTTATTTCCGCTTCAGCATTAGAAACCTCCGTCTAGCAAAATAAACGCAAGCTGATGATTCACAACAAGCAAAACAAACAATCACAAGCAAGCGTTTGCAAAGGCGTGTGACGTCAGACCTTGCAGCCTTGCTTAATTCTTTCATCGCTCAAGATGACTGAATCATGACTAAAATGGTTTTCTTGCTATGTGGCCAAGCACTGCAGCTCGGCGCGCATGTCACCGTTTGACAACAGTGCTCATGGAATCTGTGGTTGGAGGCTGTTCCCACACGAAATGATAGTAGTCAAACCAAATCACGAGCTTTATTTTTTTAAGTCATCTTTAGGCGTGCAGGAACGCTTTTTCTGAAAACCATGGTAGACTTTTTGCATCGAAAGCTTCGTAACTTGCCCAATTTTATACCTGTTATGACAATGATTTTTCTTGCAAACCACGCGTGGATTCTACAATTTGTCTCAAAATGCCCGGTTTTATTTTTTTCTTTCAAATTTTCCCTAAAACAAAGTGAAGACCAAAATAAACATAATTCGAACCGTGATTCCTACATGTGTTTTCACAGAACCATCTCCAATTCGCCAAAAACGTCTCTTTTTAATTGTTATATTTGTTATATTCCACAACTCTCGCTCTTCTGTCACCCTAAAATACGTTGTCCTTGGTCTGAATATTCGTAAACACTCCCCTGATTCGCCTAATTTTGACAAATGCTACCGAGATTGTGGGGTTGGTGCCGCCCTGACCACATCTCCTGCATCTATGAAATCAACCAAAAAAGCATTTAAATCAAGTCGTTTTGTTAGTTTTCTCGAATCGTATTCTGGTAGGTGAAGTTATTTTTATTCTACTTTTAAGCTCTGCTTTTAAAACTACAAGACAAAATATTTGTAGGACGAGTCAAATTTGATATGGGACAGGGACAGTGCTAACAAAAAGCATAGAGCGGTAGTTAGTCAAAGCGCATCCCCGCACAGCTGCACTTCAAGCAATCAGAAGCAGTTGAGACATTGCGTCACCGAACAACATGAGCAAAGCTTTGTACACAAGCAAATATAACCGAGAAGTCAAATAGCCGTTAACCTGACAAGTTCGCTGACAGACACTGGGCAGCTGATTAATGGCCGAATATAATCGCGCAAACTAGCAAAGAAAGTCCTTAGACCACATGTACCGCAACAGAAACTATTGTTGGCAGTACCAATGTGCATTCTCAGTTTCTTCTGCGTATAGTTAAGACCGACTGTATTAGCGTTAAGTGAAAGCGAAAGGTATGCATCAGTTAGACTATTCATGACAATTTAGTCCCCAGCTTTCACTAACAACTTCACTGTCGAGAACAACACTTTCGACAATTATCAGCAACAACCAGTTCCTTGCTCTTTCTGCCATGTACCCGAAAACTGCTCTCTTGTTGTTGTTGTTCGCATTGTAGACAATACTGTTTTTATTGCCTCTCTCAGCCAACACCATTCATTGATAGTCGCGCAACATGATAGGATTGAATTGTTTAAACAAAGCACGCCAAGCAGCATCTACGAAGATAAAACATTCTTAGCGTCAACTCTAATTTGAAGCCTTGCAACCAGTTCAATACCATATTTGCGATTTTTGAAACCGAAGTTATTTTTTTTAGCTTTCCTAAAAGGAAACTTCGGTAGAAAAATATTGATGGCGTGATTGTATGATAAATATGTGCAAAAGCTCGAAGCATTGATAGCTTCATGTCTACAACAACTTTGTACTGGTGCACTGACAAACTTAATTGCATGAAATAAGATAAGCATTGTAGCACTGACGTGTCGAAAAAATAAACTTTTAAACCTAGAAATGTTCAATGAAGAAGAAAAATTATGAAAACGTGAATGGTATTTTATCCTATAGTCCTTAGCCATTGCATTTTTGCCAAAATATTGATTTGAATTGTTACTCTGAATAACCATCATTAGAGCTGCAACGATCCAGAATATTCTGTTCATATGGATATCATCGTCTATTGACTTCCTAAAAGGAACTGTTGACTTAAAAGCAGCATTACATATGTTTGAAGATCAAGCATATGGGCTAGTATTTGAAATAAAATCCAAGACGTTGTTACTGTTCCAGACTTTCAAAAGTAGTGGAGTGCTACTTTTGATGGCCATCTTGATGAAGATGTGAAACTCAAAAGTCTCCGTATGCTTCACGTCATTTATAGAACAAAGTTTGCTATTTACGTTGGTCCACAAAGAGCATAAATACGGAAAATTGCGGAAAATTGCAACACGGTTTTCTTCCGGAAAACTGCAACTGATGCTTGTTTCTTGGTAACTCACAAAACAATATTTCTATTCGTTTCGAATAGAAAATCCAACTCCATTCAGGTTTATGTGGTCTCCAGCTTAGCGCAACGATAAGATTTTTACGACATAGTGACGTTTCCAATGGCAGTTTATCACTATTCTTCATCACATGAGAGGGTACGTTATAAGCTACGCGCGTACAAAGTTGTTTCTAAAAATAACTTTCAGGAAGGTCAGAACAGTTCATGCAATAGATGTTTCGTTTCGCTTCAAATGAGCAGGAGGCATTGCTGCAAAATAAGCCGAGATGGTTGCGTTGAAATGCGTAGTGTTCGCTTTCTCACAATCTTTTGTTACGTAAGTGCTGCTTCTGTCATGACGCAGTTATTTCTAAAGATAGCTAACCGTTTTTCTTTCAAAAGAAACGTTACCGAAAGCACTGCCTAGCAAGCGTGACAGGCTAAAAATACTGTTCCGTTCGCAAATAATCCCGTACAGAGGCCTATTACTCTAACTGCACTTTTCGTCTATCTCAGTCAACATTAGTTTGCAACAGTGAAATGCCCGGCTACGTTAATCCAAGCCACTGGCCAATGTATCGGAAAGCATTCACGTCTGTTGGCAAATTTCTTTGTCTTACCATTATGTTGATTAGCACTGCCGATTAACAGCATCGAACAAAAGAACCAAAATACCTTTACTGATTTGATCCAATCTTAAACACATTCATTTCCGTGGAAAAGAACGGAAGCGCTGAAAAGCCTTAGGGTTAGAACGTGCAATAACCCAAACAGTCGAAGTAAATATAAAAGTTGAACATCCATTTCCCAAATTACGTAGCATCTCCTGCGCACTATAGCATCACCTTTGTAAGCAGTGGCGTAACTGACGGGGGGCAAGGGGGCGAGCCGTCTCCGCTGGCAAGCTAACTGCAAAAACTGGGCCCTTTAGTTGGCATTTTAATATTTAGTATTCTCTAATTTTTTGTTTTTTCCGTTTTTCGGGGTGTTTTCGTTTTCTTTTTATCTAGCATGAACATCAACGACATCCAGAGATTTACTAACTTTTTTCTGAGTTTTGGCTATTGGGCCCCCTTCAGCTGAGCTTTGCCCCTCCTGGCTCAAACCTCTAGTTGCGCCACTGTTTGTAAGATGGACTTTCATCAATATGGCATCGCTTGTGTAAAATATTTAATCGCTTGGAGATGACCATTACACTTCCGACAAAAACAAGTTGCAAATTGTTATCTACACTATTTTCTACTCCGGATGTTACACAAAACGAGACAATTAAATCTGCTGTGGAATGATTTTGAAAATAATTTCTTTTATTTGCTGAAACGTCTTTACGAACCTGCAGTAGGAAAAGCAAATTTTGGCGTCTGTTGTTGAATTCGACTTGTGATAACTGCTAATGGGCGTCTTCCTTTGTTTAATTTTCATTTCGTTTTCATTCTCACGCACAATTCTCACTAAAACTTAAGTATATTTGAAAAGAAAAACAAGGACTACTCACGTCTGGTCTACTTCGCACATGTTAATGGAAGAACATAGTGTGGGAAGGGAAAACGAAACGTATATTCTGAAGTATGTAAAGACTGTTGCATCCTAAACAAAAGTGATAGGTGTAAATCTGCGCTTGGGTGAACAATGCATTCTTTGCGAATGACCAACTTTCAAAAAGATTCAAAAAACGATTGTGGTTTTGTGATTGTGAGCGAGGATCCATAAGCAAGTGATTGATGGTTGTCTCAACTAATCACTAAATAATCAAGTGAAAGCTGAGAGAATTTTGTAAGCGAACAGTGAAAAAAAGCAAGTTAAAGGAACTGCAAGTTTTCAACAGCAAAAAAACGCGATTGGCAGGCTTTGTGTCAATGCATTTTGACAAAAGAGTGATATATCCAAAGTGTAAGGAAATGCTTGATAAAGTCATTACTTTAGCATAACTAAGCAAGTGGCAAAATTATGTACACTATTTTCTACTCTGTATGTATACGTAAAAGATTGACCAAGTAGGCTACGTGAATGGATGGTCTAAGTTAGCAAATACAGTAAGTGTCTGTATACGTTAATTGTCAGCACTTTTTCAATTAGCAAATAAGCGATCTAAATCCAAATAAGTGACTGAAGAGACTGTTACTGTGCCACAGGGGCCATGACTCCAATAACCTTACAACCAGAAACAAATTTGATGTAACTGATGTTGTTCACTATATCGTAGTCAATCCTACTAACAGTGAATCTTTCTATGACCTTTACCACTTGCACATATGCATGCGAAAGTTTAGACAGGAAACAACTTAGAAATGTGATGTGCAAATTGTAAATTGATTTATGAATGCAAATTGAAAGCTCAAAAACATTTTTTCGAAGTAAATAGGTTTAGTTGCAGTCAGCTAAATTTTTTGTTGTTGGTATAAGACAGAAAGAAAGAAAAATTTTCAAAGATGACCCCGTAATTAACGTACATTATTTTACTGAAAGACAACCAATTTTTTCATGCACCGCCACTATTTATTGCTCAAAAGGCATGTAAATTGCTATTGTTTTGATAAACTACCGTTTTCAAAGATTATACTGTAGCTGTATTCTTGGATTCTTGTGAAAAATAAGCTTCTGACTGTCTTGTTTTTGCAGCACTTTTTGCCATCCCCGTTGAAGTTACCTATGTTGAATGTAAAAAGCTTAATTATTTTTCAAACGACTGACTGCAAGTTTCACCAGAAAGGGCGACCTTAACTAAACCAAAGGAATTTCTTATTTCATTCCATTCTTTGTTAATTCGCTGAAGCCAACGTTAGTTTCATCAACGTCACATTAGCTGTTGCTGTGCAAAATACGCAGCTGTGTTGAATCAGGTGGCAAAAGCTGGTGTGAAGAACAAAACATATTTGGGTTTTTTAGAGGATTTCTGCAATCATGGCAAATAGCTTCGTGGATAATGGCAATAAATTATTGCGTGTTGGCCGAGCACACATGGAAAATATTCCTTTCACAAAGAAAAAAACAAAGCAAAATCTCAATTTATTTAGTTCTGATCTCAAAAGCTCAAAAAGTAGCAAAATGTTTAGTTAAAATAGAGTTAATTTAAAATTTTTATATAAAACGTAAAAATTTTAACAAGTTTTAAAGTTACTTTACGCAACAACGCTCTTTCACTTTTAAGGGATATGTTTTCGTGGAACGACTCAACATTTCTTGAAAAGGAAATAAAGGTGCGAAAAACAAAGCAAAATCTTTGTAGGATCGTCTTAACCAGAGTACGGGCAGTTGTTGAAGATTCGAGTTTGATAATCACTTTTACCTAAAGGCATTTGGCTCACAGTGATCGTGGTCCAAGCTCTAATATAAATATTTGCAATACCTCCTTTTTCTTTACGATAATAATCATCAAAATTGATAGATGCAAAAAAGTCTTTGAGAAAGGACTTCAGCGTTATCTCTGGTTTCTGCTATTGTTCGGGCGAATGTTGTTTCTTTCCGAGTCACTCTCTAGCCTGTGAAATATTTTTTCTCAATAAAAATACACTCCAGTATTTATATCATAAGTTCTCTTCTCGCAGCTAGCTGTGTGTGCATTTGAGTAAGCACATTCTCGACTACCAGAGAAAGCAAACGAGAGCACTATGAATCAGCGAAAACAACTTTTACAAGCGATGGCGTCATGAATTACGTCATAGTAGCCCTCCAGTAAAAATTGTCCCAGGCCCCCCTACCCTTTAATTCGGCTCTTCCCTGACTGAGCACTTCTAAACACCGGTGAATAATCTAAATAAGCTAAATGTCAAATATTTAAAAATTCCAAAAAGCATCGCGGGCTGCAAAAAATCCCCTCGCGGGTCACATGTGGCCCACGGGCCGCGTGTTTGAGACCCCCTGGTTGAAATATATGGTGGTGAGTTTCTCTAAGATAAAGAAAGACAAGTTGTTGCACGCAATTTTAAGTTCATGGCCGAAATTTTCGTTATAGAGTAAAAACGTGCTTATTTGGCACAACCAGACGTTTTCGACAAAAATGCACTGCCTTCTAAAAATTTTGAGTCCCTTATGATTACATAAAGTACCATTGTTGAAACATTTTTTATTTTTGGCCATAACGTTTTCAAAAACAGCGATTTTGGCCATTTTTATTTAAGATTTTGGCATAAGTTACGAAAAATCCAGCAACCTTCCTGTTGAACGCAGACATCTGTGGCAGGTAATGCAGCGAGACAGTGACTGTTGATAGCGGTAAGCCACGTACTTTTATACAGAGTGAAAAGAAGCATGAGTGAAAAACGAAGCATTGCTGCCAACGAAGTGAAATTTGGGACTATTGTCGTAACATGGCACATTTTCTTTGTGGTGTAGAAAGGGCAAAGCGTTTTGTGAACATCCATTTGCATTGCATCGTCACTCGTCAGCAACCCGAAAAGGATGAGCAAAAACGTCGACTTTGCGCCCGCCTGGAAAAATTTCTGCGGACGCCCGTTCTACAGATTGACCCCCCGCAATATGCTTCCGCAATCCTCATTCCGAATTGGTGAGGAAGAAGTTGCAATGCTTCTCGTCTGATTTGAAAAAAGAGGTGTGAGAATGCGGTTTTATAACTTTTTTTATTTATCGTTTAAAAAAATTACTATTTTGTTTGATTTTTAAAAATTGTGGATCTTTTCCAAGTTTCTTAGCAATTATTTTTCAAACAAAGCATCAATGGATCCGATCAATTCTATCACGCTGCGGCTCTAATTTTATTAATATGCTGAAAAGGATTTCTTGTTGTGGAATGTTTGGTAAAAATCAGCCAGCGTGATTCAGTTTCAAAGACAGTGCAAGCTACGTAAGCATGCAGAGGCCATACGATAGACTGGGGATCCAATAAACTTTTTGGTGATTTAATTACACTTTTTACGGAGAATAAGGCTTTGTGGGCTACTAACGCGAGAACGAGTTGTAGTGTTATATCGCCTGTAAGGACTTCTTGGTAAGTTGTGTTGATTTTCGTTAGTAAAGTTTTCTTTTTGCGTGATAAAGCGAATATGCATAAACATATAAAAATAACTATCTAGATCCAGAAATGTCGGAAGTAATGCTAATTGCAGGATATCTCAAATCATAACCTTCAAGCATTTTTTGATGTTGACTGTAAATTATGAAAGATGTCTTCAACCATAAACTTATTGCAATCAAAATGTTTAATAGTTAAGATTTGGGACATACACCAGCAAATTTTAGTTTGTCCAGGGCTTTTGGAAATGAATGTTTTATGTCTAGAAAATCGCTGTTGAACTGAAATGTCATGAGAACAACACCGCATATTTTGTGGTTATGCCGGAGGGCTTGTGTGGCAATTTCCCTGACACAGCAAGGTTCTTAAGTTGGCAATTTTCGAATGATTTCAGTGGGGCGCCGCTTGTAGGCATCACAGCAAGAAATAATCTGATTGCCAGATATTTTCGCTGATTTATCCAAACACTCTAATCAGCAGCTTGCAAACACAAACGCAAAAGTTACAATAACTTGTGTTTTAGAATGGTTAGATCAATCTTTGATTTACGTGAACCTTGCAGTATTTAATTAATGTTATGCAACTGAGTTGGTTTTCGCAATGTAAATGTTGCTATAAAATTATTATCTGTTTCTACATGTACTGTAAATTTTCAAAAAATCTTTTATTTGCATAAATGCATACAACGTAAGATAGTTGTATTGAAGTAATTAGCCTCCGCCTGTGTGACGCAGTCATATCAATCAGTTAAATTTTAATAGGAAATCGATTTCATTGTAACTCTACACATCCTTAATCCTGAATCTTCATGCAATGCCTACGCGGGTGAAAATTTGAAGAATAGAGCAAGGGCAGACGAAGCAAGCAAACCCAAGAATAAAAATAATAAATCAAAACACAAGGTACGTCAAGTAAAAACTGGAAAACACGCTGTTCTCAATATTACTTTTGCTAAAACTGTTGTAAGATAATTGTAGGTATGTTTTCAATCATCACGAGTTACCGGAAACAGATATAAAACTGTTCTTTTTGCATTTGGAAGAGAGTAGAATTAGCCTAGTGCAGTAGTGTGATATGCTTTCTTTCCTAACACACCAGCCACGTAAAATCATCAGAAAACGGCATTTTGCCTGTTGGAAATGGGCAAACCTATCATAACGGCAGTGGCGTAGCAAAGGGAGGCCCATGCGGCACCTTCTTGGGAGAGGCAAGTTGACGATCAAAAATAAATTTTTAAAAGTGTTTTTAACTTTATTCAGTTTTTGTGCTTAGAACCCTTAGCTTAAAATGCTTGGAAATGTGGTTGTGGAGTGAGCGAATTGGTATAAATCTTTACTCAAAAATCTGTATCAAATCCACGATGCTAAACCACCCTTGTGTTTGTCTTGAAATTATGGATTTTTTAACATATTTATTTGGGGTGCAATTGCTCCCCAGTCCCAGCACCTTTCTTCTCACCCAAGGCCATTCCCCCTACCCCAGTCAAAAGTCCTTTGAACAAACGACAGAGATTACATTCAACCGCAGACCAGCAAATATTACTGGTCCAGTAGATCGAGGTTAAAAATCCCCTACCCCACACAAAATCTGATGAAAAAGGCCCTGCTTGAAACCACGGTAAATAGTCAAAGCTATCTTAATCGTTTTTCTCCTATCGTTCGATCCTTAGGAACGCCCAACGGAACATCATTACATCACCTGACACCTATGGGCTTATCAACATCAAATTTTGGCATTTGAATTGAACTCTGCCAGGGTAAAGTTGCTCAGTTGTATGACGTAACGGTAGAGGAAAATGATGTTCTTGAATCACAGTGCAGTTGATTTGTTTGAGTGGGTAATTTAAAGCTCAGAGCGTAGGCGTGAACTCCAACATGAGTGATTTGCAGTCATAGAAAAAGTCATTTCAACAAGAAAAGCTTACAAAAGGTGTTTCTCTCATTTTGATAAATTTGGCGTGATAAATATTAGTCTGACAACCTAACGCAAGGGCAAAGGATATGTTTAGTTATGATTGTGGTGAAGACTTTTATAAAAAGGGACGTTAACCGAAACAGTCGCACAACATGGCGATGACTATACTGAATAAAGTTGTTCAGCACAATTACCGTCGAACTTAAGACGTTGTACTCACAGCTGAGCAATGAAAAAGCTGATCACCTACGTAGAATATTTTGGTAATACAGTCTTCGAAATAGGCTAGATGTCTGTTGCTAATGAACGAAGGTGCCGAATAACACTATGCACGCGCAATTGGAAGAAGCTCAACCCAACAGCTAGACCAAAATATCAGGTCACGATGGAGGCTGAAAAAGCCAACGCTTCACAACCAGCGCCGGTTTTTAGCTTATTTGACAAATTTTATCTAAAGGAGTCCAGCATCTTAAGAGGGCCCTGCGCCAGTGTCGACAGAGTTAACATATGAAGCATTTTATATATTATAAGAGAAATAAGCCACCACTCAAGCGTGAGGTGAGCAATGAAACATTCTTTACATTACTGAGATCAGATTATTAAATTTATGCAATATACATATTTCGTTTCAGATAAAGATGGCAATACTACACGAAATACAAATATACAAAAATGTTTACATCTGTACAATAGGTGTCCCGCGATCGCTTCTCTAATTGGGCTCCGCAATGACACATTTTTTGCGTTTTTGATTGATCCCATAGAATGAATAAACAATTAAAACTAAGCGCAGACTGAGAGCCAGTAGGGAAGAAAAATTAACGATGTTTGCCTGGTCCATAGATACATATGTAAAGAAGGCAGAAAAATCACAAATGATGAGAAAGGTGGTAAACAATCAGAAAAAGCAAGACTCAAAATCGAGAAATATAAAGCCCCATTTCTGTTCATGAGTGCATTGATTCTGATGTTCACGATATTTTACTCTTCCGTATATCTTTACCAACCACGAAACATGATCTTTCATTTTAAGTTATTGTAAGCAAATGTGAGGTGAAGAAAGGGCGGCACTTTTACGGTTGGCCCGGGCGACACTAAGCCTCGCTACGCAACTGCATCACGGCAATGGTTCTTAGGAAGGATCAACTACACTGAGAGCAAAAATTTAGTGAAATTACCATCTACACTCAGCTCAAACAGCAGTGCGCCATTCCAACAATGCCGAATAAAGCACAAAAAGTACCAGGAAAGTTGGGCAAAGCAATGATTAAGATTTTAAGTGTTTTTGTTCCAAAAATATTTTTAAACAAGCATCTTAGGATCAAATAAAGTTGGTGTGTTTTATCATTATAAAATCTAAAATGTCCATTATCTTTCCAATTGTTTTAAGGACAATGTTGCAGTGGTACGATGTTGTTACAACTACAAAGGAAATAACTGTTCTGAACTCAAAGATACTTTCAAAAACCACTAGAAAATAAGCGAGACTTGTTGATATTTGCAGGCCTACTTTGCTTAACATATTTCATGTAGAACTGGCAGACCTTGCTCTTAACAAATAACTTGACTTTCAAACTAATGTACAAGCTTGAGACATTCCCATGCATTAATGGAACTTCTGCTCACAGTCAACAGGAAGCGCACCTCGACTTCAGAAGAATTCAAAGCAACAATGTTCTATTGTTTTCAGTGGGGTCGGGTTAAGGCTACTTTAGGCCTAAGGCTAATGTACATAGTACACTGGAAAATAAAAAAATTAAGATTATTCTCCGTCTCTCTTTGTTAAATGTGATTTTAATTGAAAGCGTCTTGCCAAATAAATGAATTGCTTTAGTTAGTGTGATCATATATTGCGTCATATTTGATAAATTTTAGGAGATAATTCGGTAGTTACTTGTAATAAATACAATCAATCAAAAAAATTGAGGGCCAAATTTTCCAGTGTCTAAGGCTATAGCCTTAGTAGCCTAATGGATAATCCGACCCTGTTTTTCAGTGAAAAGGTTTGCTAGATTTCAAAAATTTATTGAAAGTTAGTGAAAAATGGCTAAGGCCAGCCTCAAGAAAATATTGTAAGCGCATCGTTTTGCTGACACATCCCAGTGTTGTAACTTTTGTGGTTAATTTGTGCACAAAGGCCTGGTTTGGATTTAATGGTTGCAAGTATTTTTTAAAACTGTTTTACTGTAACAGGTGGACAAAACCAATGGCAAGCTTTAAGGAAAACGGATCAAGATCTAGTCTGTTGCAATACTTAAAAAGTTGAGCCTAAAAAAATCAGAAAATTCACAACTCATCCCAAAGGTATTTGAATCAATGCCCTTGGACGTTCAGCGTATAAGTACGCTTATTAATGCTTCATCATTTGTTGCATAAACCTCAAAATCTTTACCATTACGTTTGCTGATTTAAACAAAATGAGAATGCCAATCGCCTGCTTTTTCAAACTTCTTGTAATGTGTAGTTTTAATTTCTGTAGTGGTTTTGTGGCGTGTATGTCTTAAAATGAAATATGAATTCCATTAAACTTTGATTATAAGTTTTTATTTCTTACTTCAGCACCTGCAATGTTTCGATATCCCTTGGATGCTGATACCAAAATTTTAGTCTATTTTTGAGGCTATCGTCTTGTTAATAAAAATCANGATTTATCGCAAATNGTTGAAAAGTTATATGCTCATATAACAATACCACCACAGGAAATTTGAAACTTTGAAAATCATCATTTGAAGCAAAGGACAATCACCATACAGCATTATCAGCGTCTCTTGACAGAAAACGATTTCAGTAAGCTTTTAATATCTATATATTATGATATCATTAGCTTTGCATTATTGGGCAATAATTTACTTCTTTGTTGCACATAAGAAAAATTCGAAAATAAGAAAACTTCACAGCGTCCCCTTTAAACACTTATCAAAGTTGATTAATTACTTTTAATATATTTGAATCTTTTTGGTTATGCACATTTTCTTTCTTATGTCGTTTTTCCCGTGTTTGTATTCGATTGCCTGATATTTTTTACAAGAATTTAAATTTATCAGCAGATTGAACTACAGCTTATTTGAATTTGAAAAATTGATTACTTCTGGGCACCAACGATATACTGAACGATCAACATGAACAAGTGATTTTTGTCTGTGTTGAGATAATAGTAAGCCAAGCATAATTTGTCTTTACTGCTTAAAATTTGTAGATTCAGTATAAAAGTTTATAAAGCACTGCAACTGCCATGAATTGTAANAAACANAAAAAATGGTTGGTTCCATTTTTACAANTGTAAACTATTGATTTATGTCAGATTTTTGTGTTACAATTTTTTTCGAATGCAGCATGTTTTCTTCATGCGTGGTGNTGNTGAAATCCTGTTTTGGTTCTATTACATTTTTAACAGAAGCGCACACATTTTCNTTCTTAACGAAACATTTCAAATGATTTTAATAGCATTTAACAAGCAGCTTCTTTGTAAGAGTTAAACAAACAAGGATAAAATGCAGAACATTCGATAAATAAAAATTGAGACAAACAATCCTCACGATGCATGAGAGTCATACAACTTAAAAGTTCTTCATTGATGAATTAGATCCGTTGCAAATATTTCTTCACAACCTTGTACAAATAAAAACATCAAAAAGTAGCGAAATAAGTTTGTACTATATTCAGGCACTCTAAAGCTAAAAAAATGAATCCATGAGAATGGGTAAAAATTAGTAAAATGAGCATTTGTATAATTCAGTAGACCAAATTTCTTGAACATATTTGCATGAGGTGGGAATCCTTATGCTGTATAACCCGAATGTTAGTGCATTCGGAGAAACCAATCAGCAGAACTTCTACAATTACGATATCAAACGCTATTCATATAACTGGATAATGCGCTTTTGCAATAAAATGCGCAATGCTGAGGAAGTAACTTTTCGAGAGACAGTTTTTCTGAGATACTTAATTCTTTCTAGTTACATGTTGTGGTGTTTTTGATCCAAACTTTGAAACAATCTTTTTGCGGTGGGCTGGCACACGATGTAACGACTTTTGTAACGAAGTGTCACGCAGTCAATTTACAGCAGCAGAGCATTTTAGGCACTGAAGCGTGCTTGCATCTAAGTGGAAACACTGACTGTATTTGATATCTGAATCATAAAGTAGAAGCAGTTAGTCTCCTGAGGAGTGTATTGTTCAAATCCAAAAAATTTTATCCCAAAAATAAATGCTTCGATCGTCTTTGAAAATTCCTCATGATTGCAGGAGTAGCTAATTCATATTTTGGTGATGGTAGAAACATCTGCAAACAGCAGCAATTTCCACAGCTGATCAATGAAAACAAGAGTATCACTGTTACTTTGCAGAACAGCAGAGCAACGTAAATTGAACTTCCAACCTGATGCAAGGTAAGTTAACAGGGGCCGTGCCAACGCTAAATATCCTTGATACGGACAAATTCTAAAAGGGGCAAATAATACAAAAAAAACTAAAGAACGCGTCTTAAGCTTGAAAAGCTAATTTTCAAAAATAACGCCACGCTTTCAGGAACGCTCTCACCGTTCGAAAATCCTTTACAAAATCAGTCAAGCATGACGTAATTCTACACAATGAAGGGAACTGCGTTCTTCGAACAATGCCGGATATGTGTGAGGCTGACTGGTTGCTGATACCATGGATTGGTGAACTCTATTGGTTTGCTGTGTTGCTGTTGATATCATGCAATCTTCGTCAAATTACTCAAGCTCGAAAAGTTTGGCCTTCTAAAACTTTTTCTCTTCCTGAGATTTCCCTGGGCAAATGTCCATGCTCCAGAACTTCACTTAAGCAAAGAAATTTTCAAACTTCTTCACCCGTGAATTTATATATCATTTTATGCTATCACTTGAACTGACGCGTAATCTATCGATTTAAAATGTAGAACGAGAAGCCGTTTACCTTTAAAATTGCAAATAATAAGACAAGGTTTAATTGTCAGCAGTAGACCAGTCAATGTAAGAAAGAAGCATCTCTTTCGAGAAAGCGATTGCAACTTTAATTGCAAACTCTGCAAAAATGAACATCTATGCAAAAAATGAAAACAATACAGTGAAATGCTGTATTAATGGTCTGCTACTAAATGGTTTACTGTACTATTGAAATCAAGTGCATAGAAAATAAGTACAGTATTTCATATTTCATTTTCATTCATTTATTCTCATACTTTTCCTCTGGGGAAGATCGTAGAGACAGCTGCACTAGGAGAGCTCGAAATGCCTCACGGTCAACAGCAATCTCAGATAGTTTTGCTGGCTCCACACTAAGACGGTACCAAGCAAGGTCGGAGATGTAGTCACTCCAGCTAGCTCTTGGACAACCTCTGGGCCACTTTCCCATGGGTGCATCCAGCAGAACGTGCCTCACCAATCTTTCCTGGGACATTCTGGACACATGGCCGAACCAACGTAGCTGGGATCTTTCGACTTGGAGAAGTGATTCGACCATCAGGGAACGAAATGAGTTACAAGATATGTCTGGTTGCAAGTTTACTGACGTCTTATGTTGGGTGAACGTCTTATAAATATTCAAAACTAACCCTAGCTCTCCTCTTCTTTCTCTTCTTATCTTAAATTTGCTTCACAGATGAAAGTAATTAGTTTCAGAAAACGTAACGAAAAACTGGATTCTAAAAATATGTGCTAAATCAAATCGGTTTAGTGATCTAGTCAAAGCAAGCCTCCCACTGACATTTTTTGGTTGCAGAACGCACATATTTAACACAGATGTGATCAATGCAAAGCGCATGTGTTCATAAAAATAAGGGTGCAATCAACGTTACACGCAAGCGAGACTTGCTTCATTCACTTCTTTTTTCGGTTTCGCTTCCCCTAAATGCGGATGTAATAAACCAGGGGGGGCCAAACTGCGGCACGCGAGCCGCATGCGGCTCTTCGAACCTCTGCATGCCGCTCTTTGTGCTTTCCGAAAAATCATACATTTGTTTTTTATTTTTTATTTCTATTGCAAAACGTAGAAATATTGTAAAGTGGTGCTGTGGTAGCTAGCGTGCCGTACAATATGCTTTTGCAAGTCGTTCCAAAAAGAATTATGATGTTACAGAAGCGTAGATTGCAAATAAATTTGTGTTTTTAGATTTTAATGTTGCGGCTCTTCGTAACTTGGGTTTTACGATATGCGGCTCATACATAGAGCAGGTTTGGCCACCCCTGTAATAAACGTTACGCGCAACCGCTTAACACATAAATTAATCCTATTTTATTTGAGTAAAATTTCAGGACTGAGGACGTGTAGTGTTAAGTGAAGCGTACTTCCTAATAAAAATTTTGCTAATTGATTAAACTTTGTCGCCTTCACGGAGAATAGTTGCTTGAACACAGATATGT
>JGI24159J19872_10001141_pt1 | contig 28157 bp, 13 predicted proteins | sample Ectturendosymbi4_FD_19872 | JGI IMG/M metagenome (IMG submission 19872)
TTTACATTCAGTGCAATGACACATGAAATAAGGGGAGTGCGTGTAGAAAAATATGCATTATTATGTCAACAAACTTCGCCAAAACGTTGGTTTGGAAACGTGGACATGACGTCAAATTGTGACGTCACAAACACCGCACACCAAATACAAATGACCACCATATGACCCTGAACCAAACCCTCCCCATGAAAATTTTCTGCGTACGCCGCTGGCTCCCTGATTGAGTTGAAAACCGGTTAAAAATTACAAGCAAAGTTTTTCTGCTTCCCTTTCTTTGTATTTCCTTGTTGTATTATGTCATATGTAATTTCCTGGCTTCCGTTCTTGCGTCAGTTGTGACATCAAACAATCGGTTCCGGTTATTTTGCATATACTGCAATTGGACCAGTCACACACTGATACTATGCAAATGTTGCGACTATTATCTTTTCCGTCTATAAAAGAGACTTCTAAATCTGGTCACGAATAAACTTTTCGGACCTCAAAGCACACAGTCGTTTGCAAAGTCTTACCTGCAAAGAGCTATGTTCCTCATCAAACAGCAGAGTCAGCAGAATTCCCACGGAAAAAGTAGTGCGGAAATCCACGGAAAATTGCTGACGATCTCCGACCAGCTTGCCATGAATGTCAAAGGTCACCGACGAGTTCATCGAAAAAGACATGGACGTTTCGCTCTGACAATAATAACTGGCGAACCCCGCCAAGCAATCGCATGTGTAATTGTGGATATCTGTCGCGTAAAATCTTTTACTTTAGTTTAATCATGTGGCAACTCGTAGGAACGTGCAAAACCAGAGCTTCTGGAAAGCAAACTGACTTATTGAATCGTAACGGCAAAACAACAGAGAAGAGTTTGAACGCAGGGGTCACCGCATTATTCGTTATACGATTCAACAAACTGAAATCTTGTCAACAGAGAATCGTCAATATTTATGACAGAGCTTTGCTTCGCGCGGAATCCGGCGGAATGTGTATTGCAAAAAAATCCAGCAAAGCTGCGATTTTAAACTTGGTTATAAATGCCAGAGAAAAAATATTCAAAAGGTTTACAAAGATGTAGATGTCTATCACACTTTAACTTTTACTTCATCCCGTCGGACAAATCATGTCAAATACAAATACACGGCGCCATGCTTTTTAGTTTCATGAGACAGTATTATCAAATTAGACATAAATTCCAACCCGGGATTGCAGAAGTACCTTCGAGTTCATTCTGCAGGTAAGGTCGGCACGTGCCGTTATTCTGGCATCTGTGTCCGTGGTCACATCCAGTCAGCGCCACCGAGCAGTTTCTTCCCCCCAACCCCTCCCTGCACAGACACGTGTAATTCGCAATCTCGTCGACACAAGTCGACCCATTCATGCACGGCTTCATCTCAAAACATTCATCGATCTCTGTGTCGCAAAGTTCCCCAGTGTAACCTTCAAACACAGCAATTCGATCAAACCAAGTTGCACGTAAAAAATCAAGGGCGACATCTTGTGTCCATACAAAATTTTGTACCGGAGCCACAGGGCGAGTTTCAGGTGTTGTCCTGAAACCAGATGATGACCACAAAAATGTTAAAACAGTGGAATCGTCCCGTTAACAGTCCTTTAACTGTTCAGTGAGCTCTAAAACAAAGTTTTTCGAACTGCAGGCTTACACTTCAACTGCACGCACGCCGCAATTTGCAACTCAGTTTCATTATTTGCTTTACACTTAATTTCTGCCGACCCGTCATTTTCACGTGATTAGAACTTAGAAGCCCTAAGCTGCGAAATGTATATTCAATTTTCAGAAGAAGAACCTCACAATTATACGAAAAACGCTCTTGAGAAGATTGCGATGAAGGAGGTGTTGGCAGGACAGCAGAACGAAATCAGCTTTAACAAAAAACAGTTGTGGCTGAACGAGTTGCAAGAAAAAAACAATAACCAAGCCAACCTGCTGCGCACAGGCAGACAAACCCTGCAGCCTGTGTGTATGTGAAACTGGTGTTGATTACATTCCCGTAGAGAGATTGATTTGACCGCTGAAGGCAAGTGGCGTTGTTGTAACACGGTTGCATCAAGCATTCATTCACATCAACCTGCAAGAATTTGTGCATTGTTTCTTTTCCTTCGAAATCTACGAAACAGGTTTTGCGACCATTGCCAACTACAAATGAACTCTGTAGTAACGAATTTACAAACCTAATACTTCGTATAATAGAGTTTGGCATTGTCATCTATTTGTCTTAAAATCATACTTTTCCGGCCAGCTTATTTGAAAAACTTCCGTGTGACAACCGCATGCAAACAGCCAAACACATAAGACATTGCACAGCTAAACGCAACATCAAGACCACGCGAGTGCATTCCAACAGAAACAGAGCAAGGCAGATGCACATCCACCAGTCGATCGTGCAAAACAAGCACCTTCACAGGCAGCGTGAATCTCGTTAGTGTTGAACTCTGCAAAGAAACTTGGTTCAGAAAAATAACGGCGTCTTGCCACCCCTTCGAAACGCAATCAAGGGAGACTTTAAGAGTCAACAGTTTTTCAGCAATTGCTGTTCTGATAAGCGTGTTGAAGCAATAGTTTTGATGGTGAATGTAGCCTTCCCAGTCCCGTCGCCACGAGGGTGCTTTGATGAGCTACGCCCCCTAAACAATGCTCCAAGACCCCCAAATTGAAACATGAAACACTATAAATCAGTGGGGTTTTGTCAATTTTTACAATGTCAATCCCCCGTGCACAAACGTAAAGCCCCCATGTTGAAGACTCTGGCGACGGTTCTGAGCCTTCCGTTAGACGCTTTCTGCTCTTAGGCACTGTAACGTTATTACTGTGATAGGCAATTATGGTGTTTCTTTTGAGTCAGAACCAGTCCTTTCACGTCTTTGTGCTCTTCAGAACAGTGCAATGCAAAGTAACTTTTATTTACTTTGTAATGTCCAGTATTTTCCTGCACAAAAACTGGATGTTGTGGGAAAATCGTGCGCAAGAAATCAATTCAAAAATCGCGCAGTGCTGAGAAAATTGCCACTCAGTTCACAAAAATATCAGCAGGAAGTGAAGTTGTTTCAAATGACCTTGCCAACTGATGGTCATTTTAAGCAGAGTGGGGGTTCTAAATGTCCCAAACTTATCAAATTTTAGTCATTTGAATGAATCTTTTACCTCGCAACGCTTGCCCTCGTAACCAGGATGACAGCGACATTCAAAATCGTTGATTAGATCGTGGCACGATGCGTTGTTTGCGCACGGGCTTAAAGTGAAACACTCATCGATTTCTTCGTCGCACAGTGGACCCTGAAAGCCTGTCCCGTTGCACACACACGCGAAGTTGGCAACACCTGCAGCGAAAAGTTTTAAATCAGAACGTCTTTTCAAGACCTGAGTTGCGAACAAATATTTCTACAGGTGCGTGCAGGATCTCAACATTGTTCTTTGCGTGAAATGCCGTAAGATGCATTTTGCGGGTAAATATTGTGAGATTGACGTTTCTGAGGTTTCCAAAACACACTGACTTTGAACAAAGGCGTCATATGGCTTAAGCAAGTGAAGCTTTGTTGCAAAGTTCAAACGACCTTGCGATCAGGCAGTTGCCACCGCTTTATTATCTATGTGGCACCTGCGACTGAACAAAAAAATGTTTCAGATGGCTCGAAAACAAAACTGTCATTTCGTCACAAACAAATAACAAGTCATAAGCCATGAAGGTACATCCATTAAATCCTTTCCAACTGCAGAAAAACTTCCATTACGAATGATCGCCACCAGCCATAACCAACCACAAACAGTATCTTACCGGGGTATTTCTTAACATAGACCATGTCTAAGACGAGCTCTTAGTCATAGGGACACCTAACACCATCAACAGTTTGTCACGATGAGAAAATTACCGTAACAATCACTTAGGTCGGTTTGCCCGAACTTCTTCGCAAAAAAACGTTAGATTGCTTTGAGCAACGTCTAACATTCTCAACGTTTCAAAACGTTTTAAACAGTAACCAGCTGTTTCCGATGAAGAATTGTTCGCAGCTGACTTATTGGTAGAGAAGCACTGCTTGTGTTGATAGGCGTCGCTCTGACAAGTCGTCCATAGCGAAGAATCTGACTATAGCAGTACTACGGTGACTCTTTTCACCAGCACTCGTAAAGAGCATAGCAAAAAGGCGCAAAAACAAGAGACAGTTACTAGGATACAAAGAAGATGCTTTTACCATCTACACACGTCCCATTATTCATACACGGATTGCTTTGACAATCATCAATGTCTTCGGAGCAGTTCAATCCTTCATACCCAGGTTCGCAAGAACAATTGTAACCGGCAATCTTAACAAAACCACTTTAATTTAATATACTTGCGGTAGGGATGCATGATGCAGTTATTAGACTGCTATGTCGCGACAAAAAAGAAAACACGACGGCTTAGATTAAAAGTAGAATCGGTAGAGCTGACAAGCAGAGCAAGTAGAGCTGACAAGATATTCTGTAAGTGAATAGTTGTGATTTTTTGGTTAACCATGTGACATTTTCTATCGCAAAATGCACCAACACCGTTTCACCCCTTACTCAAATAGCAATGACCAAATCTTCTATCAATGCAAGCAGATCATTTTTTAAGCAATTCATCGTGTCTTCTCCAAAAATTTTGCGTCAGAAATTATCAGTCCGGCAAATTAACATAGCAATGCAAAAACTCCAATTACCAGGTCTGTGCATGTCCCATGCACGCAGGGGTCGGGCGAGCATTCGTCGATGTTGATGCTGCATGTTTTGCCGTTCCATCCAGGGTGGCAAGAGCAATTAAAATCAGCGACAAGGTCTGTGCAGTTTCCATTACTAGGTAAAAACCAGCGACGAGGCAAGTATTAGACCTGCGGCATTTTTTTGTTGTATAAAGAAAATACACTGCGATACTTGTAATAGAATTTCTTAACTTTTGACAAATTTTCCTGGTTACCTTGACGTGTTTTGAGGTGAGCAAATATGGTTGGAGTGCGTGTGAAACCTGAGTAATTAACCTAACAGCAAAAGGTTCGTCAGTAACGTTAGCTCCGCATCCTGCTGCCCTGATTCTTGCAGAAGTGGTTTCAAGATCTCCAACAATCATTGTAACGTTTTGATACCCTTTTTTGATGCATTCTTAACGTCAAGGTGATTACTTGTTCGAACGTTACCGCGAAGCTCAGATGAGGCTCGATGTAACCATTAAATACGTACATGCAAGGGTTGCTTGCGCAATCGTCAATATCAACTTCGCAATTGACACCAGTATATCCATCGATGCATTTACAGGTGTAAATTCCGCCTGTCTGCTGGCACACGCCGTTAACGCACGGGTTCGAATCGCAGGCGTCGTGCGTTGCTTCACAATGTAAGCCGACGAAACCGACTGGGCAGAGACATTCGTACGGCGCACTTGAAGCTCCAGATCCGCCTGATGAGCTGTCAACACAAGGACATTTAAAACCAAACGCCCGCAGACAGCTACAAACTCAGATCAACTGTTAGTTCAATGACTTCAGCCAAACCAGCAGTGTGCCGTCTCATATCTCGGAGCACATCGGCGAGAACAATATTCCAGATGCTTGGACAGCACTCACCTCTGAAAATTCCATGTCGCTGGCATCCTGTTTGACAAACCCCACTGCCACGTCGCAGGGCGATGCGTTGTCATTTAGTGAAAGAAACACATTTTTTTCGTTTTCTTATGCGCAATTTCGCAAGCTTACCTGGGAAGTTCTCGACACGCGCCTCTGTTCTGACACGGATTGGGATTGCACACCGAGCTTTTGGTCTGACATCGATCGCCTTCGAAACCTGAAATTTAAGTATGGAAACGTTGAGTTGGATAAAGCAATAGCTGATATCCTAACTTACTACAGGAAAAAAACTGCTTTCTATTTCATGCAAAGAGAAAAGCGTTTCCTAACTTGAGGATAAGTTGGGGCACATGTACCACAATACTTCTTTTGCACTTCAACTATCAGGGAGGAAAAATTTGCATGAATTTTTATTTGGTTTAATGCAATTCTATTCTTAGCTTGATTGGGGTGCAATTCCATTTTAAGCTTGATTGAAGCTTGATCTTGGATCAGGCCCGTAGCCACAGGGGGCATTGCCTGGCTCCAGAGCCGTATCAGCCTCACTCCATACCCCCCAATTGGGGGGCCCACACTGTCACAGGGGTCCAAAATTCAGTCCAGTCACCACTTAGCCCCTCACAGAAGGCTTCGACCCCCCAAATTGAAATATGAAGCATCTGGTGAAATCAGTGAAGTTGGGGAGCCCTTTGAAAGAAAAATGCTTATACATTACAGTTACTTTGGGCCCCTTTGAAAGCAAAGTAGCCTACGTATTTATTTCAGTTGCTGTTGGGCCCATTTGAAAGCAAGCCACTTTACACATTACAGTTGCTATTGGGTCCCTTTGAAAGCGTAGTGAGCCTACTTACACATTGCATTTACTATTGTGGGCCTCTTTGAAAGCGTAGGACTTACACATTAGAGTTGCCATTATGGCCCTTTGAAAGCAGAGTACTTACACAATGCACTTGCTGTTGGGCGCCCTTGTAAAGCAGAGTACCTGCACATTACAGTTGTTGTTGGGGGCGTCTTTAAAAGCAGAGTAGCCTACTTACACATTGGAGCCCTTTTGAAGGCAGAGAACTGAATTATGATGTCGTTCGGAAAATATTATACGAGCGAATAAAAAAAATTTTACCAAACAGGAGGAATATTTACGCGCGAAATACCTGACGGGGCCCCTAGGCTGTATATAAACCTGTCAATGATCTTACATGAGGATATGAAACCGATTGAACACGTTCTGCTTCATCCGATATGCGTGCTTTCTCACCTGATGTGCGCATGTAAGCATTGTAATGTAAAGTTATCTTTATACTATTGAACACATTGAAGTTGCTGATGATTTTATCACTTCAAAAAACACATATTTAACGCGATTTTTCATAATTAAACCTAGACACCCAGGTTGACTAAAAGCAGATCTGGGTAAAAAAAACCCTCAGTGAGAGCCCTGGTCACATGCGGCAAAACGCTATCACCGTAACTTGAAGTGAACATTTCAAGATTTATTGCCGTGTTATTGTAACGCAATAAAGACCGCGAGTACAACAATCCGGTAACAAGTTTCGCTACCTGCCTCTGCAGGCAAAGGATCGGGCATGAGTGAACTGCGCAGGTACGCTAAGCGTTTCGGGGTCCTCGCGGTCACGACTTTGCCCCGATGGGCCTCACGTTCATTTATCCGGCCCTGCCTACATGTTAGGGTTGCCAGATCACTTGAATTTTTTTCTACCCAGATTTTCTATCCATATATATGTGTGTGAGTCTATTTAGCAATCATTGCTAAGTTGTCCCAAAACAGAGTAGTGCAGTTAGTGGATTATGGATGTTAACCGTTGCGTCCACGTAGGCCTTAGTCTGTATTTGTTAAAATTTATAGGCGATCTGAGATACAAAATGTTATCTAAACATGTGCCATGCACCAGGAGATCAACAAGTCCAGACATCAGCAAGGTTTATGCATGCGTATTTCGGCCAGTAAAAAGCCCAATGCGCACGCTTTATAAGCATATTTCACTTAAGCTTATGGTAAAGTTTATCAATTAAAGAAAACGTTCATCGCGGCACACATACTTTGACCGGCCTCATGTTTGCTCCTTCGGTAATAGTGTTTCCATAATTGAACGACAGGATTTATCCTGATATCCTGCAAATTTTTTTACATTTGCAGGTCATTAAGACATCTCTAAATAATCGCCGTCAATTAAATGGCAATGATTTTTACGACTCCCTTTTGTTAAGTTCGTTCAAAAAATTTTAGTTGGAAACTACGAACCTATTTTGGGTATTTGCGGGAAAATATTTATAATTTGTACAATCTACAAATGCTGTTCATGTTGTGAAGTAAATATAAACTTTCAGAATGTCTAGCCCCCTGCACAAATATGAAGCCTCCAATGGAAGACTTTCTGGCGACGGTTCTGCCCAGGCCCGCAGACCCGGGTGGCATTCGGGGGCAGTTGCACGCAATTTATTTTGTGTTCTCCCAACTTTTGTTGTGCTCAGATAAAATTGTTTAAAATATGTGATAAAACAAGAATCTTTCCCCCTAAAAATGTATTTTGCTCCCCCACCAATCTTAAAACTTGACTACGGGCCTGGTTCTGCCAAAATTGTGTCTGCAATTAGGATATTTTGTTTTGAAGATCATTCGGCTTCGAGACGTAGCGCAACGTCGAAAACGTTTATTATAAATCGCGATTAGGGGTGCCCTGTTAGCATTTTGGGGGTAGAGTTGGGCTGCTGCGGCACTGCCTGACCCCTTCAAATTTGTTATTCCCAGAACATTTTGTTTCAAACTCATGTATTAATAAAACAAAAATCTTACCCAAAAAATCTATTTTTCATCTTAAATCTTAAAACCTGGCTACGAGCCTGGTTTGGATTACGTTGTTTGGAATGATTGTGTGAATCACTAACTGATTCCATACCACATAACACAATATTAACCTCATCGCTTTTACATCTTGTTTTATAGAGGCAGTGTTGGATTCACTGTGCTTATCTCCCATAGGTTATAGAAGCTTTACCCATTCTTCTTCGACCCCACTTTATAATGTGAATGATGTGATTCGTTATATCTCATGGTCTAGCCTAGAAATAACCCAATGTTTGATTTTAAGTGACAACCTATTTTTCTCGTATAGATCTGAAAACAAAATATAGAATCACTTTTCACGTAATGCACGTTGTTGTGTGGCGCCGTGCTTATGAAAATTTATACCAAAAATAAGAACAAAAATACCAAAAATAAAAACAAAAATAACGCATTCAGAAAATAATGTGACAAAACGTTTGGTTCAATATTAGTTAAAGCAACTTCGTAAATACTTGAATAAATAACTATAGGTTAAAGAGTATTTCCCACAAGAAGCATAAAAACTAAAAAAATACTGACCATCCGACTTGTACACAGGTATTTCGCCAGCCAAATTCGAGAATATTTGGTTGGTTCTATTTTGGCGATTGTTACCGCTACCACCAATTTATTTAACAGTTTTCATAAGGTGTTTTTACCATCCTGCCGCCCTAGGTTCTAGCCTAGCAAGACTACACAGGAAATCCGATCCTGGCTACAATAGTGATCTTAGGATGAAGCAAATGAAGCGCTTGCCTCGGGCCCCGTTTATTGAAAGGCCTTGAGGTGCCCCTTAATCTCCATTGATTTTTGTACTATATAGGTTTTCTTTGCAATTTGACTTCTTAGCAATACTGCAAATTCAGTCAGGTTTGAAGTAATTATCACAGATGTGTTGCTTCTTGCAAGAGACAACTCTACAATAGGTTTGCAACCGCTTTCGGTCCCAAGGTACGTTGTTGTTCTACGTACTTCCATCCAACAACGTCTAACTGTGCGGTGTCATGGTAGACTTTTCCTTGTGGCAAGTACGCAGATTAACGTGTCACGTCTGTGGATTCGTTTATTGCGGTTGAGTGGTCGCAAGTGGTTACTGGTGCAAGAACTATTTTGAAACCTGGCAGAGTAGGGCAGGGTTGTGTTGACCGGCAGATCATCGTCAAAGGATCTTGACTGATGTAGATACATGGCAGTTGAATAAAATATTAGAATATGCAATGTACATAACATGCGGTGTTATGTACATTTCGTATTTGCTTTTATTTTTCAAATAGCCTGAGTGACTAGTTCTGTGAAAGTCCCCGCTAAGTCATTGTCTCGGGGCTCCAAGGTTCTGGATACACCGTTAGCTGGGTAAACGGTAATCTATGAAACCGCTTTAGGGTAACAAAGAAAAACGTTGAAAGTCCTTGTACGCGAATAAGTACAAAAGTTAGTACGACGCTAACATAAAATCGCAACCAAAAACAAATATTGCGTACAAACGCTACAATGATGAAAACTGTCCAAGATTGTGCGTTGATGCCACAATTGGCCAATTGTATCTGAAAAGCGGGTAAAATGGTCAATCAGGCATGTCAAACACAAACAGTTAAAACACGTGCATCATTGTTTCGATTGTACTTTTTTCCGAAGAGAGGTATACAGCAGAAACAGACAACTTAGCAATGATTGTTAATCCTCTTGTTCAACTGGTTTTTGTATAACTTTCAATTTTGCTTGTGATGTGAACGACGTTTTTGTCATCAGCATACTAACAATTACGAGGAAGAGTAAAAAATTAACGCAATTTTTTCACAGAAGAAATGCGTTTTTAAAACGTTTGTTAAAATTTGCAAGAAATCTTAAGCCACATATATTTGTGAGACCGCAGTCGCAGTTTTTCATTCTGTTTTTTTCAGGTTTAGATAAAGATATGCGTTTTTCTGAGCTTATTTCATTTCGTAATAGCCGTCTCGTTTGAATTCCCTCCCAAGTAAAGAATAGTAATCGAATTCCAGGTTGCTGCCGGATAAATGCCTGTCAACATTCACAGGAAATTTTTTTACAAATGAGATGGTGGAGACGATGCCACCGTCGATGAGGAGGTCCAAAAATATCTCTGAATTAGGAAATGGAAGCTGTGGCATGTCTCGAGGTGACCGCCAATCAATTTCTGTTAACAGAGACAATAACACAAAAGCATACGCTTTCATAACAGGCGATAGGTGCATAAACATCGGTGAGTTGGCATCAGGGCTGGAATAATGGTAGTGTTCACATCTGGTTCTTCAAACGTGTGTGTCAGCTGGGTCCCAAGACAGGTGCATCAGAACAAGGGAAGCAATCACTTCTTTTAAGTGGACAACTTTGCCGCATCCTACATGTTCACCTGATTCACAGCATTTTTCAGACTACAATCTATTTGGTGTATCAAGAGGCACTGAGAGGTGTTGCAACCTGTCGGTTGGCGTTGCGTTAAACGTGCGATTCACCACAAACGGGATGTGCACGAAGAACAACACCTAGATTATGTGGCGCGAATAAGCAATAATAGAGTGATCATGGCATGTGATCTCTATTGTTGTTTGTTGCCACAGTGTGAAGTTTTGCGCACTTACCGCTCGGGCTTTCCGATCGCAACAGAGGCAAGCATCGCGGCAATGATAAACAAGTAAAAACTATTGTCACGAATTTGCTTCGCAAACAGCTTGGTTTTACAAAGCTAGAATAAATGCCCTCATTTGAAGATGAAGCACAGTTATTGAAAGATGCGGTGACTACAATTAAAAATACATATGTAACCCTCTATATCTAGAATATAGATTAATTTTAATGTATGCTTTGGTCTGTAATGTTTTCTCTTTCTAATGTAATGAAAAAATTGCTCTACTTTTTTCTTCACCCTCCCCACGTAGTTATCGCGTCATTAAAGGATTTTTCTTTTTCACACCCAGGTTTCACACTGAACCTTTGCACTGGATGATTAATTTCTTGCATTTTTAACGATATTTTCTTGTCTTCGACGCAAAAGAATTTAAACTTAATTTTCTTCGAAGGACTTCCTCTTCATTTTAAAAATACCCTTCAGCACCTTGAAATACAACAAACTTCTTCAGCACCTTGAAATACAATAATCACTGGATGGCCGCAAAAGGGAGGAACTGATGTAAAGTCTGGATGTAACTGCAGCGTGATGTAGCCATTGGATGCAAACAATTTGTTTAATATTTAGAGAAACTGTTCCACTACTTTTCTAGTACCCGCAGAGCAATAAAATGCTGCAAACCAACAATTTGGCCGAGGTCGTAATCCATACGTTTTCTATACTTTGCGTACTTATAATTGCGCAGCTTTGAAACGTAATATTTTTGGTTTTATTAGGTCTACCACAATGTCGCTGTAGTGAGAATATTTTTGCATGCCACAGGGATTCTTCTAAGGTGTTTCTCACGGCAGTGAGAGACTGTCAATGGTGCAAACCTGGCATTGCCCATGGCACTGGTATTTGGTTACGGTTAATGTTGCTGGCAAGCATCAGAGTTGCTTACTGCAAGCCAGCCAAGACGCAATGTGGTATACTTTGCGCGGTTCAACGTCACGTGACAAAACGTGTTTCCATTGCGCATATTGCTGAACAAACAACTTCAATACTGCTGAACGAAGAGATTTTTTATCATCAACTTCGAGTTGTGGAGCACAAAGAACGTTTAGAAAATTACTCAAACTATGATTCTTTTCTCATCACCTTCAAGGCATTTACAGGTGTATTCATTCACTCCGTCGACGCACGTTCCGTTGTTTTCACACGGATTGAGGGCGCATTCGTCGATATCAATTGAGCAGTTCCCATGGTCATCTCGATCATAACCTGGCAGTAAACACTATTCACTGGGAAAATTTTTTACGTCTAAATCCTTCGCTGTACACAATCCTTCGAAATATTAGCAAGTAAACATATTCACTTCAATGAAGATCAGTGCAAACTTAATTTGAACAATCTTTATTAAAATCAGCCACAAAGTAAGTCCGGTTGTACGACCAACGCCCTTCAAGCAGCAAAATGTCAGAGGACAGATGCGTTCATGATCACGGAGCGCGTACCTTCAACGCAGATGCATCGGGCGGATGAATTTGTGTCGAGACATCGCTCGTTGAAATTACATGTAATGTCATCGCACGTACTCGTGTTCACTTTACTTGTCTGCAATCGTAAAAATTTGGTAAGCAAAACAAAATGCGGTTCAGATCTGTAATCAAACAAATATCTACAATAACGAAACGGTGAGATCTATTCCGAATGTTTCATAAAAACTAATTTATGCTGAATTTACCTTTGAAAGACAGAGGTTGCACATAATTTCTAAAAACCATAATAAACGTACGAAACTCTGTTTTGAAATTAGTTCCATCAAAAGGCTGGCAGGTCGGTCGCTTTAACATACCTCCGTGCAATTTCGTCCACTCCAACCGTCAAGGCACTGACAAATGTAAGTGATGTTTGTTTCTTTGCATAAAGCACCATTGTGACACGGATCGGGATTGCAAAAGGTCGTATTTCCAGAAAAGGCACCACCTTCAACGACATCGTCAAAAAACGTCAATTGGATTCCGTCTGTGGCGCATTGTTTTCTATCCGTGAACTCTCGGCATAATATTTTTATTCAAATTTTAATAGTTTAAACACCAATTGAAATTAAAACAGAGGGGGGATCTTGCTGCTTAACACACACAGGCAAAGCTGTAAAATGATGACGGACAACAATAGGAATGGATTCCTAGGATTCCTCAACAATAGGATTCCTCACGTTTTGCGACATCTGTTTAAAAAGTTTGGGCATTCATACAAATACGTACCAAATAAGCATAAAAAAATCACCAAACTTATAGAAAGTTTCATTATCCACGTAGCACCGAACTTTGCTTTTAGATTCCACCTTTCCGAACACGTAGCTTTGCTATATCCAAAATTGCAGCGGCATCATGGAATACAAATTAAGCATTATAATAAACCTGAACAAATCATAGCCATTAAGATATTTTGGCTACAATAAAAACAGTGCGTAATAATTCGATTAATTTCCACATAGCAAAGAAAATGCTAAAATAGTTTGTGATTGAAAATAAACCCTGAAATAAAATCGATGATTGTGCCCAAACATTTATGAAATACAAAAAAGGGTCTATTAACAGCAACCCATGCAAAGGCTATAGTAAGCATAGCTGCATAAATGCACAACACGCAGGTTTCCAGGAACAATCAGTTGCCACTACTGCAACGTCACGATATTTCTCGCGCGATCCGACAGCAAGCGTTGGTTTCGTCTCGAACCAGGTTTGTGTCTTTGTCAGACGATTTTACGATTCGTATGACGCCCCATCTGTGTGATCCTTTTTTCTAATGACTCATGACGTCCATGTTCCGGGGGCATGTGCGGGCGTGTGCGTCGGTTCAGCTCTTTTCATGGTCTGTCAAGGGTTTGGCGCAGATCAGAATCACGGGACCTCCCACGTCTGAACGTTTCATTACGACGCTCTTTTTACAGCAGCATCACTTTTCAAAACGTCGCTCAAAGAACTGTTTGCATAAAGCCGAAAATATTGAAAGCGGTTAAAAGGATTTCAAGTAGCCAGAATTTCAAGCAAAATCTCCCGACAAATCGAATATCAAACCCTTCGTGCGACTGAAATAGTGAAAAACAAAGCGCTTTTTGGCATCACTCAGCAGCGACTACAAAAAGTACTTTCAGATTAATTTCAGAATTTTGTAACAGAAGCGTTATACAAAGGTGGCGTCTGTTTCGTCCACTTCTGAACTCTTGCATTGGGTTTTTAGAAAAGAAAATTTACGGTGATGACATGATCAGTAAAACATCATTGCGCAATGTGCATGTAATCTTTCGCACTGACTTGAATTCCTTGTGGGTACACTCTTTGATATGGTTTAAAAAAACAATTTTACTGAGTAACATGCATCGATACCTTCAACGCATAGGCGCATTAATAGTAAGAAAACAGACAGAATCCACTTGTAGTAAACAATACAAGGGTCCCCACCGCTGCATTACGCACCAAAAGCTCAAAACATGAAGTGTATTGTATTTAGACGTTTTCTAAGACACGTTGAGATTTCAAGGTTTAACTCCACAAACCCAGGACTTAAGACAGGAGTATACCTCATTACACTAAGCTCAAGGCAAGCCTGTGGTTATTGGTCTTCTTACTGACTACTANTATGTGCACGATTCATAATTTTTTCTCCCACGCAAGAAGCCCAGATTAAACCTGAACATTCAGATTTGTGTAATGTATAGCACTGGTAAATGGAAAGTGATTTGCAAGGACTCCACTATTGTCTATATGCAAAGAGCATCTGGTTGTTTAGTGCATGGACGGAGGTAGCTTGGATAAAAAACCTAAAACGTCATCATGTGACGTTTTTCTGAGTTCAGCATACATTCCTCAATTAATAGCATTGCACCTAGATCAGCTATGTCCAACCAAATGGCTTACTGAGCCAAAAATTATGTCACTATCTTAACCAGGGCCGCATATTGATTGACATAATAGTGAGGGCCGCACATTGAATGGCTTACTTTGATCTTAAACTAAATTTAGCTTTAAGCTAATGTACTGAATGCGTTCGAATCCCAACTGCAATGGTAAGAGACGTGTTAAAGTGGCACTGAGGACTGCCTTCATCAAAAATGTCAAATTCAAGATTATCAAAATAAGAACTGGTTGTCAGTATGTAGGATACTTTCACTGCAGCTAAAACCTAAAACGGGGCGCATAAAACCTTCGACTGGCCGCATGGCCCGCTAGTTGGACACAGAGGACCTAAAATCAATCCTTACGACCATCAAACACTTCGGGTCGCCTGCTCACTCCAAACAAGATGACAGCGAGTCTGCTGATATAAGCCTTCACTTGAAATACCATTTCACTCTATTCTATGCAATAAAAGTTCCTTGGCAAATTTTCAGTTTCGTGTGCAAACGCACGCCTTTCCTGCCCAGCCACAATGCACAGCCGCGCATTCCACAGCCTTCCCCGGCAACCACATCACACACACACACAGGTTTCAGCCTCTGAACGATCCGACCGCGACGACACGGCGAGTAGACTGCGACCGCTGCGAACACGATGCCAAACAGCGGAGTAGACACCATAGTGGTCACCTCTCATTAGCGTCATTGCGCAAAAAGACGAGAAACAGCCACCCTTTCGGCCACTGCTCGGACCAAGCGTGACAGCGCGAGATCGACGCGCTCTTAAAACTCTTGATGCTTTCCTGAACCGCTTCGCATATTTTATGTACACCTCATCATTGCCTGGTAATTCGCAACGAGTCGTTGATAAGTTGACATCCCACGACTCAAGACTATTTCCCGTCAACTGAAACGATTTTTTATTCAATCTCACAACACCCATTGAAGAGAAGCTTTTGCGCTAATTGAAAAGATGTAAACCAGCAACGCTTTCTTCGATTTCCAGCAATGCCCAAATACTTTTCGTTTCCTTGAGTTTTTTAAATGACTTAACCAGCAGCCGCCATGGGCTTCTGTCTTTCTGCTACTTCAATACTGGATCTATAAAACGATGTCAACGCCCGCTGTAAATGTCAGTCAATTCGCGTTGCATGCTTTTCAACCACGGCGTTCAAGTCGTCTGATCCAAATCAACTTGAGTTGTGGAGCACAACGGTTCAGCAAGGTTTTTCTAATACGGTCAGTTGCATGAACCACATCTGCAAGCTTTCTCACCATAAAAATTAGTAGGCACTTGATGAGTAGAACATTGCAAGACTGTGATACGTTTCAGATAAATTCGTTTTCGCAAATCATTCTTACAAGTCGGGCAAGTCTTTCCACAAAAATAGAAGAGACCAAATGATACAGTTACTATTTAAACATATCGCATGGTGAGAACGGGATACAGGAAGTCAAAGTGGAATTAAATTTTTCATGGAAACTGTGCCCATCGCTGTATCTTGATATATCCGAACATGCTACATCTTGCGTGAGAGTACAGGAGGCAATTGCGCAAGCCAGCATTTTCGCACGTATTACTGCAAAGTTTGCGGAAAAAAACACGAGCTTCAAACGCAAAATCAAACGTACTTCGTAACAGTTCATGTAACTAAAAAAAAATTATGATCTTTCTGCAGTATAACTGATTGGCTCAGTATAACAGCCGCAGAATCACTAAATAGTAGCAGTAGCATTGTGTGAAATACTGACCCACCACGGTGTGATAGCAAACAACTGCTAGTAGCAACAGCGACAGTTTGTTCATGAAGCTTGTGCTCGCGCTTGTGCCATGTTACGCCTAGTTTAGAATACTTGTATGTGGAGTTGTTTGAATGAACAGATTGAGGTTAAATTTGCCAACATCGAATTGTACTTTTCTCAATAACAGCACACATAGAAACGCAGTATATTGGGGATATTAAAACTTTTGGCAACTCTGGCACCAACCAGACAAAAAAGTTAGTGCACATATTTCACTGCAGCAAATTTTGGTGAAACGCCAAGTTCGCTGACTATAGAATTGCAACGCAATTAGCTTAATTAAATAAACTTGGCTTAACTCCGCAGTATCGATTCCGAGCTTTTGCACGTTGGCTGAATGTCATTAGTGATGCATGCAATTGGTTATGTGTTTGCACACAAAAGATCATAGGGCAGCGGCCTCCAATGAAAACAGGTTAATATAAAAGTTTCTTTCTGAATATGCCTTATAAGTCGCTTTTCTGAAGAACGACGAAAACATCCACGTACACAAGGTATGCTGCTGACTAAATCGGCTGATCCTTGTGTTAAAAACTACCTTAACGTTGAATTTTAGATATTATGCTGGGGCAGTGACGCAGAGTGGGGTTGACCGCACCCTGCAATTCTAAAACAACGAATGTTTTTTCACAAATGGTCATAATGTTTCATGTTTTTCAATGCCCGCAATCACAGATAGGTGGACGGTGGCGGGCAATTTTTTGATAATTACGGTGCCCTTTTCCTGCTCTTCACTTCGCAAAATATACCTTAGGTGCCCCAAATTTTCCGGTAGCACTAGGACCCTGTCTGCGGGAGACTTATTCCTGGCGCTGCTAACAACCGCCATCGAGAACGCCAAACCAACTCTTGATGTGAATGACTATTCGTTTAAATGAGTAGTCATTCACATCAAAGTTGATTTGGACTTCACAACACACACGTACAAAGCCAGCCAGCGCGCAGCTCGAGGCTCGTAATTAATCAATGCTTGCTATTCACCGGCAAAGTACCGTCTACAAAGTTTCCCTTACTCCGATTGCTTTACTCTTGTCCTGTTTGTTGGTTGGTCAGATTTTCATAACATTCTCAGATTTTCAGCACTTGTGGTGTGATGCAACAGCTGCTAATTTCTTATGTACTCCTACTTAATAACTACGTTGTAAATGCACGCATGGGCTCGAAGGATTTTTTCCAGGGAAGGGCCAGTAGTGGATTTTCCAGAGGCAGCCAAGAAGATTTTTGCAGTAGGGGGCCAAAAGTGGCAAAATTTCGTTTCAACCACTCGAAACTAAGAAAACAACCTTTTTTGCTAAACATTTGATGGGAAAATGTCAAATTTCAAAATCCAGGGGGAAAACCCTATCTGCCCGCTGCTAACGCCCATAAATGCACGTCGTTAAATGTTAGTTACTGCAACGAGAACAAGTAAGATGCAAGCAAACTGAAATGCTACACGCGCACAGCTATACAGCTGTACAGCCTGAAATGCTACACGCGCACAGCTCTACAGCGAAAATTCTTGGGAGAAAAGTGAGACAGTTGCCGCAAATTTCTGTAATAGGGAACAGAACGCATCAAACAACTTTGTGCATAATTACAACCAGCATTAGACACTGTTGCCCATCCAGCTTGTAGCAGTTGTACGGACAGCAGCGCTTATTACACTTTGAGGCTCCCACCCGGCCATTGACTACGGTTGGGAAACTACTGTAGAACCTGCGATGTATGGAGGACCTGTAGGGGTCTGAAATGCGGTTCTGCATTTTAGAGCACTACGCCAAACAACTAGAAGCGTCAGGCGTTTTATCTTTTCATAGAAAAGCTCTCCAAACTTTGAAGGAAAGGCTGTGCATTGAACACACGTCTAGTCTTTCATTTCAGTGAAGCTGTGACAACTGCAACATAGCGCAGTCCCTGAGCTTTGCCGAGATGAAGCTCAGGTTTGCTGCGCATACAATTATTTGTAAACAGCTAAATTTCGTACTTTGTGAATCTGCACTTAAAATTTCGAATGGTCGCAAGATTGCATGTCTTTGGTCCGAGGCTAGCTATCTCATTGCCAGTGGCGTTGAAAACAAGAGGTGTGCTTTGAGAAACTAAATCTCCTTAAACCCGATTTAAAACACTCCAGTATATCAAGCACCGATACTGCGTGGTGAGGCCTACTTACCTAATTAAGATGAAGACCACAAAGCTTCTACGACAAAACAGGAAAAGAAACCTAAAATATTTGCAATAAGCTAGACTGTCAAATAACAGTGCGTTGGACAGTTTTATGATCAGTTCTTCTTGTAACTCCGCTCAAATATTTATTGACATTCGACCTTCAATACACAAAAATTCAAAACAAACTATTAGAAACAGTACCATGTTATGGTTTAGCTGCAATTATTTTGCGTGTGATACGCAAAAATGGTTAGTGTTGTTTAAGTTAATTAAAAAGTGAATCCAGTTATCACTTATCAACAAAACACATCTTGAAATTTCGATGATATTAATATATACTTTCAACATGCTTTCTACTTGCCCTTGGCTTTCGACAAATGACGCGAATGAAACGTGGCCATCGACGCGTTCCTTCAACACACTAAAAAATATTTAAATAGGGAGCAGAGAGACCTTTTCGCCACTGAAAAAGGAATTTTTCTGGGGCCAAACATACTTCTTCGCAAGTTAGTAATTTCGACAGTTCTGAGAAATTTTTATTCACAATTGCTTCTGCGTAGAATTTTAGCAGACAGGCACAGATGAAAAGCGGCTTGACTTCCACGACAGCCAAAGGCGAGTAACCACGCGTTTTATACGACAAACATTGTTTCAAACAAATAGGTTTTTGGCAGGAACCTTGACTATTACCTCTCTGACGTGCACAACTTTTGCACCAGCAGTTTCCAGCATGCCATAAAATATAACAGTAAATGGGCTACATCATACAAAGCATTTTAAAGCATAACAGCTACCCTTGCGTTCGTAAGCTGCAGTGCGTGCATCTCTAAATCCACACACAACGTTCAATCCGCTTCGGATTTGAACAAGACGGTGGCGTGCAGGTGTGGCAAGCATGTTGACCATACCTAAAGAGCTTTGAAGCAAGAGCACTGCATCGCCCAAGGTGATGTCCGTGTCTGTGTGCACGGCTATTTCCAAGTCAAGTGCGTGTCTTGTGAAACCAGTGCATTACTTCAAAACGTAGATGGGAGGAAGATGGCCACAGAGAAGCAAAACACAATTTCCTACAACAAACGTGGTACAATGCAGGGTGGGTGAACAAAGAGTTCAAAACGATGCATCTTTCGAGATGGTTCAGCCGTAAAGACATGTGGAAACCCAGCAAGTCAGTAACCGTTAATTTATTCTCACTGACCCAAACAAAACACAAAATACAAAAAGACACTATTGTTACTGCTTTCATTTAAGTGCAACCAAAGGGAATTGATGGTGTTTAGCCACGCTTAAACTGAATAAGTTTCTTCAAAGAGTGGTGTTACAACAGACTTCAATTTAGCTTAAGAGGAATTTTGCATTTCGTACCTCCAGCCTCAACCCCATTAAAATTTTTGCCATCCCTTTGGCTTTGTTGATACCAGCATCATGAAAAAGTCAGGAAAGATCGATACAGCCAAACAGTAAATTTGAAAAAAAATTTTTATAGATATACAGATGAACAAGTCAATCACGCGCACAGGTGAAAGAAGAAAGTGGCAATGGAGGTTACGAAGTAGAAAGGCATGCAGCAACCATAACATTACTGTTTAATTCAAGCATCTGCAACATGATCGTGCAAAGCAGACAACTTTCGCTTCAAACTTTTTGTGACACGTTGTAAATGTGAGCAATCTGGCTTAAAAAAGCTTAAACAAAAATTGACATTTGGAAACTCCAGTGGTTTTCAACCTGGGGGTCGTTTGCTTTTTTTGGGGGGGCGCGAGAGCTTCTTATAAAAATATTCATATTACTTCTCTAGTTGATATTTCGTATATGGAACCATTTTTGTCGTAGCCAAAATATTAGGATCACCTGGCAAAAATGATAGCCTGCTTTTAAGTGTGATTGTGACCATTACAAAGTTTTGAGTACGATTATGACCATTATGATAGAGTGAACTGTCGCGTGTGACAACGCACGAATAACTTTGTGACGTAAGAATGTGCTGTGTTTGTAAATTAGATATCTGAATGCGGTAGCCAACTCGGGAGTTATTCTAGTTTTCAATGAGTTGTGCTGTGGAGTGATTTGCATAGGGGGGGGCGATAAAAACCTATGAATGTAACTTGATTCACCATAAATTTTTACAATTCAGAAAACAGCATTCGCGACATAAGGCCATTTTGTCGTCGACTGTTTTGTCACAGCAGTGTTGTGAAGTNTACTTCATTCCTCTTACAGTAGCGACGCCGTTGTGAGACTTGACTTCCAAATNTTACTGAAATCTCCCTCCCTAACCTTACTGGTTNGATCCGCCCCTGATAGGGCACGGGTCCCTCTCACTGACGCTGCCATGTGCATGAATTTAATAAGAGTCTTTGTTCACCATTCGCCATTGTGACTTTCTGTTGTGCAAAAATAACCGCATTACATATGCCTGACTGGAAATTTTCGGAAGGGAATCGTCAGCTTAAATTGGTTTGCAAAATGGGTCGCTGCATGAAAAAGGTTGAAACCAATGACCTAGTCCAGGGCTACTCAAATGGCGGACCGCGGTCCAAATCTGGACCTTTGGATGGTGACGGCCGGACTTCAAAACGAACTTAGTCATTTTCCCAGGCATTTGGGGAAAATAAAAGCTAGAAGATTCCTGATATATTCAATTTATTGAAAAGTTCACTAGCAACATTGCCGAATTGTTTAGCGTCTTTTCTTTTCGAAAACAGTTGTTGCTCTTTCCTCAAAACCATTTTTAGTGACAGACATTACCGAATTCTCAACTGAAGCTAAAGACACATGCACATGTGGGGACCAGAGATGCAGTGGAAATTTTATAGGTGCGGAAGCTCTGCTGGGCATCTTCGCTTACATTTTTGGCAACGACCCATCATTCACTGATGAAGGTGGTGGAGCGGAGCTCCAGCAGCTTGACACCACAAGTGTGGACGCAGCCCAAATTCAACTGGCATTAATTGAATTCCAATAGAATGCAGTAGTGAAAGAATTATTTTTTGATGGCACACCTGAAAACGTCTTGTCAAAGGAAGGTATCTCCAAAATTTTTTCACTCCCCGCAAATTGTCAATGGTAATTCTCAATGTGTTTGGGTCCACCTGCTGCTGCCGGAGGGGTGAATTGCTCCCTCCTGCAAGCAACAGTAAATGTAAAACTCGGACCCTCACTTAGTTTACAATTCGGTTCAGTATTGCTTTGGTTTTCAGTAGTTTTTTTGCGTTTTTCGAGTATTTTTTGGTGATTTAGGGTTTTAGTATAGCCAACCACATTTGGATTCGCCATCATATCTCAGTTTTTTTCTGAGTGTTGCTAGCGACCCCCTAAAGTCAGTGCAGTGGCCAGTGGACCCCTTTCAGCTACGTTTTCCCTCCTAGCTCAAACATCTAGTTACGCCACTGTCTGCGGACAGTCTGCGCTTTCAAAAAAGAAGTTCATAAAGAATACGTTTCGCATCTGTATGACGAATAAAAATCTTCACCACTACCTTCTTCTCGCTGTCTCTACCTTGGAACAAAAATTTAGGTAACTGCCAAGAAGCACAAAATGCCATTGCTCCTACCAGCAGAACTATAAAAAACGCTGACAATTTTTGTTAATATCTGTGTCCATTTACCGGATTTTGTATGTCTACTTATAACCGTATTAAATTATCATATTATGTGTCTTTTTTGTTAGAAATATCGAAAGCATGTCACATTTGCATGATTTTATGGGAGTGACCGGACCTGGAAAATTTTGACATTTGTAACTGGACCCTTTATTAAAATAATTGAGTAGCCCTGACGTAGTCTATTCCTTGTCGCTGAACTTGGTATTCGAAGCGTAAAAACTAGCTAGCTCGCGTTTTCACCTGCCTGAAATATAAGGTTTAGTTTTCGTGCGACGAAATTTGTCCAGCTACATAGTCTCGAAAAATCCAAGTATTTGCAAAATAGTAATTAACTTAAAAAACAAACCAAGAACGATGATATAGACTGCCGGGAAGGATCATCGTTTTGTCAGGGTCATGCATTTACTTTGCTATACTTTTACTGCCTATATATGTTAAATGATCCCAGCAATCTTTTTTAACTTACATAGCTTCTTCTATCAACTTAAAGTCAAGCTTGATGTGTTCCAAAATCCTACAGAGTTGCGTTATCTCTTGGTTTCATCATCCACTCTGCTCTATTTGCTTCTGCCGTCCTCCAGTAGCGTGCGCATAACCTGACTCGATATAGTAATGCAGTACGACTATCAGCAAAGCGTCCAAACTGTGGAAATCAACAGCACAATGCAAAGTCTGTCATTCAGACTAAGTTTCCAAAGGTATCTTTCACCGAAAACGAACGAATCACAATACGAATTACACCCTTGCATGCATCACTGCTTTCATATACAAACGGCTCTGACGTCAACCGGTGTTTGGTGGCGATCAGTGGCACACGGCAGGGTGACTAAGGCTAAAGTACAAGGTGGAGCGTAAGTTCCTACCTATCCATATATCTTGTATATCCGGTGTATCTGTGTGCTGACCCCACTTGCTGCACAATATTATGCAACGCCATGTTCCGTGAGACATGTTTCTCAACACAGAAGGGGTTACTGTTCCAAATACCGTGGAAACAGCTGTCTTCATTACATTATAAGAGTGATAACGTTGTTTTGATAGAATTTTGTTTGCGTTTCCCCAAAGGGAGTTCTCACATGTTGTCTGGTCCAGACATATTTCGGGCCATTTCATGGGTGCTGGGAATGCTACAAATCCACTTGTCAAGAATATTATTTAATTTAATTTCGCACACTTTCTGTTGCAGAGGATGTTCATGAACATGCAGTATAATGAACTGGAGCTCCATCTTGTTGCAAACAAACCTTCTCTCTGATTTCAAGTTCATTGAGTTTCGGCATAAACCACTGTTATAACATGCTAATATATGAGAACTGACAAGTCAAAGAAGTATGGTCCAATAACTTGACGCAAATTAAGTGCTGCCCACATCATTACCAGCGGAGAACAAAACAGAAGTATATGCATAACAAACCATAACCTAATAACATATGGTTGGGTAGTAGTGACTTATGGACCACCCTTTTCCTCAAGGTTATTTGTAAATATCTGATCAAGGTTAGACCACGACCTGGTTGCCTTAACAAAGTAGTAGGCCACCTGCATTTTCAAAATTCTTACCTCGGTGACTACTGCACATTGTCGACACTCTGATTACAGTGCAATGTAAATTGAATTACTGAGTCGGCTTATGACTTCTGAAGAACAAAACACTCTTGCACCAATGTGAATAAAGTTTTGTATCCTGCCCTGAAACCTGCGAAACTTGGTGATTGTGGCAAATCATGTTGCGTTTTCACGAACTACATCATAATTTTTTTAATTGTGAAACAAAGTTCACATTCTGGAGCTGAAGATACAGGCGACCTGAAAACGCGCTTTCTGTTGCAGAGGATGTTTATGAACATGCAGTACACCAGCATGCTTGCTAGCAGCTACAGTCTGTTACCCAGTCGTATGGACGCTTTCATGTCGTAAAAGAAGGGAAGCTGGTCAACGTCTCTCTCCCGACATTCCAACAACCAATCGAACGAGGGTCAGTGGCAAACAGCCAAGCGCTATAGCAGATCGTGCAAGTCGAACTCTTAATCGCCTATTTTTCCGGCCCATTGATAAGCAGATAAGAACTCGACCTCGAGCACACGCTCATAGGTTTGCGACAAATGGCCGCGATTGACAATAGCTTGCAACACACTACGCAAGGCAACGGTGCACAACCTGCGGCCTTCGATAATGACATTTCCGGCCGTCTACATGTAATTTAAAATAGAAGATTTGCCGACCGTGCTGACGTACATTGAAGCAAAACAAACGCAAGGCAAGAAATTTTTAATAAATTTGTTAAAATGTTTGACTTTTTATTATACTTTTAGGAACAAGAAAATGATATATACCGGATAAAACCTATTCTTTAATTAAATGTATCTCATAAATATAACTCGAACTCATTGGCGGCCGTACTTCATAAAAATAAAAGCAACGCGGCCGGCAATAGCAAAAGGTTGTACATCCCTGATGTAAAGGAATGAAAAGGCGCCCAAATCACCGGTTCCAACACCATCGCCATGAAAAAACACGGGCACTGCCAAAAGCCGACTTTATGCGACTTTCGGTTCAAAGAACGAAACCATGTTTGACGAAGATCAGACAATATTTGCGACTGGAAATTTAGTTGAACACGAGCACGTGCACTTTGTGTTTTCGACAACGGTAATCTTGAAATATTTCAGAGCGAACTCAGTGACGCGTTTTGTGGCAAACTACAAGTTGTATCTCATTTTTTCTACGTTGATTACGAAGAATCTTCACCGTTCAGGTCAGAGTTCCCGGGGTAACTACTGAAAAAAATGCAAATAATAAAAGTACGACACTCTTACTTAGGATTGTGCGAAATTAAAAAGGCGAAACAGGTATTGTTGCTACTCTTACCTTACAAAGCAAAACGTATAACCAGCCGTTTCCGAAGAAGCATACACCTAAGGTTTCCACTGTCAAGCTCCAACTTAATGGGCAATGCATTACGTTCTACTAGATGCAGTGGCGTAGCCAGACCGAAAATTGGGGGGGGGCAAAATGTTTGACTTTAGGCGAATAACCCTATTTTATTTGGAAAAACGCCTCTCAAAGCAAAAAATGACTATATTTTCTAAAAATGTTGGGGGGCATGGCGCCTTTGCCCCCCCTGGCTACGCCTATGATTAGACGTTTGTTTTTGCTAAGCTTAGTGGGAATGGAATCACACCTTTGTAGACGAAGCAGCGACTGCCGTTCATAAATTCCGAAATTCATAAGAAAATCCTAAAACTTTGTCATCAGTCTACACAACTTCGTTTTACACGAACGCTACCATCGACACGCTGCAAGAGCAGCACGACACTGAGCAAGAAACCGCATTGCCACAGCGGGACGAGGCCGCGTTCCGTTCTTGGAAACCCTGTTAATAAATTTAGCTGCGCCTGCTTGTAAACAAACTCGGAAAACATGCGGGCTCACGGCCGACTGTTGCGTCATTGATGAGTCTCTAGCTCCAGACAGGAGAAAAACGATTCAAAATGGTGGAAAATTATCCGAGACACCAAGTGCCTCATTCTCGACGCAGTGCAATTCTGCGTACGGAGATGCTCGAAAGAACGAACCAACTCCTTCAATTTATTTGAAAAGTTAATAGATAAACTGTAATTTATAAACACTGCAAATCGTTATGGACTGCTGCAAACTATTATTTTCAATCCATCTGAGATAAACCTCATAATATTTTTTCCTATTATTTTAAATGGTTGCTGCCAATTTTCCTTTAGTTTCTCTACAACCGTTAAGAATATTTTCTAATTGCCAGTTTAACCTTGCGCGAAACTATAGGCTAGTACCAGATTATTCCAAAGGATGACACCTTTCACCCTTTCATTGAGGCAATCAAGCGCATCGCAGCAAATAACATCCAACATTATTTTGCTCATAAATTGGTGTGTGAGACTACCGTACATATAGGTTTCTTGATTTATCCCAGATGAATATGTACTTTAATGCAGAACCTACAGTTATTTTGGAGTTTGCTAATTGCAGCTTTGCAAATTTTCCTTTAGTGTTTAAGCGGCATTTCAGCAATGGTACAATCAACATATGCCCAAGGGTTGTTCTGCAGAAAAGAAATAAAATACTTTTTCAAGCTTTTAATCTCATAACTACAAAATATGATTGAACTACTTTTGCAAAAGGATCTACAAGCAAGCGATATATACAGCCCACCAAGGCTAAATATTCTCGCGGTATACACCACGTTCAGTCCAGATTTGACTCTAGAGCAGTGCTTCTTATCCTTTTTCCTAGAGTGACCCACTATCAGTCTGGATGATCACACCGTGACTCAGAAACATTTGCTCATGCAATGATACCAATTATAGAATCCAGCTAATTTTTATCTCACTTTGATTCATGTATCAAAGTTGAAACAATAATTGTTGATAACGAGATATGAAGGAAAAGCGGGATTACTATGTAAGAGTTTTGGCAGTACAGTTTTGTACACAAAAACTTTGTACGGTTTACCGAGTCGACTTCCCGTGACACACCAACATTGCTTCCGTGACCCATCTCGTTGGTCTTGACCCATAGGTTAAAGAATCACTGGTCTAGAAAAAAAGGTTCTTTTCTATTATAGCAAGGATTATATCGTCAAACTCCCAACAATTATTCTGACTTCATGGATTACGTATGAGGAAAGAAATTTACCCAAGCATTTGCAAAACCTTTCCAGCGCTGCTTATGGAAAGTGCACATTGCTTTTTCTTCCTATACAGCTCTTCACTTTTTTAAATGATGACCTAATCGTTCACTCCTACTTCCCTTCGACGAACTCACGCATGCTCTTGTTATTTTTAGAGTGACCAAATAGAAACTTTTTTTTTGATACCAATTAACAACTTTGATGAGCCCTTGGTCACAACAACCGTGCAAACTTTGCTCGCAGTCCTTCCATCACCATAACAAAATCGAGTTTTTTCCTATTAGCCAAGCTGTTATTTCCACTATAGAGAATGCATGAGGACTAATCTCAAGGTTTAATTTCCTAGTCTGCCTCTATGGTGATATTATCAGCCTTCGCACGAGGCGAAGTTTCAATGATTAACAACGAATGTATCTAGTCGCATAAACCACGATGGTGAAACTTGAAAGTCATGAAAATAATGCACTGTACTGCAATGCACTCAGTGTCAATATTAGTTGGTTTAACGTAAATAAAAACTGCTGGGAGAAAGCAGCGGTGACAAGAGTTATGCAAAAGTAAAAAATGGTGAAAAAAGACATGAGCAGTGAATGGCGCACTTTACAAAACTGACAAATCGGTAACAACATCTTAAAATTACACCATTTATATCTTAAAACTAGACCACTACACCTCAGTGCCTTTTTAGCACTCTCAGGAAGGGCATAAATATTCCATCACTTATAGCAATTTTTTGCGCATCTATTCACTAAAAAGCATGGAAAACCATCTATGCTGCATTCTAGCTGCTACTGTAGGCTGTAATTAGCATTGGTATACGTTATTTACGTAGAGATATTTACTTCTAAAGGAAAACGTATTGCTCGGGCTGGAGCAAGGGTGCAAATGGCAGGCGTGCCCGACTTGGCCAGAGCCTCCTAGCCTCTCTCTCTACAAGGCCTTGACCTGACCAAAGCCGGATTAAAAGGTAGGGGGGCCCGGGGCAATTTTTACTGGAGGGCCCCTATGACGTAATTCATGACATCTTCGTTTGTAAAATTTACGTTTTCG
>JGI24159J19872_10001143_pt1 | contig 28154 bp, 14 predicted proteins | sample Ectturendosymbi4_FD_19872 | JGI IMG/M metagenome (IMG submission 19872)
TATAAAGAGCACACGCAAGTCTATTTGGCAAAACTGTTAGTATCTAGGAAGGGACCCGGAGCCGGAGTTGCCTCTCAAATGGCCGTAGCTCGGGTCCTAAATTTTAAACTTAGTTCTGGCTTCTTTTGATATTTAATTTGAGATCCGGCTCCAGGCAAAGTGCCCATCTCCGTTGCTCCGGCTCCGTAGCTCTCGATTATTTTCGCACGAATTCTGAACGTAACATTAGCGTCGTAATGCAATTGCTTAGTTCAGCTTTTTAATGGTTCAGCTACTAATACTTTCTTGAAATAAAATTATTTTAAATTTACTATCTTGTGTTTGCTTTATCAGGCTTGTGGGGCGAAAACGATGTGTCGAGAGTAAAAAAGGGAGATGGAATAAAAAAGTTTGAGAAACACTGGATTAGACCACCTATTCAATCTAGCTTTTATGTTATTTTGTAGAAATTTTATGCATACCCGCTTGATCGAATTGATGCAACTCCAGTTTGAGAAATCCTCCAACACAGCGTTGATATTGTTTGTCAACCAAGCGTGTCATAGGATGTGCTATTCTGTTGGCAGTCGATTTCATGTAAAGCATTTAATGGGCGTTTTGAATATGATGGAGAAAATACTATTGAAAACGTTTAGTTTGCTGAAATCTTTAGAAAAAGCAACCAGTTCACGCTCTGCTGCTATTGCTTTGCAATGATGCACAATTTAAAAAAATCAGTATTCAAGTAACCAGTCTCCACACGAAGTCGAATCGATCTAATATTTTGCAATTCGATTTCACATAACTTTATGCACTCAAGTCTTTGAATGAGTGTTACGATCTTAGAACCCTTCTTATTGAATCTCGAACACGGTCCAAAGACGGCTCATCTAGATAAGCTGCGTCTGAGTACAAGCTTTAATATGAGCAATGCGGTTGCATGGTTCAGGGCAGTGCTTCTTAACCGGGTGAATGGGTGAAAATTCACCCCAGGGTGAATGTAAATTTTGCAAGGGTAAATGAAATAAGGGGTGTGAATGAAAAGTGAATTAAATTAATTTTCCAAAATTTTTTAATCCTCTAATACCCTGCATTTGTCTTGTTTATTCTTTTTGTCCAAAACGTATCACCAATTGTGAATAAAATTTCGAACTTCAAGTGTACTAACTTTGTATCTTAGCAATTTATCACTTCAGAAATCTGTACTATGGTGCAAATAACTGCGTCAATTACGTCAGCGTGGTCATACTGCTTTGACCTACGAGACATTTTGCAAAAACGTGACAACTTGTAAGCCACTTCGACAAAATCATGTATAAAACGACAGGTTCACAGGATTTAAAATTGAAAAAAGGAAATTACGTGAGCGCGTTATTCAAATTATTATACAATAGCAAATAGTAATTTATGACGAATACCTATCAGTGTGATGCAGGCATGATTTTGTCGAAGTGGCCTGCAAGTTGTCACGCTTTTGTGGTAGAGCTTTCTCTGACACTATCGTTCCTTAACAATACCAGTGTTAGTGGTAGCAAGTCGGAGACTATCATCCAGTGTTCCGCCTGTTAATCTATTTCTGTTTTTAGTTTTGACTTGCTTCATCGCAGAAAATGTACACATATGCAGTCAGTGGCGTAGCGAGGCTAAGTGCCGCCCGGGACCGACCATAAAAGTGCCGCCCTTTCCACCCCTCAAATTTGCTTACAAAAATTTCAAATCAGAGAAAATCATGTATCGTGCTTATTTAAAGAACTAAGGATTAATGAATTATCTTGAAAATCACAATAAAACACTGACGTGATCCTCACAAACTGACATGATCCTTTTTTTTCAGTGCCGAATGTAAGTCTTGCTTTTTCTGCTTGTCGCTACGTTTCTCATCATTAATTTTTCCATTTTTTGCTTTCTTTGCATATGCATATAAACGAACCCGACATGCTTCGTCAAATTTTCTTCCCTGTTGGTTTTAATCTCCGGTAAGCCCATCCCATGTTTTTCTAATAGTTTACTTATTCCAGGGGATCAAACGAAAAAAGTAAAGGATGTGTTGACGGCATATCTACTTTACAGATGAAAACATTTATTTTTGCTAAAATTTCGTGTTATATCCCGGTCTTTATCTAAAAAAAGTATTTACACTGCATATAGCAGGCTATAATAGTCTGATAATATGATCTCAGTGATGTAAAAAACGTTTGATTGTTCACCTTACGTTTCAGTATAGTAGTTTGATCTTCTTAGAATATATAAAAGGCTTCGAACGCTAACTCTGTTGCGCGGAGCCCTCATAGGTGCGGGGACCCATTNAAAAAATATNTTATTAAACAGGTTTAAAACCGGCTATGGTTGAGAAGCGCTGGCTTGCAGTCTTCATCGTGATTAGCGGACTTGGTCTTGATGTTGTGTTAGACCTCTTCCAATGTGCATAATAGTGTTATTCCTTGCCTTTGATGGTTACCAACAGAACCATCGCCGGAAGGCGTTTAATTGAGAGACTTTACGTTTTTGCAGGGGGGTTGGCATTCTAATATTTGACAAAAATCCACTGAAATATATTGTTTCACATTTCACATTGGGAAACTTGGATCTTTGTTTGGGGGGGGCTAAGCCCACCAAAGCCCCGTGGCGACTGGACTGGTTACCATCAGACGTCTATTTCGAAAACTGTTTTACCAAAGAATGTCAAGTGGGACATAGGCATGTTGGATGCTCAGCAGTGATTACTACGTCTTACGTACCTAATTGCATTGAATAACTTTATTCAGCACAGCCATTGCCAAGTTGTACAACCATTTCAATGACCCTTTTTAATAAAAGCCTTAACCACAATCATATCCAAGCAACCTTTTCTAAGCTTTTCTTGTTCAAATGAATTTTTCTATGACTGCAAATGTTAAGTACACCGTTGAACAAAGGAGATCTTTACGAAATTCATGCTGCTTATTGGCTGGTTGTGATTCACTCTGCTTGCAGTTCTAACCGACAATCTGAGTTCAAAGTTACCCACACAAACACACCAACTGCACTACCCCGCTTCAAGAACGTCATTTCCCGACACCATTACGTCATGCAGAAAAACGGCAGTTGTATTGAAACTGAGCAACGCTACCTCTGCAGAGTTCTTCACTTCAACCGCCAAAATTCAATGTGGATACGCCCACCTAATGACTGAGCTACAGCTTATGGCCCTTATTGAAAATATCCCACTTAACGTTAAAAATCGCAGGAGATGTGTCAAGAATTGTTCTTTTTTTGTAATTTTGGCAATGGCAATTAGCGGCATGCCAACGCCTGAAATATGCTACTCACCGGGACAGTTGAAGCGAACGATCTTTCCATAGGAGCGCTACGGCGATTCACTCAGTGTCGGTGAATCGGACACACAACCTTCCAATTGTGAGGGGCACTCTTCCACTCAACTATCGCCGCTCCAGCGAAATCTTCGTCACCAATGCCTAGGTGTCAGGTAATGTTATGATGTGCCGTGGGGGCGTTACTGAGGAACCAACGACACGAGATAAGAGATTTAGCTAGCCGTTAGTATTTACAGTGATGTCATGCAACACCTTTTTTATCAGATTTTGAGCGGAGAGACAGTATAAGCCGCGAGCAACCGGAGCCCTAACGCTTGCTAGTCTTCCATTGAATGTCATTTCTTTCTTTTGTTCCACGGACGTTTGCCTGCGATGGCCGAAATGGCCTTATTTGGCGAGAAAGGTGTATAGGACTGGGGCACAATTGCCTACCAAGTAAATGTCTTAAAAAAGTCCTCATTTCAAGACAAAAGACTGCACGGGGCACTTCAGCACATTAGTCTTGACACAGACTTTTCATTTCATCAATCTGCTCACTCCACAGCCACATGTCGTGTTTTTAGGTTAGCTTGCCAGTCTACTTAAGACAAAATTTGAAATGAGTTGGGGCTCTTAAAACTAAAAAAAAAGTATTTTAAAATAATAACGAAAATCTAGAAATGTTGACTCCTTTCAATATTTAGTTTTTAATCAGCAAAGTGCCGCCCCCCAAAATGTGCCTCCCGGGGCCCGGGGCCCGGGGCCCGCGGCCCCAGAGCCCTCCCCCTTGCTACGCCACAGCGTGTAGTGTATTTCCAAATGTCGAGTGAATTTTTGGTACGCAGTTTTGATTTCCACACCTGCAAAACTTGTGACTGCATTCTTGCTCATTGGGCGTTCTTGTTTATTGTCGTTCACAGTTTAACCATTGAGTGCAAATATTGTCATAATGTGTTGAGTTACACAAAACTGTCAAACGATTTCAAGTTCAAAATACATTATTAGCAGTCACAAATGTTTTCAATTTGCATTGAGGAAAAAATAAATGCAGCAAGGTCAGACATCTGCTTTCAATTACTCTTTTGTTTTCACCTTACATTTGTCGAATATTAAGTAAGTCAGGCGCTTGAAGAATTTTGCTTCAAACACTATTGATCACTTTCTTTAATACTGAAGCTGCACCAACTCGTACGTTTCTCGCAAAAAAAGTTAAAATAGCTCTTTCTGTAAGTGAAATTTTGCACAACATTGCTCTACAGAGCGGTTGACCATACGCTGAAGTTGTTTTTCTCAGTTCGATTGAAAATCTTGTCCATGTCTTGTTTGTATTTCCTTTGCAGGTGCAAGTTTGACAACAAACGTAACAGTACCATCAGGTGACGCATATCCTGGAGCATGCGACGTAGCCAATCCATTTCCGTTCAACAGTGGATCAAAGCTACATAAGATTCCAAGGTATTGCAGTGTGATCGTTACATGTACTATCGAAAGGCAATCAAAAACTAAAATGAATCATTTCAATGTACGTAACAAACATTTCACTTTCAATTGTGTTCTTTCTGCTCCAATACGATAGTTTCGAACAGCACTACCTGTCACCTCCCATAATCTACGTCAGAACTGTGCTATGGAAGTGGGTAACAAATCGAGATTTGTTAAACGTTTCCAACTTTTTATTGTTGCTGCATTAGGGATAATGAAATTTAACAGGTTGTGCTTTTCAGTAAAACGCACGTGGTGATCACGCGATGTTTATTGTACACCTCAAACTTACAAGGAGAGAAAATATTAACTACAGTAGCAATAGTTTTTTTATTTCAGATATCAAACTATTTTCATACCGGTTGTTTTAGCAATCTTTACGTTGCATCAAATATAAAGGAAGGAAACGAAAATATACAAACAACACATTTTCATCCGTTCTACTCTGGATTTTCAAGGTTTAAAGCAAAATTTCCGCGGATGAAAGTATTTGCAAATTCTGCAGTTTTTGTTCAATATTTTAACTTTTAACTCCAAAAACAATATTTATCGCGTCATATTTGTAGAGTCAGCGCCATTGCGCAATGATAATAGTATCTATATAAAGCATTCGACACTATATACGTCACACCACCCACGTTAATCAGTCACCGGTAACCAGGTGGAGTCTGTAGAAATGTTTGATTTTAATGGAGAAATAGTTTTTCTTAGTTCTCTGGCGGCAAAACGTTTTCGCCATTTTACCATTTCTAATTCATTCATACGATGATTTTTGTCAAGGATAATAATTTGTCCGAACCTCCACAACTGTTCTGTAAAAATACTTTTTTATGAGCAAAACAGCAATACACAATGTTATTAGAATCTAACCCAGAAGGGAAATCCACTAATGCGTTCATGTTTTCGATTCGTTCATTTGTATGTGTTGTGTGTATTTCATGCACACATGTGCCTTTTCATTGTACACCAAATACACAAGAGTCTGATACTGAAATATTGCACATTGTGTTCAACAGTGTTTGCGGAACTTTTCATTGCATTGCCATAAATGTAACTGTTTGTCGGCGTCGAACAATAGGTTTACAGAAGTTCCAGGTGTCGACACCAAGTGAACTATTAATTCAATTTTTGCAACATTTAAACAACCGGTGAGTTTAAGATTAATTGCCTCTTCCAATAATGCACTTTTTCTCTCAAAAATATGTTTGGTGGGATTTTGTTTCATTTTTGGCAGCTACAGCAAATGATCATTTTATACCTGGAACCCTCTGTTAAGGTATAAAGTTCAGATTTCAATGGAATAAGTCTCTACTAGCTGACATGACCCAAAGCAACAGCCTAGTACGGTGCACTTGTTCTAGAGCTCATTTCAACCATCGTAGCAAACAATCGCAGGAAAGGATCTACGATGTCACTTCACAGAATTACCAGAAAGTCAATTTCACACTTGCGAGAGCGTCATGTAATATCGTGGCATGTCTAGAGATAGGGTTGTGGTGTTTTACAAACATTCGCGGTACCAGGGAGTTCAACGTTAATTCACCTGCGTAGATGCAACAACAGTGGTAGTTATCTCTTGCAACAACTTCGATGTCGTGACAAATGCAAGCAAACCAGGTTATCACAAGCCAAGCCAGTACGATCACAGCTGAGTTACGCTCACAGCCAGTACACTCACACTACCACTTACTACAAAGGTCACTGCTACTTAAACTCAACCAAACAGTACAACGGCAACCTAACTCTAACACCTCAAACAAAAAACTGAACGTGGTGTTGGGAGCAAAGGAACAAGGTGACGATGCTCCGCTTCCGGCATCAAAGAGAATGCGCTTATCAATTGACACGATTTGAGCGTATGAGTAGGCTAATGAGTAATTGTTCGACCGTAACCCACCGGCCCCAAAATGACGAAGTGAAGAAATAAAGTCATTATCAAATACAATGGGAATGGGTGAGCAATTACGAATCGCGTAGCAGAAATGAGCAGGTAAGTTCACACGACATTTGGGAGGGCAAGCATATACAACTCTTATTAATACGGCACACACTTGAGCGGGCAGCGCATAGAACACTTGCGCATAACGAACACTGGAGCGGGCAATGCATACAAGACTTGCGAATACGAAACTTGAATGGGCAGTGTATACAGCATTTGCGAGTATGATGAAGACAATGGGCAGGGTATGCAAAACTTGCGTATATGAAACTTGAGGGGACAATGTATACAAGTACGACACTCGAGCGGACAGAGTGTACAACACTTGCGAATAGAGCAAACAGATACATGCAATTGGGACTGCACATTAAAGCTTTATCAATTTTCAGGTCACCGACGCTTCACGAAACCTCGTGGAGTAAGTTGCAAATCGCTCAGCTTCAACAGAGAAGGGTGAACCTCAGCAGGAAACATACAGCAGATCATCGTTGTTTCACAAAGGTCCAACGCATAGTTTAATAAAATGCAATTCAGTAAGCGTGTCCAGCAGAAAGTCAATTTAAGGTGAAGAGATCCCACACCCTCGATGAGTAACAAGGACCTAGTTAATGATGAAATCGAATCTTTTTAAACACGATGCAATTACAAACGAAAACAATAAGCAAATATCGCCATCAGTCACTGGCGTACGCCCCGAACGATGGCGTCACATTTAGGGAAAGTCTTTCTAACGACAGCCGTTGTCCAGCTTCAACGTCAGCAGCCTTCATCGACATTAGAACAGTGTCTCCAAGTCGCAGGTTGCCAAAAGGTGTTGGCAATTTATGGCTGTTGCAACAGCGGAAAGCATAGGAAGTGCAAAATCTTTTTCACGGATGATTTCCCATGCTATCGTTCATTCTAGTTTATTTGCTACAAGTTTNGCCAGTATAACTGCAGCGGTAGCTGTACAGATCTCAGACCTGCGTGCTACTTGTGGCTTTTCAAGCACAAAGGAAAAGTGTATTTCAGAACCGCAGACATGACGAAGCTCACAAACGGTTCCATACCCAAATGCCCTAAGATCACAGAAACAATGAAGCACTTTTACCGATTGTGTAATCCCACCAGCGCTGTTTTCTGATTTCAAGCAGTCATCAACATCAAAATCAGTCTTCACAATCAGCACAGTTTCAGAACTAGGATGAGTTTCAATTTCATCATCTACTTTTCGCAATGCGTAGCTTGCACATGCCGGCGTGATTTCCCTCCAACCAAATGCACAGGCAGAGCCGTATCAATCGCACTCCATACCCCCCAATTAGGGGGGCCCACGCTGTCACAGGGGCCCAAAATTCACTCCCGTCAAAACTTAATTCCCCAAAGAAAGCTTCGACCCCAATATTGAAATATGAAGCACGACATATCAGTGAAGTTGGGGGGCCCTTTGAAAGAAACGTGCATGCTTATACATTACAGTTACTTTGGGCCCCTTTGAAAGCAAGGTATTTACACATTGCAACTGCTGTTGTGGGCCCCCTTTGAAAGCAAAGTAGCCTACATAAACATTACAGTTGCTGTTGTGCCTCTTTGAAAGGGTAGTGAGCCTACTTCCACATTACATTTGCTATTGCGGGCCTCTTTGAAAGCGTAGGACTTACACATTACAGTTGTTATCGTGGTCCCTTTGAAAGCAAGGTACTTACGCAGTGCATTTGCTGTTGGGCTCCCGTGTAGAGTACCTGCACATTATAGTGGTTGTTGGGGGCTCCTTTGAAAGAGGACTAGCCTACTTACACATTGCAGTTGCTCGTGGGGGGCCCTTTGTAGTTTGAAGGCCGAGTACTGAATTATGATGTGGTTCGGAAAGTATTATAGGCTATGAGAGGATAATGCGTTTTTCACCAATATTTACGCGCGAAATACCTTGAGTGGGGGCCCTGAAAAAGGGGACCCTAGGCAAGTGCCTCCCTTGCCTTCCCTATATATAACCCTGACAATGATCTTATATGAGAATTTATGAAACCGACTGAACACGTTCTGCTTCACTGATATGCATACTTTCTCATCTGATGTGCGCTGTAAACACTGTAATGTAAAGTTATCTTTATATTATTGAACACATTGAAGTTGCTGATAAATTTTTCAATGCAAAAAAAAAAATTTAACGCGATTTTTCATAACTAACCTAGACACCCAGGTCGACTACAAAAAAACAGATTTGGGTGGAAAAAAACTCAGTGTGAGCCCTGGTCACATGCGGCAAAACGCCTACTACAGTAACTTAGTAACTTGAAGTGAACATTTAAATATTTATTGCCGTGTTATTGTTACGCCAAAAGACCAAGAGTACAACAATTCGCTAGCAAGTTTCGCAACCTGCCTTTGCAGGTAAATAATCGGACATGAGCGAACTGCGTACTTGCGCTAAGTGTTTCGGGGAGCTCGCGGTCACGACTTTTCCCTGATGGGCCTCGCGTTCATTTATTAGGCCCTGCCTACATGCCTAGTTGTATACGTCCAGAAGTCAGACTGCTACTTGATCAACATGTTGTGTGTTGTGATTGTGCTATGTATAGCCCAGGTAGTCTTCTCGTATTTTCCACCGGATAGCAGCAAGATACCTTTGGTGCTTAAGACCAAAGTTGCACATTTGCGCAGCCTGCGGTTCAGACAGTCAGATGCGGTTAATTGTATAGTTAGAAGAGTCTACTTAGCACTCATTGCTAAGTTGTCGAAAAACAGAGTACAGGTAGTGCAGTTATTAAATTATGGGTGTTAGCCGTTGCGCCCACGTAGGCCTTGGTCTATATTTCTTAACATTTATAGGCGATTTGAGATACAAAATGTTATTAATCTAAACATGTGACATGCACCAGGAGAATTAACAAGTCCAGACATAAGAACCAGTCACCCCCTCAGTTTTTCTCGTTACTTTAGGACCACGCAAATTAAGTCTTTGCATCAAGTTTGTGGTGCAGAGCGATATATTTGAACCTCCGTCAAAGAAAGCAGCAGTGTTAACGAAATGCATTTGGTCATCATTGTACACCCGCACTGGATGCACCACCAATGAGATGGTACTGATCTCCGACTCGCATAGTTGACCTGTGCTCTTGAGGATTGCGGAGCACAGTAGCATCCGATTCAAGGTGGCTAGTTGGTGTTTTCTTGTAGAGGTTGTGAGTTGGTGGCGTTGTGCAACAGGTTATGGTGCCAGTTATTAGAAGTTGCGCATCTCGTATTACTTTCACATTCCGTTGACATTTGATAACGTCCCAAGCAGTTGAAGCAATTTCTTTACTTTTCATCAGGTTCCAACGTTCACGTGTACGTGTAGGTAGCCTGTCTTACAGGCAAGCATGAATATTTTTAAGAGATGGTTTGCTGAGCTTCTTGCAATTCTAAAACGATTTCGTAAGAACCGGCATATCACTGAGTCCAGGAGAAAAACGTTCGGAAGGAATATACAATCATGCTTGAAGTTTTTATTTTGTTGTAACATGATAAACATTTTCAACCAGCCAGTCACGCAGTGATATTTTGTGTTTGTTTTATGCGCATTTGCACAATACATGACACTTTGGAACATGGAACAGTGGTTGAAAGAGATACTCTCATGTCATCTTTAGGAATGAATCGAGACCGATGCTTCGTTGTATGGTGATTGAGGAGAACACAGCCTCACACAAAACTATTTTGAATAGGTATAATAAATTCAAATGTGCTCTTCGATAGAATAGGAAAATCTTCGCCCAATCCACACCTAAATTTGGGAATATCACAGTTGCAACACATGAATGTGGAATAAAGCATTTGCACAAAGCGCATTGAAGATCAATCAATTCATCTTTCAAACGCACTTTGGAAAAACAAGCCCGTGTCCTGATGAAATGCACATGTTGAGTTACACATTTCAAAACTATTTTCAAGTATTCTGGAAACGTTTTAACTCGTCAGCGCATGTCTGTGAAGAACACAAGGAGTAGAAATGATGTGCGATGCCCGTTTGTTCACCAGAGTTTTTAAACCTGACTGCACGGAGCAACGGAGAGGCGCCGTCTCTGCATAGCGAGCCATTGCGACTCCACGAGTTTATTTTGTTCATAGATATTATTCATTTCTTCCTGATCATCAGTCACTTCGCTAGTCTTCTCTAGACTTTCGCACATCAAGACCTTTTCTTTTAACTCAGCTGCATGTATACATCGACAGTAAACCAACAAATACATGCAGTTCGACAAGTCAGTTGACACACCTAGCTGAAGGGTGACACTGTCCTATTGTAGTAATTTGAATATATCTGCTACGTCATCTAAAATATCACGAGACATAGTGTTTGGTTTGGTAAAATCGACAAATTATTCTTTGGTTTGGTAAACAATCTTTCTAAAGTCTCTTCTTTTACTCTCTTCCACAAATTAATTCCACTATATACATAGCACATGGGCACAATTAGGTTGGAGACACGGCCGAAGTGTCCCCCTACTTTTTCAGACCGTTGGGGTATAATATGCCATGCCCCACCTACATTTTTCTCTTTTGGTTACGTATTTGTAGAGGTTTCAAAAAGAAAAGTGACGTTTGCTACGTTTTGTGTGAAGAGCTTTTCATGTTAGATGTTACACATAGCCAAGTTGAATTTGAAACAGAGTTTGGTGTGGTATCATTGATTTTGGTATTTTTATATCTTTTAGCTTTAAAATATCATTTTTTAGCATTTTGCAAGTTTCTAGAGACCGCAAAAGATTGAAGCTTCTGTCAGATAGTTGACCCTGTGTGGTATACTGTAAGAAAAGCCAATGTCTTGAAATAGTGAGAGTTTAACAGCTGCATGTGTGAGAGACCACAGTGCAGCCATGAATGTTTTTTTGCAGACACGTAACTAACTTTGCTGTAATGTTGGATTGCCACGTATACAGAAATAGACAACGTAAAAATTCAAAAAATGCAAGTCTGTAATCGTAAAAAAGTTACATTTTCAGGAAAATCTTTTCGAATTTTTTGCTGAAGACAAAAAGCAGCTTTTGAGAAGTGTCAATTAATGACCTATCAATATTGAATTGTCAGATAATTTGAATGTTGACATTACGTATTGACATGTTTGTGACTTATACTTATAACAGCAGATGCCATTAAATGCATTCACGCTGAATATTTGTCAAAGTTTGGAATGCTGGTCATGTTGCTGAACTATTGCACCGTCTCTAGTAACAAGTTGAGTATATTAATAGTTGTAAATCATCTGCAAGGATAAAACAAAGAGTGACTAGTGTTGCTTTCAAAACACCTCTAAAGACAAGAATGGGAATTTGTATTTATGAAACTTCACTTCTGCATCGACCCGATGACTATATTGGATTCACACCAAGCCCTCCCCCACCATTTCACAACAAAATTGCGCCCATCCCATAGCGATAGATTTGATGAGTCATTACCCAATTGTTTGCGTTGTCTTCCTTTGCTCTTGCAAAAGGAAGGCGAAAGGATGCTTCCAATCCCAACGCGTCTTCAGAAACAAATCCAACCAGGCAGAGTCCCTACAACACAAAATCGAGCGCATTCGGTATGCAAAGGCATGTGGTGGTCATTTGCATGTATGGGATGGAATGAAGCAAAATGAGCTTATGAAATTGTCGGCTTTGCGGAACCATCACCAAGCACTTTGGAGCAAAAGAGACATTGAGACTTTTGAACATCATCTCTTGTGATGAAGTCGACCCGAAGTTCATGTAAGATTCTAAATAAGTTATCATCTTCGGCAGATTAACTGACATGTTGAAAAACCTACAATTCTTAACTCATGAATAATTCATTCACTAAAAAGACCTGTCCACTGTGGTGGCTGTGCACTATAGAATGTCCACTGTCCATTCTATAGCATGCTGTGAAAAGAAAGAGAAAAACAGCGCTACAGACTGACCATTTTGAAAACAGTGAAATGTATTGCACAATCGAAGATTTTTCAATTCTGAAACAGTTGCAATCTTCTTTTGCGTGCAAACTCCAAACGAAGTCGTGAACAGAAACAGCATTGCCCGCATGAAGTGCTCAAATGAATCTGGTAGCCTGCATGTGTGAAGATGAACCAAAAAGAGAAACTTATCACTACGCATAACTCTGAATAATAACCCGAGGTGCAACGTCTCCAGTTTGCGTGGTATATCCGCAAACCTATTTCATAGCAATGCTCTATGACGCCTGACGTGGAGCCTCTCACCAATCTACGAACCAGACAATATCTGATGTAGCCTACATTTGTGTTTTTCCCTGTAACTACCGAGGCTAATAATCCAGTATATTACATTTTGTAAAAATTTGTAAAAATTACATTTCTCAGAATTTATGATTCAGTCAATTTACCCTTGGGAAGATGAAATTTTTCACTGGGGGTAAATTTACCCCAGGTTAAGAAACACTGTCTGGCCCAGGGTTCTTAGCCTTTTTTCCACCACGTCCCCCTTCACTAATTTACCTTTGTTTCACACCCCCTTATTTTGAATAGGTTGCAAAATCAAATGCAGTTGTTGGTAAATTTATTCATACTTTTTTATTTTAGGTTTTGTAATAGATACGAAATCCATACAGTACAAACACAGAGTCTTGACAATGCAGATTGATAAAAACAGACATAACAGAACGATTAATGGTGAGTTTGGAGATAGAGCAACAATATTACAGACACTTTCTTAACACTATTGTTCGCTAACCCGTAACACTTGGTAAAACACTACATCCAGAATAGGACACTGATTCCAGCCCTGATCAAGGCCACGTAAAATACGAAAGTACTGTGGCATGCACACGCCCTCAAGCAAACAATAACGTCCGAGCACTCAGTCGCAAAGTAAAATGCGGTTGTAGTGTTCAAAGTACAGTATAAGGATGAATTTGAACAATCTGACTGCATCAGAACGTGTAACCATACGTTGTTAGACTTTCTGCATCGTTCAAGAAAGAGGTACACATTTCTTAACTGTAAAGCCTCAAAGACATAAGAATGTTGCATTGAACCTAATGACTACTAACACTCGCTCGCCACGGCTTGTTTTTCAGCGGCTCGTACCCAAAGTTATAGACCACTGATTACTTGACAATTTTTGGCCAATATTTAGCGCAACATTGATTTGCAACATTNGATGAAAACGCTTTCTTTTGTGACATCGCGCACGATTTGCCTATGCTCACAGATGCGTAGGCTCCCTCTCTAGTCCGCATGCTTCAATGCGCTGCAGTTGCTTATTTTAGAGTTATGCGAACTTTTGTAAATTCTTTGTTTGCTTTATTCACTCTGCATAGCTTTGCAACGGCACACTTTCGCAGAGTGAGTGCAGATTACTCCTAATAATAATATATCGGACAAAATCGCTAACCGCGTTTTTGCATAAAATTCCAGAATCTCAAACCAAAACCATACATGCGTGAAAAACATAGTACGGTTAATTGAATAAATTATATATTCCAATACAAATGTTATTTTTATTTGTAGGCTAAACACTTCCTCTGCGACCCTTAGTGTGAATGAAAGACACGGTTCCGAGATTAGGCAAATGAGTGTCGCCACTGGTATGGGCAGAAAGCAAAGTGTCTATCTATTTATGGCCAAGAAGTCAACATTGTATGGTGGCCTGTAGTTGCCATGCCGCCAGTAAAAACTTAATCTCACATTGTACAAGAGTTTGGCTCAAGTGTAGTTGAATCGTCATAAATATACAGTACATCATCGCATTACAGAACACGGCGGGAGTACTGTAGAAGGCTAGTACCATGTAGGTGTACGGCCACTTTGCAGAAAACCCGTTTGGAAGGGACACATTCCCGTTCAAAACTTTCCATGTTGCAGAGCATGTAAGGGCTCGCGCCCCCTGGAAATTTCTTGACGCTCCTTTCTTGACGGAAATTTCTTGAAACGGCTAGATCAGAACCACTGGTCTAGCAGTTTAACGCTGTGACTACTACGCAGATTTTCTTAGGTAACAGCTGAAATATTCGTGCGGTTCGCGCTCTGTGCCTACGCGACTAATTTTGTTGTGCTGTCGGAATCCCTTGAAACCACTTTTGGAATTCGTCGCCAGCGCTGTTAATTCTGAAGAGCTCCTCTGAAACGTCAGGTTTCTCATCGTGGAACTTGGTTACCGCCTTCCCTGCTCTGTATTATCGTTCAACCGCCGTTCTGCTACGGTTTTCCACGTATCGTTGGCCTGTCTTTCCCGACTAATACACCCAATTCTTCCCATTTCGCATGTTGTTTTGTATACTTTGCGTCTGTCCCCTGCAGGTCGTCACCTGAGTCAGCTTTTGCTCATTTTTCGCCGCCATGCGCTGCGTGGTTCTCGCTTTGTCTAATCTTTTCTTATATTCGTTTTTTTGATTGCTTTTTCGGATGATATTGACTTTGGTCTGTGATCAATGCTTTCCTTGTGTCGTGTCAGGTTTCCGTGAACTATCCACGTACGTTTTCGCCAGACGGTACGCGCTCCTGTAGCGGCTACAGGCTTTCTTTCCGCAGTGTGATTTTCGTAAGTGCAGCGCAGATTGATCGATCGAACGCACCTCATGCGCGATGGTGCGATACGCCTTTTGAAACGCGAGACTCGACACGCGCGATAAAGGGTGAAAGCTGCTATTATTGTTTGCACCAGCATTGGTTTGGACGCGTCTCGAGTTTTCGTTTGATATGTTCACATCTTCCTTTCGAAATGTCTTTGAGTTTGTCTTTGGAGTAAGATAAAGTCAGCCAAAATAAAGAAGCTTGATTACGTGAAACGCAGCCACGCTGTGCCGTGAGATTCTAACTACTATACTGCAGCTGTTACCAAAACGCAGCCTCGCACAAGGTTCCCGACCAATCTCGTCGCTACAATGGTTCCCAGACCGGGAATCTGCCCCAACAGTCGAAAATTTGTTTTCTGCAAAGATCGTTGGTTGCAATTTTATACGAACGACATACAAGACCGAAACGTCGACCTACCTATCGACATTAAATGCAAGCTTTTTGCATTGAAATCGCGCTGCACGCTGCTCTGTTCAATTTAAAATTAACTTTCCGTAACACGTATAGCGGTGAGTTTTCCATCATTTTCGTTTCCTCTTACAGTACACACTTTTATATACACGGCATACTGGACCGAAACACGACCTAATAGACCGAAAAGTCGACCTACCTACATGGTCAATAAACGGAAGAATTTTGGCCTGAAACCACCCTGCACGCCTCACATGAATTTAAAATGAATAACCTTCCGGGAAACACATAGCGGTGAGTGTTATATCAATTTTNTGTCTGTTGTAGTAAATTCGTTTGCAAAGATCGCGGGTTACACTTTCATATCAACGACATATGTTACCGTAGCATCCACCTGCCTATCGACAGTAAATGCAAGAATTTTGCATTGAAATCACGCTGCGCGCTGCTCGATTCAATTTAAAATCTTCCGGGAAACATATAACGGTTAGTTTTACATCATTTTCTTTGTCTATTATAGTAGAGTGGTTTTCTGCAAAGATCGCGGGTTACACTTTTGCATGAACGACACAAGAGATTGAAACGTCGATCTACCTATGGACAGTAACCGCAAGAATTTTGCATTGAAATCACCNTGCACGCTGAGGAAACGTATGGCGGTGAGTTTATTTCATTTTTTTATCAGATATGGTTCTTTCAGTTTTTCAAATTTATGCGATGGCGTTTTTCGTATATTTTCATGCATTTTTGCCAAACTGTGTATTTAATTCTTTTAGCTGTTAAGGTTTGCTTCATCAGCAGCCAGGGCCAGTCTTGGCCAGTGGGAGGCCCGATGGGAAGCACTTTTGCGGGGCCCAACTTAGTGGTGTGTGCAGAAATTTTTGCAGAGAGCCATCAAGTCATAATCATAATCGTAGAAACTATGATTGATGTCAAAGAGCGAGGCCCGAAAAGGGTGTCTGGGAGCATGCCCTTCAGTTTTATCTCTCCAACAAAGACTTAACATGTCCGTACCATTGATATTTCCGTAACACCCTGCAATAAATCCTTGATCACCATTCAATAAATCCTTGATCTGCAACACTCAATCATTCCCGTCGCCACGGGGACTTTGGTTGACTTATCCCCAAACAAAGTTCCAAGCTCCCCAATTGTAATATGAAAAAATAATAGCCGTGGAGTTTTTATTAAATTTTAAGAATTTCAAGCCCTCCTGCACAAACGTAAAGGCGTCTATCGAAGAATTTCTGGCAACGGTTCTGCACTCAATACTGCCTGTCTGAGCATAGGTACCTACCGCGGGGGTACGACAGGTCAATTGGCCATGTGTTGAATGAAATTAGCAACACTGCTTGATATAATCAGCCAGCAAAAACGGTGTAATTGCTTAGCAACGACAACAGGACACCATACAAAACTGCAGTGCAACATTGTATTATAATGCTGCACAATAATGGCAAAGCAAAATGAAACGGACAGTTAGGCTGCGGGGTCAAGAGCCCGAGCCCAAGCAATTCTGGACGATTGCAGCTGGAGCCGAAGAAAAAAGTTTTTACATGATGGAGCCGAAAGCGGACCCTGAAACTCAGGTTCCGGTAACAAAGACCAAGTTTGTGCGGCAAGCGAGTTGATTTATTGTGGGATGAACATGGTTTGCCATATGTGCATATACTGTTATTATCCTCGTTTGCATGAGCGTCGGAAGGGGTTTGCAGGTGGCTTTAGACCTTCTGGATTTTGAATTTGAAAAATATGTTTCTCTTAGTTTCGAGTTGGTAAAATAAAATTTACCCACTGTTGCCCCCCAGTACCGTCGTCACGGGGGGCTCAGCCCTCCAAAACAAAGCTCCAAATCCCCCAAATTGAAACGTGAAAGACTATAAATAAGTGGAGTTTTGGTTAATTTTATAATCTCAAGCCCCCCAAATAAACGCAAAGCCCCCTATTGAGAGCGACGGTTCTGTTGCCCCCACTGGAAAAATTCACTATTGCCCCCCTGGAATAAATCCTTCCAAAGCCCAAGCTCATTTGTTTCTAGATCAGGGTTTCTCAAACTTTTTGCACATGTCTCACTATCCATCAAATAGGCTATATCATGTTGCGACACCTCATCTATGCAAGTGTAACAATGAATTGTACAAATAAGACAATGTTTTTCAGTTTTCACTGGACTAAATCCTTTGAGCCGGAGCTCGATTCAAAAATTTAAGTACCTGCAGTCAGAGCCTGAAATTTCAGTTGCGGCTCACCAGCCCCGCTTTAAACTATTGCAGTTTTCGATACAAAAATGCATTTGCTGAGAGAAACTTATTTTCGTGCTTTAGCATTAGCAATGTCCTTCAGAGTATTGTCCAAGTTTAAGCCTCTGCTAATTTCCTATTGAGTGGACATAATCGCCAAACGTATCAGGCGCACTTGCTAAATTGATGACCGTACATAGGCTTAAATGAGTTTCACTTTAGAAAACTCCTTTCTCTGGCTGCCACAGTCACTGGGATGGTCATTTGCAAATACAGAGGGCAATAATCAAATTAGGGAAAGAGGTTGTCTCATCAGATCCCTACGAGGGAAAATGCAGAACACTTAAATGCAGGGTTGCGGCGTTGGGTGTAAAATGTCCGACTCCGCCCTTTCCAAATTTTCCGATTCCGACTCCTCAACATAACGTGAATGAAGTTCGGTTGTAAAAGTTTTGTAGCAACTAGCAATTAATGGAAATTGCGATACACAGCAAGGAGTCTGTTTTACTCAAAGTTTCAAAAGAAATTTACCATTTCAGCAGGAATTCTCAACTTACCAGTGATGTGAAAAATGATTCAACTGGACTTCCGCAGTCGGAGTCGGACAAAAAATCCGACTCCGACACCTACTCCTAGTGTTGCTAGGAATTCGACTCCACCCAAAAACCTCCGACTCCTTGGGACTCCGACACCGACTCCGCAACCCTGATTAAAAAAGGACTAAGCAGCACGCATTTGAAATTACAAACTCACCGTAACTTTCCCAAGACAAGTGGAAGTAACTGTTAAAAGAGCAATGACCTGCTAAGTATAAAACAAAAAATAGCTTCAAACTTAAATCCTCTTTGGCTTGACTAGCCGCCACTGAAAAGCCTAGACCACACATTACAAGACAGTGACCACTCTTGCAATTCCAGAACGAAAAATGAATGAAGATGCAAAAGCGCTCAGACCACTTTGGTTTTCGTTGGCAACTGTCCCTACGCCAAAAAACTGCGGGCCCCGCGGGCCTGCGTTGGCACTACACACTCAGTATCAACAGAACGTGCAAGTTTGTGATGGATAGTTGGCGTAGCGCGAGGCCCGATTGGAAGCAATTGGTCCAATCGGCTAAAGACCGGCCTTGTCAGCAGAAATGGAGGCAAATCGTCACATGCACTTTGCTGCAAAGCAATAGGAATTGTTGCGACTGCAGTTACTTTGATCGATAGCTTTGTTGGAGCAGTGCGTAAATTGTCGGACGAAAGAAGTACTAACCCATTATGGAAAAAGCATGATATCGTCGTGTCGTTAAATAGCGAAAATTGCACGAAAGTGGCAAAACTTGCGAAAGATTTCGATATCTAAGGAATGACGATGACTACAACTTTGAAAAATAAAGAAAAAATAATTTCTCACTTTTTCTCATAAGAATATACGCAAAATCACGTTACACTCAGCGGCAATCTTATTCAATGAACATTTTTAACCCTTTCCAAGTTTTAGCATTGAAGTAAAAAGCCATTTTTTCGAACGATTTATTGTATTTCGGCTTTAAGGACGTTTTTTTCTTTGGTCACCTGAAGTGACGTTATAGGGAGATTCTACTGTATTTAGATTGTTTCTGTTGCGCTGCAGAAACCGCGTTTGACGATCAATCGCTGTTGACGTTTGCTGCTTGCATTGCGACAACAAAGGTTTCCCTAACAATTTTCTGTTCCGTATGCAAAGTACTGCAGGGAAAACAAGGCTACAATTCCGTTTCTGCTTGGAATTTGTCACGATAGGCGGAAGGTCGTGGGGTACACGTTTGAGACGTCTGTGAGTGCTAGCTCGCCCACAGCTCTCCAATAGGGCTGGCCCCACAAGATCTTCTGCTCTAAAGAAACAAACAGCTGGATGCATAAGAACGCATAAGAACCTGCTTTTCTTGTTAGAACCATAGATTTTGCTTTTTCTGCGGCCAGAAGATTGAATTTTTTCTGCGGCATGTTCTATAGCCAACTTTCGCTGCTGTTGCTTGGTTTGTGTTTTGTCCTGTACGAATTCTCCGATTTTTAGACGCACAGCCAGCAAATAGGGTATATCAAACCTTAGATTGAAGATGCATTTGGCAAATTTCCTCAGTACACCCAACAAACGCCTCTATCGCCGCAACCAGTTAATAAAATGCCGATTGTACCTGTTCATAAAAATTTGCATTTTTCCTATTTTGCTGACAAGTACGTTTGCGTCACGCAGACTAAGCCTCGCATTGGCGTTGCAGGGCTGGGTGCCAAAACCGAAATCATGATGCCAAGGAACATTTGCGTGTTTCACCAGTCCTACGTTTTCACTAAGCGGTTTTTCGCCCGTAACCTCAGCATAAGCACATGTTGCTCATCGAATGCTAACAGTGATGGTGTCATTAGTGCTCTGTTATTTATGAAAGTAGTGTCGCAAGTATTGCAGGCGCATGGTGACGCGCCAAGGTGCACTCGTGCCACTCTCAGCAGTCTATGTTTTAGGTTGACAATCTCAAATACGCCGCCTCAAACATAAAGGCAATGTGTTTGCAGCAGAGAATATGGGATTGCTTCAAATAAAGTAATGGTGCAGAGAATTCTGAACCCGTTAGCGAGAGATAGCGGAATACTACTTTCCACTCAAATAATCACTGCTGCAGATCTCAGTTGCGGTTAATTGAGCAGAGAAAAATGTTACATGAAAATTCACATCGTTGAAGTATAGCCTACAAATTGATTATAATTAATGCATCAACTAAANTTACTGTATATAANTAATTCCATGCTGACGAACACTTACAATTGTGGGAATGCAGTGCACAGTGCGAAACCCCGTTAAAAGCGTTAAAAGAAAAAGCAATGTGCAGTATTTCAGTACCAGACTGTGTGTACGTTTTCACAATTGGAAGGCGTATATTTGCAAGCAATACCAACGGAACATACAAATGCACAAATCGACGTGTACACAAAATAACGGAATTCCTTTCTGGTTTAGACTCCAAAAAGTCTGTATAGTTGTGCTTTGCTCATCGATCAAAATATTCTTATTTAATGTTCATTTGTAAAAGTTGGTGCAAATGAGTATACTTTAAAAAAATATTGGAGATACATCTGAAAATCAACAAAAAGCGACAAATGTTGCAATCACGGAAAGAGGAGAAACGGTTTCTCGATCAAAATTAAAAGTCTAGCAAGGCTCCTGCTGGTTACGCACGATTGATTACACAAAAATATGTACAATTATATGTGCGCTTCTATAATTCCACGATGACGTTTTCTTGTTTTATATAATTGCAAGATACACGTCGTTGTGAAAGCTAAAACAACAAATATTTGACTCAGAATACAAAGCGTAAAATGTTTTCGTCCATAAAAACTTCGTTTAATTTAAAAAAAAAAAACAGAATGGTATCGATGAAACATGTTGTTTGTTTATTTTCGTTCGCTTTCTTCATATTGGATTTAACGCGAAGATTGCCAAAACCATTGGAATCAAGAGTGACGGAAATCTGAAATTTCAAAGCAAGAAATGCTGTAGCAAATCATATTTGGTGTTTTTGTAAGGTTAACGTGATGAAAGCATCATCAGATAACCACTTGCGTTTTTCGGAGAAACACAACCTTTGGCGTTTTATTAATATTACTCTGGAAAACTGAAGGAACAGAAACGTTGAACAAGTTGCAGTGTGATTCCACTGACAAAGCGTATTTTTGACATGCAAAATGAGATGTCGTATTGGGAATAAAGGGAACACATTTGAAAGTAAAATGTCTGAGACAACATTTGAAAAGTTCCTTTATGTTGCTGATTAGCTTTCATTTTTTAATGCTACACGTAAAGATTCCATTGCGATACCTTGCAATCTCATGTAGTTTTGAGCCACTGTTGAACGGAAACGGTTTAGCTGTGTCACACGCTCCAGGATATGCATCACCTGATGGTACTGTAACATTGCTTGTCAAACTTTCACCTGTAAAGGAAATACAAGTAGGATAATACTTCCAGAAGATTTGTTCGAACTGGGACAAACAACTTCCACCTTTAGTCATTCATTCTGTAGAGTTATTGCTGTGGAAGGTTTCATTTCAAGCAATAACTTTTTTCAAATTCTCAGCGAGAAACGTATCAATTTGTGCAGTTTCAATATATGCCAAGCAATGAATAAAGGTCGAAGCAAAATTCATTGAAAGACTGAACTACCTTAGTCTTCAACAAATCACAGGTTTAAGTGCAAAAGAAAAAACAAACCAAGAGTGATTGAAACAAGATGTTTGACTTTGCTTTCTTTAATTTCAATTTTTAATTATGTGAATATCAAGCTTCCATGATTACTAAAGCTTTTTGAAGCTGATGATCTTTTTATGGTTGTGCATTATTCAGCTATTTTTTCAACCACTGGTTAACAGTGGAGGACAACAAACAGGAAAGCCTAATGCACAAAGATGCAACCAAGGCTCTGTAGGCTTCGAAGACAACATATACCTCTGAAAAAACAGTTATTCACTCTGCGCTTCGTTGCGCTGGCTTGATGTCACTTGCTCTCTCATGCTGTACACTCATACGTATTACATAGGGAGCAGATTTCACGTCTTGGAGGCTCTCATTTCAATCTGTTGCATACCAATCCAAACGTTCCTCAAGTTTAGTGCATTATTCATTTTGATGTGCATTAACAGCATTGATTCAAACAAAAACTCTTCTTATTAGTTATTTGCGCACGATTCTACATTAATATGTTTTTTGCAAAGTCCAGATAGTTTTTCTGAAATTAAATCTGAAGATTAGAATCAATTGTAGTTTGGTCTGATTTGTTCAGTATCACTTACAAACCTGTGTCGCTGCAAATACTCAACGCTTTAAATCAGAGGTTTTCAACCTGGGGTCGCGACCTCTAAAGGGGTCGTGATCCATGTTGGAGGGGTCGCGACGTTACGTGTACACAGCTGTATTGCATTTGCTTTATTCGAATCTTACATGGAGGTCGTTGGGTTACAGTTGGTTGCTATAATGGATCGCGGTACAAAATGTTGAAATCCACTGCTTTCAGTACTTAATTTCTTACTTTTTCAACCAATCCAGCTCTTCGCCCTCCATTTGGGTTTGCTACAAAGTGCCCTATATTAACTAAAGCTGTTTCCTACAAATACCTGGGATTGGCCTTCGTGGGATTCTGTCCTGGCTTTTGCACGTCTCCACGCGATGTAATCACAGAGCAATGTCAATCAGCAATACTTTGAGCAAAACTAAATCGTCCTATGCAGGCATTCACTTCTAACGTTTCACCGTGCAGATGCTTTGTACATCCTTGACTTTGCAGATGTTGTTTATGATGACTGGTCTGTTGCCGACAACACTTTTATCAAATGCGTTCAAGCTGCGTTTGCAAAGAATATTAATGACTACACCAGGACCACATCACATGAGGAAATTGTGAGTGATTGAGGTCTTGCGCTACTGCATCTCCGTAATTAGTTTTGCATTCTCTTTGAACGTCCGTTATGCACTTGCAGCCTGCCCTTCTTTCATTTCTTACCTTGCTCCAAAAATATTCCTGGGGCTTTTACATCAATGCTATCTCCACACTAAATAATGTCGCTTCACATCTCATTTTTTGTTAAGGTTTCCAAACTTTGGAATGGATTGCCCCTTCTTGTATTCTCGAAAACTTCGTTGTTATATATCTGGCTTTTCTGTAGTCACTCTAGCAACGCTGCCATTTACTCACTTGTATTCCCCACACAAATGCAATGTTGTGTATCTTTTGTTCCAGGTATCTGCATCGCTTTGAACTACTGAGGCAAGCACAAGGGGAAGATGGCAATTCGGGACATTAAAGAAACAGGAAAGCAACCAACAGCAATAGAGCATTCTCGACGAGATCACTTTTCTGATACTAGGTTGCACTCTCATTATATAGGGATGAGTGAATTACGATAATTCGCTTGTGGTGACTAACACAGTGACTTGTTACTTAGGGGCACCATCTACCGGTGACCATTTCTTTGCATGTGGCGCCATCTCCAGGCTGTCACACTTTCGTTTCGGTCACAGTAAATCCAGTACAGACGGCCGCTACAAACGAATGTGGTAGCTTTATTCGAGTTGAGCTGTTACGTAATATATTCTTTGAATGCCTGTACACCTCATGTCAGTTCCTATGCGTTTCCGTCATTTAGCGGCAGTACACTGCTACTTCGCCTAATATTTTGAATAAATGACTGTTTGTCCCAACGAATCTGATTTGCATTATGGCTAAATTTCTGAAAAGTACATTCNCCAATACAGAAAGGAATTCAAAGAATATGTTGATTAATTGAAAATTTTGTGACTGTGCAAGCATACTGCAGATAACGTTTGACAGATACGAACCAGAATTATTTTCTGGCTGGAAATTAAGATTTTCTTCCGCCAAAGAAAAATTTAGGGAAATGATTTCTGATTCATCTGATTGCCTGAAATAAGCTATTACAGATACTTGACAAGGGTTTTCCTACCACAACCAGATTATTTAGGTCAATGATTCTCAACCTTTTTATCACCCCTCCCTTAAGCACTTGTCCTTTGCTTCAAGCTCCCCTGGCTATAAATAAGTTGTTAAAGTAAATGTATTTTTTGGTAAATTTGTTGATAAAACTTTCAATAATGTACTTAAGCGCTCGAGCCCCATGGAAATTTATTGACGCCCTATCCAGGGGAGCATGTCCCCCCGTTTAAGACCACTGATTTAGGCAATACTTATGCTTGCTACTTATTTCAAGTTGTCTGCATGTAAATGCCAGTTTGGTTTCTTTTTAAGAGTAAGTTGGCAACATACAGAAGTAACATTTTGAAAGAGGTTTAGGTTGAAGTTGGAAAACCTGACATTAGTTACAATCACGCAAAATGAAAAAATATCTGTTTAATCTAATGTTTTGCCGTAGTCTATTTCAGCAGCATTGCGACCAGAATTTATTTTATTGTTTTCCTTAAAACGAAGATGACAGTTCAGAAAGCAGTAAACAGCAAGATGAATACAAGCAAAAGCTTCTGCATCAATTTATCAAAAATTTGACAGTGCTATCTATGTAAGCAAGGTACACTCCAACAGGGATATAGCATGATATTTATCTACTTTTGCAGTGGCGGATCCAGGTGTCAGCTTGGGATGGAATTGTTTCCCCACACGTGTGTGTATAGTGACCCGTTGATGTACATTTGTTCTTTTTCAAGCCTATCGAATTAGCAACAGATATTTAATAATACCCTAACATAAAAAATGCTTTGTACGTCGTTGAACTGCTGGATTCACAAGACGGACTGTTATCCAGCCCCTATCTTGGAATTGTGTGAACAATTGTATTGCAACATAGTTTCTTTCCCACATGTCAAGGCCATATGTCAAGTTCCCAGTCTTACTCAAGTAATCACAAACACAATCAGGGTTGCCAGATGATGCCGAATTTTGCAAATAATGTTAAAAATCACTGTTTTCCAAAACATTTTCCAACTTTTTTGACAATATTTTTTATGCAGGGCAAAAAACATTCGGATCATATATATGTAAATTATGCATTGGGCTATCGGTGGATTGCTTCTGTTGAATAGTGTGACAACTTTTTTTTAAATCTGGCCTAGAGGGATTGATGTTGTTTACCTCAAATCAGGAGTCCAATGTTCAAAGGTGTGAAACGTTATCGTATACTTAATTGAAATCATACTGTCATTAGTGGTGTTATTTTTATATATCTTTTGAATATATTTTGTGCAAATGGGAGATTTGTGGTACACCAAAAATGTGCTAATATCCTGTGCAGCTTGTAACACTAGGGATCCATCTTTTTGGACCCGTTTCAAACATTGTGCGTTAATGATGTGAGATACTTTTAACTTGTGGTGATTCGCTGAAGGATCGTTATTTCAACCAACAAAAATAGCTACTTTCTTGGTCTACAAAAGGTAATGTGTGATACCCAACAATTGTCATAGTGAACCGCATTTAAACAAGTGAAAAGTCTTTTCACATTCCCTATATGATTTCCCCGCCTAAACGCCTGGTTTGGATCTGCCACAGTGTTTTTCTGAGATATATCTGATAACAATTTGCTAATGGTAGATTTTTTCCCTAATTTTTTTCACTGTTTTCGTTTCCAGCTGAGCTGCTTCTAATTTCGAGCATCATCCAACAATACGTCATATTCGAGTTTACTTACAAATTTTAATAAACCTAAATACAGTGAAACAACCGGCATTGCAAGCTGTGGAAGGAACATTTGCATCCAGAAAAGGGGTATTATTGCGTGGACGCGCCTTTTGAAATACTATGAGCAATGAAACAAAACTTATGTAGTTTTGATTTTTTTTCATATTCGCTTTTTATAGAAGTTGCTGCTGCCAACCTACTGTTGCGGACATGCAGTGCCAATGACACTGATTGTACAAATGTTGGAAAGAATAGCGGGACTAAGAGAATTACTTCCAAAGTTCATAACAACTCCGAAACTGAAGAGAATGAGCTTGTATTGACTGTCCCGAAGAGAGTTCCATACCATGCTTGTTTATCGTGAAACAGGTAAAAACCGCTTCATGAAGCGGAGAAGTAACATTTAAGCTACATGAATGCAGCCAACGAATCAAGATACATATAAAAAAAAGACAAGGCGGCCATAATAACGAAATGGAAGCGATACAGGACACAAGAAGTTTGGCTGTGCAACTGGAAAGAGAAGATCAACTATTATGTCCTTAACGTTAATGCATTTCGAGAACTATTGACTATTCGCTTCGCTGTACAATATGTTTACTGGCGGAAGACTGTAACACTATTGCGAGCATTGAAAATAGGAATATGTATTATGGAACATTCCGGAAGCTTTATTTCGGATCCAGAATATTGAATCCTGTTCCGGAATAACTTGTTAGGAGCAAACTGAACTGATCACGCAGAGGTTGAGAATGTCGGTCAGAGATCACACGACCTGTTAATTAGCTTTTTACGTCACCATGCAATGCCGTGAGCTTGCGTGTTTCTTTCTCTTTTTCAGGAGCGCGAAGGGTGCCATTGAAAAACTTATTGAAATTATTTGTTTTATAAACTTTACAATTTCTCACATTTACTTCGAATCTAAATATTCGTAAAAAATCTAATGCTTGCATTCGAATACCGAAGGATTCGAATCCACAGGATTCGATATTCCATTATATGCATCCCTAATTGTATGCATCCCAAATGCGTTTATTCCATTATATGCATCCCAAATGCGATACACAGCAAGGACTCTGTTTTACTGAAAGTTTCAAAAGAAATTTACCATTTCAGCAGGAATTCCCAACTTACCAGTGATGTGAAAAATGATTCAATTGGACTTCCGCAGTCGGAGTCGGAAAAAAATCCGACTTGAAGTTTTACTTCGAATCTAAATATTCGTAAAAAATCGAATGCTTGCATTCGAATACTGAAGGATTCCAATCGACAGGATTCGATATTCCATTATATGCATCACTAATTGAAAGTGTCATTTTGAGCAACTTAAGTGTTTGTCGAAGTTCGAAGTTTATTGTTGTGGGGCGAGGGACCGCAAGGTCATCGAATCAAGCCCCTAATAACGCAACACAAACAAAACAAAAGGCACATAAAGAGTAAACAAACGTAAACAAAACGCAACATAAAAGACACACAACGCGTAAAAAAACGACAACAGGCAGCAACGTAATGTAATTTAGTACATTAAGCAGACCAAGTGGGGTCACCGATAAATTTGTGAAACAGGACACTGCGACAAATAGAGCACGTTTTTGTGAAGTTTTAGTTCAGTGAAAAATTAGCTGCATCGACTAGCAAAATCAAAAGAATCGTTAACATTGAACAGAACTGGAGCATACAAGCAAAATATTAAAGAATGATTTCCCTATAGATAGATAGATATATTACAACACAACTTGATCTAGTAAATATTTTTTGTATGTTGGATAAAAGGCTAGGAATGATTTGTTTCTTAAGTCTTTGGGAATATTGTTCCAGAGCCTTGTCCTGTGTATTTTATAGATCTTCGTGTTAAAGATTTGTTTGATGAAGTTGTAGTGAGATTGTTATAATTAGCTATTCTAGTGGGATAATTATGTCTTTCATTTAATATGAGAATAACAATTGGAGATTAAACTTGGAAAGCAGTTGTGAACTATTTTGTACATAATTTTTCCTAATTCGTATTCATATATTTCAGGGGTGGCCAACTTGTCTTTGACTAGGATCGACCAGAAAATTTCTTGATATCTCGCGATCGACCGGTCGGTAACAAAGCCACATAAGTACGGAA
>JGI24159J19872_10001144_pt1 | contig 28153 bp, 20 predicted proteins | sample Ectturendosymbi4_FD_19872 | JGI IMG/M metagenome (IMG submission 19872)
AAATGTTTGATTTTAGGCGAATAACACTATTTTGCTTAGAAAAACGCCTCTCAAAGCACAAAATGACTATATTTTCTAAAAATTGGGGGTGGCATGGCTTCTTTCGCCCCCGCCCCCCTGGCTACGCCTATGCAGGGAGCGACAGCGTTTCCACCAGCACCTGCCCCTGACTGTGTTGAGAGAGAACGCTGCCAGCGCATTAGCCTGTGTGCAAGTTTGATCCGATTTCAGCTATCCCCAGCGTATGAACCAGTGTTGCTGACCGCCGCTTGCCTTTTTTCAATGAATAGCCTTCCGAATGTTTGCGCTTTTTGCAAGTTTTGTTGTTCTCTTGTGCAGCATTATTTCCCTCCCCTTTTTAGCTATCTTGACTACCGCATGGCCTATGATGAATCCACAGCGTTGTGAGACATTTCACTTCGCTTGAAACTCCCGACGCCTCAATTTTTTTGTGTCTGGCGCATGTAGGCCTCTAGTAATAGTTCAGTGCATATTCCTGGTAATACTTTTATTAAAGAATGGTTTGTTCGCAAGCATCATCGAAAGCAGAAATCCGCCCAAGTTTTGAAAAGCTCGGTCGGATTTACAGGCCTGGTCGCCTTATCAGTACGTGATCGTAATCATTCGCTCTAGTTTAGTAATACTGTACTTGCATGTCTAGATCGAATCGCTAATTGTGCAGCTCAGAAACAGAGAAGATTACATGCCACAATAAGCAAGCTGTGGAAAAATAGGTTGATAAAGTTATCAGAAAACCTTCCAAATTAAGATATCAGGAACGCAGCAAAGTTTAAGAAAACTTGTAGAATCAAAACCATCAATGGATTGCTTTCCTCTGCGCTTGTTTTAAGTCCTTGGCGGTTTGTCGACACGCAGTGTGCGTTAAAACGTCTTTTTCTTGACAAAATATTAAGTATCCAGTGACCATTACCTCTATCTGTCTGATAAATCCTTGCTGCAATTGCTCACTTTACATTTGACGCTACTACTGCATCTTGGAAGGCATGCGTCATGTCTCACAACCTCACCCCAACCCATGTTGTAAACTCGTTGTAAGTAACTGGTCCTCATTTCAAACCAAACGCTTGTTCAATCCTTCCATCAGCGCTTTTCAATAAGGTTTATCGCACAGAACGCCACTGCATAAGCAGCCCAGCTCCACGCATGGCTTTCAAGCCACACCCAGTGACAGTCACCTTCACCGAAGCGAACCCTTCATTGCCTTTAACACTGCTCGAACCGTGCTAGGGCGCACTTCGTAACAAAAGCCAAAATGCTAACAAGCCGGATTTGCCCGAACGGCTATGTTTGCTGCGTGAAAAACATACGCACTTTTGCGAGAGACGGAGGTGTTTCCGTTACGACAACCCAACTGTGCCGAATGGCCTCCGTGACCGTTGAAGCGTACTAACTCGCCATGAATGGTGATATGCCGCCTATTCGTGAAAAAAGGCCCATCCATCACAATTCGGAAAACAACTAGTCTTCGACCAATTAAGGTTCACTGCTCCAGTGAACTTTGTTATTTTAGTTTTTTGTCTTGTGAGTTTTTTTCTGATAATCTGGGTGCAAAACTTGTAGTAAAGGAACAAAGCAAAAACCCAATTCACCACTTTTGGCCACAACAGACAACCAGTTTGGCTTCAAGCCAAAACATGGCACTGNCATGTGTATTTTTTTACTTAAAAAGACTGTCTTTTTATGCAAGCAAAGATACCCCAGTGTTTTCNGCTTTCTTAGATGCATCTAAAGCATTTGATAGAAATAACCACAACTCGCTGTTTGCTAAATTAATTAAGCGCAATGTACCTCTGTGCATAGTAAGACTGTTGTTGAGTTGGTACAGGCAACAGACCATGCAAGTAAAATGGGTACCAACTACTCATCCCCCTTTACTGTAAACAGTGGGGTAGGCAAGGGGGAGACCTGAGCCCATACTTATTTGCTGTTTACTTTGATGAACTCTCAATCCAGCTGGGCTCAGCCAGGGTGAGATGCACTGTGGGAAATATGGTTGTGAATAATATACTGTTCGTTGATGATATTTGCGTGTTCAGCCCCAGTATTGGTGGGCTGCAATGTCTTCTGAATATTTGTGGTGACTATGCTGCTGAACACGAAATTACTTTTAATTGCAACAAAAAAATTGGTGTTCTTTTTTGCCCAAAAAAGTATAAACAACCTGCTCCATCAAATGTTTTTCTAAATGGTGTAAGTGTACAATTTTACCACCAAGTGAAATACCTTGGTGTGTGGATAAATGCATCACTGAAGGATGATGATATTCTGAGACAGGTAAAATCACTATACTGTGCAGCAAACAAACTCAGAGGCACTTTTGATCAGTGCTCTCCTGCAGTATAAAGCACTGTTTTTCGTGCCTATTGCATGCCAATGTATGCTTGCCAACTGTGGAACAAATACACACAGACTAGTATGAAGCGCTTATGTACTGCGTATAACAATGCCTACCGAATTATGCATCAAGTACCCGGATATGTTAGTGTTCGCCCACACCAGGTTAACCATTCTGTCAGGACATTTGATGCCCTGCTGAGAAATAATTTGTATCGATTTTTATACGATGCGCATCTTCATCCAACTTTTTTATTCGTTCGTTTCAAATGTCTGATGCTTTTTACAAATCTTAATTTTTCCTCAGTTATTCAAAGCTCCTGTATGATGGAGACCAACTGCAGTAGTTGTTGGTGCATTGTTTCGGCGTTCGCGTCTCATCAGCGTTCTCATCAGTAAAAAGAAAAAAATGTGTGCGCAATGTATACAAACCAAGCACACAAAAAGTAAGAAGAGCTGTTAAATGTTTTGCTCCTCTCGACAATGTTGGTTGGTCATGTGCAAACACCGATTCTGTAATGCATTACTGTATGACTAACCATGTCTTGTGCTCTTGTGAATGACAATACAGTTGTGGTGTTGTGGTGTTGATGAACTGTTTTGCTCCTCTCCATAGTCATGTGCAAATTGCGCAACTGTGTGGCTAACCATTTTTTGTGCTCTTGTGTCTATGATTGCGTCTGTATGGACCACGAGTCTGCAATAAACTGATATTATATATAAATATTCAAGTAAACTTGAAAGGATCCGCCTTCTTGCTAAGAGCTATTGAATTCATACAGTATCTTATACAATGTCTTTGTTTCAGGTGTCAAGCGAAATTTCTAACTTCACACCATGTACGCATGCATACAGTAATATTCTACATACCAAATATGTTGATAAAACTGATTATTAGGGCTTAGGATTTCGTGTTTAGGTAAGTATATCGGGTTAGGGTGAGAAAAAGAACAATAATTGAGGTCAAGGACCAAGACCGAAAATTTTCAATGGTGAGACTTATTCCCGTGCTATAGCTTATTGTCGGTAGCTGACATCTAACCAAAATGTTTTAATTTACACAACACACATCAAAAAACGAATTACCAGACGTTATTTCTGTATTCTGAGAAGCAAAATAACTGAAAAACAACAGGTCAGAAATTTCGCAGAGGTCAGAAATTTCGCTTGACACCGGAACTTCAATCCGGTAAAATAATTAGCGGTATTGCCGGTACAGCGCAGCAGTAAGAGTCTTAACGCCAAAGTGTCGCAAGTATTGTAAAAAATGCTTACCAAACTTGATATAGTTAGTCATTGCATGAAATAAGTTGTAGTTGCATAAGAATTTAGACTGGCAGAAGTCTATGACTGGTTACACCAGTTTTTTTAAGGCATTTTAGGGACCCGAATCGGGTCCCTAGAATCAGAGAAAATTATCACCGGGTTCCTAGAATCAGAGAAAATCGGGTCCCTAGAATCAGAAAAATCGGGTCCCTGCAGGTCCACACTGGGTACCTAACATTTTCCTTAAAAAAACCTGGGTTACACTGTTGGCAATTGGGCAAATTGGCAATTAGGCAAATTGGCAACCGTGTAACCAGCCACAGGCTTGTACCAGTCTCAATTTTGGGTTGTCTTTAAAACCTACAATACACTATAAACGTTGGGCCAAAAATAGACTTACTTTCGATTACTTTTTACAATTGGGGTTAGAATTTCGGGACGGGATTTACAAACCCCAGGATCATTCCGATAAGAAAATTATTTTGCTTTCACCCCTGGTAAAGGGATAAGTATTTCAAAACTCTCTGTTAAATTCAAGAAACACCAGAAAAACTTTGATTTTGTCAATTTTTTATAGCAACCTATTGTCAACAGTTGCCTCTTTGGAATTGTGTGAAATATTCATGTAGCTGTCAAACGAAAGCTGCAGTTCTTTTGACTTCATTTGCAGTAGTGTTTCCTAAACTTTTTTTTACCTTAGCATAAGTACATCAATCACGTCAATAATTTTTAAAGACAATGACAAGGCTTTGATGATATCAACCATCATCAAATTTGTCTTTTGGAACATGTTTAAACCACCTGGTTTTGAGCTGTTGGTGTTGAAAACTATATTTTGCCCCCAATGAGTAGTGGTTTTCTTGAGAAAACGTTGATAATTTCCTAAGGAAGTGTGATGGACAAGTTTAGCTTAAAAATTCGTTTTTTCACGTTTATTTCCCACTCAGTTTTGACAACTTTTGCAGGTATACCCCTTAGGAAAACACTTTTCGTTGAGGGTGCTATGCACCCTCGGTCAGCGTGTCACGAGGGTCTGCGGGCACCTGGTTGTGCTTGCTCTGCGCCACAGTGACTTGCTGCGTCACGCATAAACCTATCTCTGGCACCTATCCCTTTAGCCCAGCACAAGACGGGAGAGGTCACAGATACTGTCTTGTAAGCTTTGTTATGACCTTCCCGGGAATCAAATCCACTCCAACTTTTTCAGTGTATACTACTCTACTAAGGGCGTCGTGCCAGCAAGGCAAGTGGTGTTCCGTGAAAGACTGCCGACCTTTGGACGCAGCCACAGGTTTTCTGGCTCGTCCACTAATGATCAAGTGCTTCAAAAACATCCATGCTTACTTTTTACCTGTGAAAAAGTTTTGTTTGAACGTTTTGGGTGGCATGGATACCTTCATGCACGACCCAGCTGCACTCAACAGATGATCTTTCCTTGACTTATCTTTACCGGCTGACGAACTTCAATAATTCGTTCTTATGTTGACAACACGTGTCTCAGAAATGTTTTATAATAACTGACTTTGAGTTGTCATCATATCAAACCTGTAAAAGAGGTGTGATTACAACTCGCAAATTTACTGACGGCGTATCGTCAAAGGAAACGGAATTGGTAACTCCATAAGGCAAATGTACTTTGCACGGGACAGTTTTGCCTATCTTTTAAAGAAGTTACCTTGATCAGAAACCAAGTTTCCATTACTATGAAAATAAGTCAAGCATTTTCAGTTATCGATCAAATAAGTTATTTTGAGGACATGCACTTAAATAGAGCGCTCACGCACGGTGTTAAAACTGCTTGTACTGCACAATGTTCGATGCCATGGCATTTTTTCTGCCAAAAATATCTGATTTAAAAAAATGAAATGTTTAAAATCACAACTGCGGATCAGGTGAAACATTNCAGTGTTCATTGTCAATACTTATCTAGATTTCCAAACATAAGTGGTCGTATTGATGTAGCAAGCTCAATAACCGCTTCACGCTCTTTTCCATTAAATCGATAAATAGGCAGGATTGAAAATCTTCAAACACAAAAGAAAAAACAACATTATTTGCTCTACAAACTCTGACAGTTCGGTGGTCGAAAAATAGCAACACCCTGCGTTCTTGGATACCACTGAACAGTTATTTGTGTATTTAGAAATCTGGCGCCGCCCCCTTCTTGACATTGGAATAATGGAACGACTTTGCGGCAGCCTTGTGTCACTGGATTCTTCGCATGCTGTAGAATGAATGAAAACTACCAATAAAAACATAGCATGCCACAACACTCAGTGGTAACGAAACGTTTCGCGCGCTTAGAAATGAAGAAGACAACTTTCCACGTTCGTAAGCATACTTACAAATTTAAACTATTGTTTCGAAGACTGCCCAAGGTGGTTTCCAGAACGATTTCATACCGCGAGCGCCCAGCGAAACCACAGTGCAAATAGAAAAACTTCCTTTTTGGAGATTTGACGCGCAAGCGAAATGAGCTCTCTCGACATTTTCAACGTCACAGTTTTAGCACGACGTTAAAGTTTCGGCATTCTTTCAACGATGAGGTTTCTGCACATTTTAAGGCAAAAGAAGAAACATGCTTTTCCTCTTACACAGCGTGTGAGACTTCTGTTTGCTTTCGAAATCCATCACGAAAGCTGGCTAGTTAATGACACGTTCTCTTTTTTTGTGCATAATTCGACAAAATAACCAGGAAATAATTCATTTTAAATAAATACAGACTCTTGTACAAATAGTCGAAAACATGATTAGTGGTGCTGTAATTGGACAAGAAAGCTGTTACTTTTTTTAAGCAGTGGCGGCATTGTCCAAATGTTTGATGCAACATCAAAGTATCTGCGCGTATTTTGTATGTTTTCTATGAATTTCCCAACAGAGCAGTTCATAAATATTCTGACGTAACCAAGGCATGACTTTTTTATTTTGACGTTCTGCCATTTATTGTTTGGAATTCCACCCCTAAGAATGCTGCCTGCAGCACTGGGTGTGGAGACCTTGTGTCTTTGCCTCTAACTTTACGCAGAGGCTTTTCAGGCCAAAAATGATAAAGTGCAGTGTACCAGTAGGCTATACCCAAAAGACGTTATGAAGCGATTCAGATCCACTCGCAATAAAGAGCTTGTGCGAAACTGTGTTGATGCGCCTTTGGTATTTATTAATGTTGTAAAACATCAGTAACACATGTCGCAGTCTAGTTTACGATAAATAGAGATGTTTGGGTGAATGGACTGAGGATCAATAACATTGAATGTAGCATCGTTTTCGGAATGCTTGACAGTCAGTAAATACACAGCGATTGTGTGTGCAATTTTTCGTCAAAAATATATATAGGCACTCTGCTGCAAAAGAACTGCTGTTCCACAGATCCTTCGCAACATTTTTAAAAGCCTTCACCACAATCAGTGCTAAACATATCTTTTGCCCTTGCGTTAGGTTTACAGACTAAGGTTCATCGCATCTAATCTATCAAAATGTGAGCAACACCATAAGCTTTTGTTGTTGACATGACTTTTCTATGCCTGCAAATGTTAAGTGTACCGTTGAGCAAAGGAGTCAAACCTTCTACGAAACCCACACCACATTGCATATCGGCAGACTCCGATTCACTTTATTTGCAGTTCAAGCCTACAATCTGAGTTCTAACAGAAAAATATCAGTTCTATTGAAACTGAGCAACTTTACCTTTGCAGAGTTCTTCACTTCACCCGCCAAAAGTTAATGTTGTTAAGCCAACCTAATGACTAGGCTGCAACTTGCGGCACTTGCTTGTTGAAAATATCCCACTGAACATAAAACAGTACAACATGAGTCGTGCCAGGAAATGTTCTTCGCCATTGCGGAGAGGTGTTACGTGATGTAATGATGTACCACTAGGGCGTTGCTTTAAGACCGATCAGGAAAGAGAAAAAGGATTAAGCTAGCTTTGACTATTTGCCGTGAGTTCCAACAGGACCGTCTTTTATAAGATTTTGAGTGAGTGGGGCAGTATGAATATCGAACTGCCTGACAAGCAATGTTTGCTAGTCTACGGTCGAATGTCATCTCTGTCCTTTGTTCAAAGGGATTTTGACTCGGTGAGGGAAACAGCTTTGGGCGGAGAGGAAGGTGTAGAGAATGGGGGGAAATTTCCCTCCAACTAAGAATGTAAACCAGCAGTGATTTCAAGACCAATACAGGGGTACTTTAGCGCACTGGATTTGATTTTTGAGTAAACGTTTTATCACTTTCCTCACTCCACAACCACACTTCCTAGTTTCTTGGACTACCAGTCTAAGGCTTCTAAACACAACAACTGAAAAGAGTTAAAACTACTTTTTAAAATTTATATTTTTCATCAAAAACTTGCCGCCCCCAGAAGGTTCCGCCCTGGGCCTCCCCCTGCTACACCACTGACCTGCAGGTTAGTTGGCCGAGGTAGACCCCGGTAGGCCTATGCTTCTGCTGGGCGCTGTAGACCTGTAGAGTAGGCCGCGCTATAAGGCACCGGTAAGCCTGTGTTTTGTAGGCCGCGGTAGCCCTTCAGTTTTTTGATAGACCCGTCTACACAGACGAGTGGGCATGAAACACCGCAACATGTGTAGTAACAGTTTGATGGTGCCGTTGCGCAATGTAATGTCAAACTGGAAGGAATTTTAAATATTGTAATTCAGTTAAAATTCTCAAGGAAAGAGCTATTAGGTTCGGCTAAGGCTTTTTCGTGAAACGAGTTTTTAACTTGAATGTGAGAAAGGAATCTACTCTTCCGACTTAAAGTTAATTGTCGCTAACTTTCTTAGTTAAAAAAAACTGTAAATAAATAAAATTTGACTTAGTTGGTTGAGTTTTCCATTCGTTACTTTGTTTAAAAACTTGGGCTAGAATTCTATTTGACTACCAATTTCAAGTTTACTCAGATTTCATCAGCTGATGACGTTTCTTTGTATGACGTGATTTATACTGGAGATTATTATGTATCAAAACAATGACTGTCGATATTTCCGACTCGAAGAAAGACAACGAAAACTATTATCTTTACGCTAATTGGTTTATGCTCGTTTGCGAAAAACAGGTTCACCTTCCTCGTGCTGGAATGCTGGAGAGCGTTTCGCTTTTGTTAAATGAGGTAAATACGATTCGTTGAATCCGAAGACAAAGCTGCATATGGAAGTAATCAAGCCTAAAAACAAGGAACAGTAGCGCAGCCAACCAAAAATTTTGGGAGGGGCCAAATATTTTGACTTTAAGCGAGCAACAACATTTTATTTGGGGCACTGCCCCGCAAAGCACAAAACGACAAGATACGTTAGAAATTTGGAGGAATGGCGCCCCTGGACCTCCCTTGGCTACGCCTGTGATCGGGAGACCTGCAAAGCTCGCGCAAACTTTGCCGAACAATGTTTTCTGCAAAACGTTGTATGGTTTATCAAACTCCGGAATTATTAGGATGCTCCAGTAGGTTGCACCATGAGCTCAATTAATAAAAAACTCCATGTTTACTGTTTCTCAAATGTGTGGTTTAATGCGATTGGAAGTTTTACATAAGCTTATCTACTGTACATAAATGACACCTTTCTCTTTACATACAGTACACCTTTCAGCAATGCATCTTTTGCTATAAATCTTATAGCCTGTCTGAACAGCAACAAAACTTTGACCTGTTTATCTTAGAAATGCGCTAGAGCAAAATCACAATCTGTAGATGATCTGAGACATCTAATATTCTTATGAAAACTTTCTTTCACCTCAGTCATGAAATTCATTTTCAATCGCTGTAAAATGCTCTCACAGTATTTTGTGTACATAAATTTTAGAATTTTGTTTACGGATTTCCTTAAGTTGCTCCAAATGAGTGAAGCTATGTCGCCAATTCTAGGATGAAAATTGCGGCAAAGGTAATTTGTAAATGTTCACTGCAATCAACTGCTTATAACAGTTGCTACGACTCGGCCAGTCCGATCAACAACATGCAATATGCATAACTGAAAATCACTTTCAGCCTTTCTTCAATATTTCTTGACAAATAACATTCTACCACCATGAAAATGCCAATAACGAAATCAAGCACCATAAGCCGACTGCTACCACGAATAAGAGTGTCAACAGGAGTTATAGGTGAATTGCAAATATACATTACGTTCTTTCGTTGTGGTGAACAATGGGCGATTGTTAGGACAATCTGTTCGCGAACAAGTTCTAAATGATTTTTTCTACGATAATGATGATCACGCGATCGATGTGGTCACAGATACAGTTTGGCATCTAGAATCGTCATGGAAATTTAACGCCAGGCAGAGTAGATGCTGTTGCAGTTATAAGACTGCGGTGTTGCCAATCTGTACTGGTAATAATAAGACTTGTAAAAAAGTTGTGTCCATCACATTTGATCACATTTAAAACACGCGTAGTTTAGCCGTTATGTTTGATACGCAACCTTTCGTGAATGATTTAGGTGGTAGTGAACGTCTTTTCGCATTAAAAGGCACATTGCTAAAAAAATAAAGGGAGAGCTTTGTGCAAAGCTCATTTCAAAAAGTTAAGGTTCAAAGGATCTCGATCTTTTCTTCGTTTTCTCCATTTCCACGCATTTCAGTTTGATCAGCCTCCACTTCCGCCAGGACTTGATGCATACAAACCTTTTGCCTCCAATTTTCTTCATGCAGATGCTTGTAAATGTAAATGCAGTTGTTCTGCGTTGGAAAAAAATGTAATTAAGATCAAAACAAGCAAAAGTTTTCGCTGTACCTAAAAATAGTTGCTATAGACGTGCTGACTGGGAAATTGCAAACTAATTTGTTTTCTGATGCAGCAGTGCTGTAATACCAACTGCAAGCAACTATAAAATTGTGCCAAGCATGAGTGATAACAAAACTGCTTTTAGCCAAATGACAACTAAGCCAAAAATACAAGATCAGTTAATCATCAGACATTTATAGTACGTTGATATACAGGCTTAAGGGGAACACCTCAATTTTGCTTTGCAATAATGAAACCTTGAAAGAACGTCAGAAACTTGATTTCTTTTCGTTTCTTCCCAGTTTACCAAGATTACAACCCAATAATCTCGACCAAATAAGTAAACTCAAATGATGTCACTTGAGACCACGCAGGTGCGTACGCGTTCGTGCCGTCTGGAACTTCAATAGTTCCAAAAAAACCTCCTTCACCAAGCGTAAATGCAATAAAGCACTTAGTTGAGAAGTGAAGCGAACACTTTCCGTTGTTTTATGACATAATTAAAGTTTTCCAACAGAAGCAACACTCTCGGCAAAAACATTCGCGTACAAAGTAACCGTTAATTAAAAAATAAAAAACTTGAAAGACGAAATGCCAAGCGAGTCCCGGCATAAACACACCAAAAACAAGGAAAAACAATGAGTCGGTAATCTCCCAGGCAAGGCTCTACCTGTCTAAACAACAGAAACCGTTGTAAAAGTTTCAAATTCAATTACTTCGTTTAGTTTTGTCGAATGTCCACCCTCCATACTGCGGAAGCAGCGATATTAAAGCATATAAAGGTTTCACAAGCGCATACCTTGGTTTGTGCCTTGATCCCTCTTTGGTGGACACGTAGCTCACCCCGTTGAAAATGTGGCAGATAGACTGGGAGTCTCCTGATGAAAAAGGCGAACGGACGAATTTTACGATTTCTGAAGAAGTTTTGTTAATTTGTCGTCGGCAGCTCCAGTTTCTTACGCGAAGGTGTCTCACGACGAAACACCGGCGTCCGTTTCCTTTGTGTTTGGCAGAAGTGTTAGCTCGTGCTGAATGCGCGCTATAGCAACGAATGGTATTAATAGCCACGTACTGGACAACGCAGTCATACTTCCTCTTACGGTCCCCACTGATAACTGTTGCAGTCTCGTTCACAGTGGCGTCGTCTTGCCGCGAAAGAAAATCTTCCCAGTCGTGTCTAGTCTTCCAGGCATGCTCGCTGTCCCGCCGCCGTGAATGCAGACCCTGGCGGTTTGAACCAGAGTTTTTGTTCGCTGCATTGCGGGTGCTGCATTTCCTGCCATCTGTAGGCACGCCGTGAAATAGTCTATTTATCCACTCTTCAGTGCTGATCACGCGCTTGCTGCGTTTGCGTCCCTTCGTCTTTTGTCCCTGCTGTACATTGCTAACCTTGCTTGGCAGGTCATTTGCAACTGTTTGAGCTCTTGAAATTTTATGCTCTTCTTTTCGTCGGATTCTTAGCTTTACTTTCGCATTCCGGCGTTTTTCTGAAAAAAGCACAAAAATCCTGGGTGTAATCCAGACAAGCTTCCCACAAAAAGTTGCAGATCAACTATCAAAAGAGGAGACATAGAAGATATAACTTATGGCATACGCATCCATTGGATGCATGCCACAACATATTTTCCTGATGCATAAGATAGAAAGCATGGGCAAAATATTTCTGATCAGATTGTTTTTGCATTTTGCAAAACAAAAATTGTTATTATTCCGCGCATAGGCGTAGACAGGGGGGGCAAAGGGGCCATGCCCCAAATTTCTGGGCTGGCTGCGCCACTGCTTCCGCGTAAGAACGTCTTCACAATCAATCTGGATTCATGTGAATGATGGTAGGTTTATTATTCCAAGCCAAAACGTCACTTTGTCAGTATACACTTAAAAGTACTAGTGTTACTGTGTGCTTTCGATGAATCAGTCTATTGCGGTCTGCTTTCATCTTTTTGCGATGATTCAAACTTGCACATAACCATATTCAACTACGTACTCTCCACGATGAGTGTAAGCAAGGAATCGATCAGCAAATTTTTAATAGGCAATTGATTTCACGTAAAATTACGCATCCTCAGTCCTTATTCAAATATTTTTATTCAAATAAAAATTCAAATAAAAGAATTTTTCAGCATATTCTTTTCTTAACGTGTGAGATTGCTCTGTGTAACCCGCTGTTTTGTAAAAAATGGCCCGCTTTACACAGTTGTTACAAATCGCATAAACATACATTGACCATGTCGTGAAATCATAGAAGAACAGAGGTAACACAATTTTTCTCTTTTGTTACTAAGAATGGGACAAGTTATAACAACACTTCAACTTTGTTTTGCTTTGCAAAAACAGTCAATACCGAAGTGGAATTTTCGAAAAACATAACTGCACAGTCAGCTAGCAAGCTAGTTAATTTTCAGCTGTTGGAAAGAACACTCTGTTTGGAAATAGAGAATTGAAAATATCATTGAGGTAAAAAATATGACATACACAAACCACCAAAGATTTACATTTTAAAATGATAAGTCGTCTCAGAACCGTCACCAGAAAGTTTTCAATGTGGGGGCTTAACGTTTGTGCAGAGGGGGCTTGCCATTCTAAAAATTTGACAAAAACTCCCCTGATTTATAGTGATTTATACTTCAATTTGAAGTCATTGGAGCTTTGTTTGGGAGGGGGGTTAAGTTCATAAAAGCCCCTCCCCAGTGGCGACTGGACTGAAACGTCTAAGCATATCAACACTGTATCAAGCACGAATCATAAGCGTCTTACTCTGCTACCAAATGCATAGGAATTTATGAGACAGAAGGGACCAACTTTTTAGGTGTGGTGACTGTTGCATTGTCCGCGCTTGCAGTAAATTAAATGCAAAGCCTCTCCTACACAAATATGCCCGCGGCAATGGCTTATCGTGGCAAACCCAGAAATATCGAAAAAGTTGTGAAAATGGCGCAAGTTGTTCGTCCAACGGCATAGTTTGGGCTTTTACTACCATGAAATGCGCTAAATGCATTAAATCCATCGCGCATCGGGTGTCGCGCTCATGACCAAGGACCGCGTTCTGACTTTAAGGCAGGTCAGTTCGAAAACTTTGCGACAGTCTCCCCGATCAACAATCATACCAGCAGAGGCGATACTTAATGTGCTCGCTAAGCATCTGGGGAGGCGAATGGGGACAGCGCAGAGTGCTTCTACTCGTGGAGTCTCCAAAGTCAAGAGTGAACGGCAATCGTGGCAGATACGAAGTTGCTGGCATCTCATCGACTTATCATCGTGGCTCTGACACTGCAGAGATGTATGATGGGTAGAAATTCTTCTATTCCGGCGTTGAGCTAATAAATTTTCTCCAGACTGGAATAGGGATACTTGTAAGACTTTTTGGCGTGGTGATTCGCCACATATAACGTTGAATACGTAGCAGCAATCTAGTCAAGTCCGGAAGACCTTATTGCTGTTACGCGGAGGGTCGTCAGTTCGACTCTCCCTTCGGCGACGCGGTATTGTGGCTGCAACAACTTCAACTGGCAATTTGTATTGATGAATGGAACCCACTAAGGCAGTTGGTTCCAAACGTTTTTCGAATATGGTCAAATTTGATCATGTAAAGGCGACAGCGGGCTAGCATTCCCTTTCGACATTTTTTAGGTTAACATATTCCGGTAAATTCACTTGGCTGTGAAGAAGAAACACTCCTTTGTGGTGACTTGTTCCAATGATGTGGACGAAAACGACTCATGGTGAATAATGGCAAAAAGTGACATCTTGGTGGAATCAGAAGGTGAAAGATGGTACTCGAGCAAGGAAAGTAGCCTACCAGACAGGACTTCCTACAAGATAATGGTCAAATCCTTGAGCAGAGGAGTTCATTGGTTGACTAGTGTGTGTTAAATGGTCTGGCGAACTGGAGGGGTACCGAAAGATTGGCAATCTGGGTTGATTATCTCGACACACACGAAGTGAGACAGGAGTGAATGTACGTACTAATTACCAATGCATCTCTCTCCTTTGCCTCTCTGGAAAATTGCATGTCAAGTGCCTTTAAGGAAGGTGCCGCGAAATAATTGAACTCAGGCTGGAGGATGCGTGTTGTTTTCGTCCTGGGCTGCAGCACTACAGACTACGTTTTCATTCTCCAGCAAATTTTCGAGAAATCTTGGGAGTATGCCAAAGATATCTACACATGTTATGTCGATCACGAGTAAGCATACAACGGAATACCTCGGGAAAATCATTGAGTGCTGTGGTAATATGATGCTGACGACCACCTGTCACTGGCCATCAAGTCACTGTCCTCGTGCTCAGTAGTTTGTGTCCGTGACGAGGAAGTAAATCGCAACCGTTCATCGTGGATGTTTGGCTCCGACAATGGTGTTTTCTGTCACGACACCTCATAGCCTAGGAATTGGATAGACGGTCACAACCGGGTCGACTGGGGTGTCACTGTTAGGAGCTGCAGGACAAGGACAGCCGTTTGCTTTTTGCGATTTATTTGCGGCTGCTAGCATCTTCTCCTTAACATGAACATCAACATGCACTTGGTAGGTTTTCAGCTACGTGCGACCAAGCTGGAATGGAAATCAGCACAAAAACGACTGAGGTTATGTGTCTTTCCAGATACCCAAGCCAATGTGCACTGCCAGTAAGCAGCAGTATACTGGAGCAAGTTGAGAAGTTCAAGTACCTTGGGGTGATATTCACGAGTGACCGAAGACCAGGCAAGGAGATCGATACACGGTTTGGTAAATCAAATGCAGTTCTGCGTGAGCTTTATTGGTCTGTGGTGACAAAACGGGAGCTTTCAAACACCGCAAAGCTGTCCGTTGTTTAATCGATGTTTGTTCCGATCCTCACCTGTGGTCATGAATCTTCGGTAATGACGAAAGAGTGCTATCTCAAGTGCAAGCGATGGGATTATTGTGAAGAGTTCACGACGTGACACTTTGCAACGAAGTGTGCAGCTGTGAAATTCGGAAAATCTTGAATGTTGACCCATTTTTCCTCGGAATAGAGAGAACTCATCTACGTTGTTTTCGGGTACTTGACGAGAGTGAGATCTATTGTATAACTCAGGAGTTCCCAATCTGGGGTACATGTAAAAGGGCTACATTTGCCTATCTCAAGGGGTACATTTATTGTGCATTCGCTAGAATTTAACTTTGAGACATAAAAATGGAGTTTACCTTTATAATTCTAAAAAGTCGAAAGTTATAAAATTCAGGGTATTTTTGTAATTTTACTCAACCTTTTTGTGATAAAAATAATTTAGGAGTACATGCTCACCTGCTGAAATGCTGAAGGGGTACATGGTCAGAGAAAGTTTGGGAATCCCTGGCATAACTCTTTTCACACCATTTCCATAAATAGCTAAAATGATGGTAAAGACACCATCAGACCACTTGCACGAATTACGTGAAAAACCTGATGATGTCTGTTATTTGTCGAAGCATGTTCTTTAAAAGGTCATAGCAACTGCTCTTTGCAGAGAAGAAACACCTTTGATCGAAAAGATTTGCAGGAAAAAACACAACGCTAAAACTTCACACTCTATTTTCTTACAATCCGTCTGATATTTTCTTTCAACCTTTTGATTAAGAAGCAGGCAATTATCCTGCTGCGCAATGTGGATGTACCTTCGCAAAGTGGTTCTCCGTCAGATTTTCGGGTAAGAGTTCCTTTGATCAGTTGACCGTGGCGGTCAGAACACCAACAGTACAGACTCCAGCACTGAAATGGAGTACATTAGGATAAGTTTGTTGGTTCAGGCGGCGAATATCATGTTCGAGATTTTACATTACAGTGCGCTAAACGTCTTTAAATAGGTCACCCACACATGCATCTTGTTATTTTTCAAAGAAACAGATGCTTCATAAGCACAAGTTCGAAAAACTCTTCAGCATTATGCTTAATGATACCTGGCGTGAAATTTTTCGTGATACTCTCTGTGGCTACCCGCGGGTATAATGGAAAACAAGAGTAACCATGCAATGCGTGTATCATACGAATGTAAAAAAGTGCTTTGTAAAAACTTGACTTGGTTCACAGATCATGAGTAGATCGCACGACTATACGCCACAGAGAATGTTTTCGCTTAACTTAACATGCTACATTCAAAGCATTTCAAAAATGTCACGACTGCGTCAGTGGATGGTAAGCACCATCGTGAGTTTAGACCAGCCAGTCAATTATAGATTCAATTTCTATTGCCAATTCGGCAAAGCTCACGCACGAGGTATTTGCGGCTTTCATTCAAGCTCATTAACGGATCAACTACTCTGCGCTGACGCTTAGGTTGCCGAATCGCGTTTTTGTTCGAGAAAGCCACTTTTTTAAAGAACCAAGTTCACTACAAGGAAGAAGAATAGCTTAGTGCTAACAACGGATGCTTACTGCGCAAGTGATGTTGGCTAGCGGGTGACATTCGTATTCAGAGGCGAATTTGCAGCAATTATACTACTGATGATCGCAAACAATTTCACTGTGATCATTGAGCGACTGGAATGCAGAGCAACCGCATGTTCAAATTTGAGCGAGAGCGTTTTGATGCTGACCTCAACATTGGATGGCCTTGGTAAGCACACAATGAGCAAAGCGTAACAACCTTAGGTTTTGTCAATGGTCCGGACGTTTCTTTCAATCGCACGTTTCAGTAAAGCTGATCAAAAAATCGTTTGTTTGTTCACAATCACATGTCCAAGCTTGACTGATCCGTGTGCATACTTGTGTAACGTCAGTTTGCTGCTTTGTGGAGATAAAACTTAAGAAATTTGGTATGACGTACAAAATTTCATATCAGTGAAAACCATTGCTGGAGAGATAAATAAGCCTCAGTAATGCCCGATTTTTAAATAAAGCGCATGAGTCAAAAGATAGATTTATCAATGTCTTTGTCTGCTACTTCCGGATGATTTGGGGAAGATTTTTTATGGTCAAAATTTCGTAAGAAAATCAAATCTTCTTTAAAAGAACATCGGTGATCGTACAATACGGTAGTTTTCAAACTTTTTGCACAATGGCCCTCAAAGGCAGTTTTTCGTTTGCAGTGTCTTCTAGCACCACGTTCTTTCTGTTGTCATAACTGTTGACTTGGCAAAAAGGAAATTATTGCCATAGTCCTATAATAAAGTTACTACACAACTCTACGAAAGAAATATGTATTCAACTTGACAGAGTCTTAGGGTGATTTTTAGGTTAACGTCTCGGAAAAAAGCCAAATTGTAAGCGTGGAAACTTCATTTGTAGGTTTATAAGCTGTTTCAAATATAATTTCACTAGTAATCTCCATTTGCATCCAGTGTCCAAGGTACCCTTAAAACCCATTTGCACCTGAAGACGAATAGGAAGTGTAGTTAAGAAACACAGCTACAAAACAGCAAAAAACAGTGCTATGTTTTTGAACAATAATGATGTTGTTGTAAACCAACACATATATATTGATGAATGCATAATCTTGTACTCATTTCATTTCTTACATTTGGTCTCTTTTGAGGGATGATGTGAATGCTGAAAGCTCGATGTTCGAAGCACATGGTACTTCATTGTACTTATAACACACAGTATAAAATGTGATAAAATCAGGTTTACAAGCTCTAAGTGTTGGTTAACAAAATGTTATGCTATTTATGAAGTAGCAAAGCTATCTGTTTTACTTTGCAGCGGGAAAATACGAACAGACAGGTCAGGTGCTGTAAAACGTCAGGGTGAGGTTTCAAAGGAGCTGTTTTTAGGAAGTCAGGATACAGCAAGCGCCACTTCTTGTAGAACTTTGCACAACCATAACTCGCCGGCCGATTGAGCTAGAGAGTTGTTCATACCCTCCAAACATGCGGAAGTCTTGTAAATTTAACAAAATTGGAAAGTTTTGGATTTGTTTTTTGTGAGTGACGTCATCATGGGCATAGGTTAACGCATTTTTGGCCGAGGTCACCGGACCCTGGGCGCCAACCCAAAGAGCCAATTTTTTGACTCAAGTTTTTATTGGTAACTAGGCTATAGTCCGAGCCTTTAGAGCTCTTGATTGGCTTTCAAGCGTTTCTGGATCCACAATTATGGCCCAATAACCCAACTTTTGGTAAAAAATCAAGTCCCGCAAAAGGTGACCTTGGCTATTTTGGCTGAAGGCCATAACTCGCCAGCCGATTGAGCTGGAGAGCTTTTCAAACCCTCTATAGATGCGGAAATTCTTGTGCTTTCAATTAAAAAAATTGGTAAGGTTTGGATTTGAGTTTTTGTGGTTAACGTCATAATTGGGGAAGGTTTTGCATTTGTTGGATGATGTCATCGGACCCTGCTCCCCAATCGCATGGGGAAATTCTTTGTTCCTTTCATTCAAAAAGAACTGGGAGAACATTCGCGTTTTTAGTTCCTTTGATTGGCCTTCTAGCGTTTGTGGTTCTAAAGTTATGGCCAAAACAACAAAAAGGGGATTAAATTACTTAATTTACGTTTTTTTCGCCATAACATTGGAACCAGAAACGTTAGAAAGCCCAGCAAACCCTCTAAAAACTCACATTATAGCCTATAGTTTCCACTAAAAAATTAAGTCAAAAATTGACTCTTGGCGTTGGCGCCCAGGGCCCGATGACGTCATTCAAAAATGCCTAAACTTACTCCTAGTATGACGTCATCAACAAAAAGCAAAGATCCAAAACTTTCCTATTGTTTTTTTAATCAAAACTGCAAGATATTCCGCATCTTTAGAAGGTTTGAACAGCTCTCTAGCTCAATCTACTGCCGAGTTATGGCTGAACAAAGACTTGGTCAGTATGGGCAAACGATACCTTTTTACGGGACTTACAGGATTTAAGAGCGATTCCAGGAAAGGTATGACCGCCACACAAGTTATGCAGTTATGATTCAATGAAAATGGTTGAGAGGTAGTAAAGAATCTAGTGGACTTATTTATAAGATAACTAAACTAACACAAGTCAAAATCCTATTGACATAGTCATTAACTTGGGTGTCAAGATAATGTTTAAAGATCAAATTATGCGTATGTTTACGACAAGCATTAAAAATTCACCATTGTCGCAATTTATGAGCTCTCAGAGAACTACCAGCGGTTTCGACTCAAGTTTAGGATTTAAATTTTCGTTTGTATTTAAAGAGTTGTGTATACCTTTGAGACAAGCAATTGAAACTGAAAGTACTACGAACCTGCTTAGAAGAGAACGTTCCTTCAACGTCACAACTGGGTATCCAGATTTTTTCTAAAAGAGAAGGAACGTGAATGTATCTCATTGTTCGTTGTCGTATACGCCAGCAGGCAGTCTGCAAAGTGGATTAAGAAAAGAAAAAAGTTAAACTTTTTACTTGTTCTGAAAAAAAATTTAAAGAAATAGATTCCCACGCCCTCAGTTCTACTTTCAAGTAATACAAATTTTCTTTTGAGAATGAGATCCAGTTGGAATGATATTTTTTAAAAACAGGGCTTCGGCACATAAACAACTAGAAATGAAACGAACAAAGACCTTTCTCTCACCCTTTACCTCTGTCAAAATCAAGATTTCATGTTTTTTTACAGAAACTTGTAACTGGTTGCAGGGGCGTAGCGCAGTGGGGGTAAGGGGGGCACAATTCCCCGGCGCTGAATCACTATTGGGGCGACAAATCACTGCGGGGGGCGCATAATCACCGCGGGGGTACCGAATGACCGCAGGGGGTGCGGAAAAGTCCTAACAATGTCACAAGTACTTTCTTTAATGAAGTACATTTGTTTGCGAAAGACGTCAGGTTCAAACATGGGTGCGCCAAGCTTGCTTCTTGCCCCGGGCACCATCTAAACTCGTCACGCCCCTGATTTGTTGTAACGTTGCAAACCCTTTCTGAACTGGGCAGTCATTACAAAAAATCAGTTTCCCACTGAAGTGCTTGAAAAAAATTCCATAAGCCAGCTTGTCCAAGAAAAAACAGTTGCTCGCTGAATTCTAGAAGCAAACGTTTTGTAAGTCTGGGGTTTTCCAAAGAAGGTTTCATAACTCCTGACTTTTCGAGAAATTAAAAATGAAATTGGCCCTGATCAGGGTCAAACGGATCAAAACTTTACATTCCCCAAGCACAAACTTTTGTGCATCGCAAACCCTGTAATGCATTTAGTGCGCTCTGCGAAAAATCATAAGAAGATGCCGCGAAAATGTTTACAAAAGGCATAATATACAACTGAATCTAAAAACAAACAACGTACACATTTGGGAACTGCACATGCTTGCCATAAGATATGCGTCTTGGTCTCTACAAAGCACCATGGTTTTCCTGTGCTGTCCGGGTCTCGGCAGAAACTGTGGTCTAGTAAGCCTGTGAAAAGTGACAACGTCATATTAATAAGACCATCAACTTTGCAGCAGCGAGCCAAAAAAGGGGATGCTTAAATAAATAGAGAAATTATACGGGGACCTTTTTCGAGCATATCTTTCAGAGTTCCATTAGCAGCAGCGATTATGGCGTCTTCTTCAGCACCAACATGAGGAGCCATTGCCCACAAGTTTTCAAACAGCTTGACAGACTTGCTCTTTTGAGCTATTTTTATTCGTTGAACCAGCCATGAGGTAAAAACACTCCACTTTGAACACGGAAGTCCATCTTCAGTAAAATCAATATTTCCGCGGTAGTTCTTGGTGTCTCCTGCAAAAATAAACAAAGTACAGCTTCAAAATATCTTTGAAGAAAGTTTGAAATTATTATATTTATGAAACAGGCTGAGCAAGAACAAGAGTTAAAAACTTTTAAACGTGGTCTAACCGCACAAAGAAAATTCGGGAGAAATGTGAAAGTTTGTCTACGGAAGGCTCTACAACTTCTTTTGTTGTCATTCTGCCTTCTTACCTTCATTGTTTGACATTTAAAAAGTGCAGAATACTTTCAAAGAAGCAGGTTGGTTTTAGGCTTGAACTACAAAAGCATCAAAATCATGGATTACAATAGGAAATAAAACATGAAGAGTTTTACAGGTATTAATACTGGACTGCATTTCCTGGAAAACTTAATAAGCCGCACGTCTTCAGTCAACCAAAACGCGTTGCTAACAAACCGATTTCTAAAAGTTCAACTTATTTATGTGATGAAACGTTAAACGCACTGTTACTTAACCTGAAAGGTAAGCTTAAACTCACTGTTACTTAAACTGAATCATAAGCTTAAACTCACTGTTAATTAACCTTTAAAGCCTATGAGTATTCTTACCTTGGCCACATCACTTATCAAGACAGCTTTAAATTGTCCATCGCTGCATTGGTCAAACAGCTTTAAATAAAATGGCCAAACAGTTCTGATGGTCTAACCCTCAAGACCACCAATCCGTAATTTCAAACATTTACAGTTTACGGCTGATTAGGTTTCCTTACACTGTTCGTGGTCAAAACTGGTACAACAAAATATATGTTTGCTTGCTTTGACGCAACTTTGCAAAGTGTTGGTACGCTAAAGTCTAAAACCTGTGTCTAGACCAGGCAACCTGATAAAAACCTTTTTGGGTGAAACAACAATTACCGAGATCAGCGTACGTTGAAATCAAAGCTCTATCAAGATCCTACCATTGAACTATTTCCGTTTTAACTATCCACAGGCGTAGCCAGGGGAGGTCTAAGGTGCGATGGCCTCCCCAAATTTTTAGCATATCTAGTCATTTTTTGTGCGTTGAGAAGCGGCGTCCCAAACAAAAATACTGTTGTTCGCCTAGAGTGGAACATTCCTCCCCAAATTTTTTCTCCCAAAAGTTTGGGCTGGTTACGCCGCTGGGCGTATCATCACCTAAGATCGTGAATATAATCTTTTGAACAGTAAAATAGTCGATGATCTTTAAACACAACTTATAGGCATATGACTGAAAACTTTGTACCTCACAGAATTACCAACAACGGCAAAACGAAAGTTTTGGGAAACTATCGAAAACAGGAAGCTGATCAAATAAAGTTTTGAGTGCAATACAAATTTGGCTGTGATGCCATAATTTGCCGTTCAAGAGAAAAAAGGAGGGCAGAAGTCACCCGGTGATCACAGCAAAAACTACATTTTAAAGAGTTCAAGCATCGTTCCTCATCTGCTTTCTAACGGCTGCAGCCTGCTGGTAAGCAATTTCAGATTTACTGCAACTGACTCCACTTGTCCTCCCATTGCTGGAAAGGCATCCATGCCAGAAATATTTCATGTCATTTCTAGTAAATCCAGCGGACTTATAACATTAAACCTAACCTTCCTCATAACAGCCTCCTCGGTCCGTGTATATTTCGAAAGGCTTAAACAATGGGTTCTCTTCTTGAGATGATTTAGAGTGAGGGGAAATGCGAAGAACAGCAATATTTGAAAAATCTTCCTTAAACTCGGTGACCTTCGGCATTTCTTCCGCTTTCATATCGAAAAGTTCCGACAAAATCGCCCTCGCTCTAAGACGCCATTGATGACGGCATCCAAAGGTTACCTGGTAAAAAAAGAGAAATTCGTCAAACCTTTACCTACGCACTGTAGCTGGCGTAAAAAAAGTGAAATAACGCTGCAAAAGAAGTATCAGCTTAAACCTTATGCATTGCACAGAAATTACCTATACGAAGAAACAATTAAGTGCAAAATGGTTTGTTACATCGCCTACATTGCCTAACAAACGCAAAGAATGACAAAAAGACAAAATTGATCATTTTAGCAAGCATTTAATAAAAATGAAAACAAGCCAAACTTAAATCGAAACTCCTTGCCTTTGGGTTTACTGAGAGGAGAATACTCCCAATCAGAATCGCCAAAGTCTTGCTCTTCAGCATTACAACCATCGAAAATCCACCCTTTCTGTCTAGTGTAGAATCATATGGAAGGGTTGTTGATTTTGCATGGCTATTCCACACGTCATGAGAGGCCATGCGTTTATTCACGTGGAGCAATGTTATATCACTCTAGTGCAGTTTTCGTTTGTGTTTCAACAGCTTGAAGTGTGTTCGCCGGTGTTTAGTGTGGTATGCCAAATATATCCATTCGCCAAACGATGAGCTGTCAAGCTTCAAAATATTGAAAACTTACTTTTGCCTTCGCGTTTTCTTTTGGAACAAAGTCTTTTTTTCCCACATGCACGTCATGAAATTCTTTTTTTGATTTCAACTCACAAGAAGCATTTTCACAAAACCAAGTGACACAAACCTTCTGTTATGGAAGGTTGAGAGCAGCACATAAACAGCAATCCTGCCATAAAGCTGATCTATTCAAAACCAGAGTTATGTGTTGGGCCGGGTTCGGACTTACGTATGTTAAAACGTCGCGTGCGGCCAAATTCGAGCCTCCATACAAAAATGTTTCGCAACGACGGACGCTTTTGTCGTCAGTTGCTGTCGAGGCAAGCGAGTTGATTAAATCGTCAATAAAAAATGATTGATTGGGAATTATTTAGTCACGTTTATTTTGCTACGCCCAATGCCACAACGACTACTGTACATTCGTCAGTATAAATTTTAAGCACAGAATCTGTGGCACATGGCACATGTCTGCAGCTAGATTACAGCCATGTCTGAACTGAACACAGGCAGTTTTGTGATGCAGTGCTGTTTTATCAGTGCAAGCATCACCTTAAGGTTGTCCTGGCATCTCAACTATGCTAAAGCTTAAACGGATTAGAGAAAAAAGAATTCAAATCTCGTTACAAAAATACTTACGCGGTGTTGACTAACACCGAGCTCTCCACTGTTGACTAACACCGAGCTCTCCACTGTTGACTAACACCGAGCTCTCCACTGTTGACTAACACCGAGCTCTCCATCTGAGAGCACGTTTCAATTTTTGAAGTTAAAAAAGATTTGTTTTAATGGGAATCAAGAAGGGGTGAAACGATAGTTAAAAACTTTATAGTTAAAAACTGGCTGTAGTATTTCAGTTTAATGGTTAGCCCTGCTTACAGAATCATTGCTTTAAGTCAGGCCTGCACTACTCGGAAAGCTCGAAGTGCCAAATTGATCAACATAAGTTGCCGCGAGCCGCAAATGTCTAACCTATTTTATTTCGTTGTGGTTTAGAAAAAATTTTGAAACGAAATTTAATTATCTAAAGAATATGCTTTCGCAAAATTATCTGCAATCAGAAAAGCTCTCGCAGGCCACAAAAAAAGCTCCATGGGTTGCATGTGTCTCGTGGGCCTAGAGACGCCGGAGAGCGTGGGAACGATGGGGGAAATGCATGGCCGGCGCAAACCATTCCAGCGCCCTGGACAAGATCCATTTTCAGCACTCCCTCATAGCTTATGACGCCATCCTGCTCAATCAACCGCAGCACGATCTGTGTAAACGTAAGCAAACGCATTCTCTTTGCTCTTTGTACATCTTAAATTTGCCGGTGCGTCATAGGTGAGGTACCAGCCCGTGGCCTCGTGGTAAGTGCGTCCGCTTCGATGCTGGTATTCGACTCTTGGCCGGGTCTTATCACGATCTTATAAACTGCTACTGTAGCCAGGCATGTAGCCAGAAATTTTGATAGGGGGGGGCCAACAAGAACCAACTCTCAACATTTAAATATATAATGCCCCTTGTTTTAAAAAAAAATATCATCCATAAAATGTACCTTGTTCTGGCACCTATTTTTCTGAATAGTTCTGTTCTGATTTAAGCTGGCAAATAGAAAGTCTGCTTTCATTCAATTAACAAGTTTTAAAAGTTTGTTTTTAGCAAATTTCCAAATTTTTGCTTCGAATGAAAGCCACCATTTTCTCGCAAAACTTTCTTGCAAAAGCGTTTATGAAAACCTCGATGCTGTAAGCGCAAGATCTGCAGAATGCTTTTTTTCAGCCAATATTGCAGTTGAGCAAGGAGGCATCGTGGCCGTCATTATGATTGCGCTTTTTATATTTACACTTTTACGATGTACAAAAACACGCGTTCAATCGAACCCCAGTAGTGAGTTTGCTCAAAGACACCGACTCCCGAAGTAGGTCGACAAAACTTGCGCGCATGTAGACTAAGACGTGGATCTTGTCTAATTGTTGAGCCACTGGTTGACGTATGCAACTGATAATGTAAACATTAGAGTCTCTCAAGGAGTTTTAAAAATGTTTGGATTTTATATCATTGAACGCAGTGACATGCAACTGCGGTAGCATTTTAGTGCGCTACTTACACGAAGCCTGTTTCCCATTAACGATCAGGTATTTATCTATCTAGCTTTTGAGAGTTAACAACAGGATTCACAAATATCATAAACACAATTTTAGCACCAAACGAACTTAGCAACTTGCTGCCAAAAATCATTCACACAATCAGTATTTTTTCCATACATTGCTTGTGGCTTGGGTCACGAGGTGGTCACCAAACTCTGATTTGGGTCGTGCTCAAAAACGTTTGGGAGCTAAGCGGTTGAAGTCTTTCTTTTAATCCATCCATTAGTATTTAAATAACCAAATCCGATTGACTGGGAAAAATTCAATTTAGTTTCATTTTGGTCACATGCGCTTTATCGAGAAAACAGATCGCAACCTCTCCTGGAAGTAGATGGCAGTGTCAGTGGCCTCATCACTTACAAAATCAATAGCATCTTTCTACTTTCGTTAGATTTTGCTGCTGACTCTTCGCGTTGCAGCTGAATGCTGGTTTCAAATTTATTGTAGGACTGAGTGGTAATTAACACCAGGTGAATGTTGAAACGCTTTCAGACTATGTGCAGGTCTGATTCTGATTACTTGAACAAAACTGTTTTACTGTTCTTTTTACTCGCCGGCAAGATAAAGCGAGATCATTGATGAAACCCGTTAAGGTTCCATATATTTGTGATTGAACCGTCACAGTAGGTCTACACGCCATCACAATTAAATATCTAGAATAAATTATATTGTTGTTAAACAGTTTCTATGACCCAATTGCGTAATAAAAAAGACTTTGAAACTGAATTACTTCTTAGCCAAGGCTCGAGCTTCAAGGCACACAAAATGTACATCACCGCCATATTCACGCATTTAGTTTTAAAACTGTGCTAAAACAAAAAATCTACGATGTTCATTTAAGGCTACGGCTGATGCTCCAGTCAAGTGCAAAATATACTGCATTTGCAGCATGCCAGAGTTATCAGAGGGGCATTTTTGCGATGGCTTTGAAATTAAGTTTACATCACCCTTAGGTGTGACGTAGCAAACTGGTGTGCCGGAAACAGCTTCGAAAAGCATTAACTCCTCGTTTTACTTTCGGTAACTGATTACAAGCGCGTATACGCAAGTTTGTATTTCATTATTACTAACTTCCAAACGGAGCTTAAACCTCAGGTAAAGGCCAACCATGGCATGAATTCTCCAGCATATACACTATACACAATGTTTGATTAATCATGGCAATTGGTAAACCATTCTACTTTGATCAGGTTCGACCCTAAGTTGAAGTAGAATGGGTTTTTAAGCAGTTTCGTTGATTTGCACTGACGCATTTATTTGGCTTACACATCAAAAGCTTGATCAACCTGAAAATTGTTAGTGCTTTTTTTGGGATTGGGGGGGGGCAATTGTCCCCCCTGGCTACGCGCCTGACTAGCCTTCTTACCAGGCGCGATATGCAGAAGAGCTGCAGGGAACACCACAAGTACACAAAAACAACCAGAGTCAAACGATACCAGAAACTGTACAAGCTCAGTAGTAGCGCTACAAGACCATTGCAGCTTTGAAGCAGGCACGTAGCCAGAAATTTTGATAGGGAAGGGGAAACAACAACCAAGTCTCAACATAATGCCCCTTGTTTTTAAACCATCATCCATAAAATGTGCATTTTTCTGGCACTTCTTTTTCTGAATAATTCTGTTCAGATTTAAGCCGGCAAAGAGAAAGTTTGCTTTGATTGAATCGACAAGTTTTTAAAGTTTGTTTTTAGTAAATTTCCAAGTTTTTACTTTGAATGAAAGCCACCATTTGCGCGTAAAACTTTCGTGCGAAAGCGTTTGTGATGATATCAATGCTATGAGTGCAAGATCTGCAGTACGCTCTTTTCAGCCAATGTTGCAATCGAGCATGGAGTCAGCGCGGCCGTCATTGTGATTGCGCTTTTTATATTTACACGCTTCTGGTGTTCACCAACACACGTTCAATCGAAGCCGAGTAGCGAGTCTAGCGACTTTGTTCTATCTATACGACACCTGCTCCCGAAGTAGTTCTACAAAACTTGCGCGCATGTAGACTGACGTGGATCTTATCCAGTTTTTGAGCGACTGGTTGACGTATGCAACTGATAATGCAAACTCTAGAATCTTCCAATATGTTCAAAAATGTTTGGATTTTATGTCATTAAACGCTATGAAATGCGACTGCGGTACTATTTGTTACGCTAGTTGCACTAAGCCTGTTTCCCATAAACGAATAGGTATTTATCTGTCTAACTTTTCAGAGTTAACAATAAAATTCACAAATATTTTGAAGACAAATTTTTTAATTGGGGAAAGTTATACATGCCCCCGAAACAAACCTGTATATGTTTGACCCACTCAGTCTACTCAAAGTGTGAAAACGGTTGTGTATTTGCGAAAACGAAGCCACAATCGATTATTACCAGGGCTCTGCACTGAAGTTAAGAAATAGGCCTACTTGTCGCAGCACCTTACACACAATAGTTGATAAGTTGATCTGGCCCTGTGGTTCCCAAACATGGATCAAAACCCAAAGAAGGGTCAAAAAATGGATCGCGCAAAGGCGATCCAAACCGGAGTTGTAGATTTTGAACGTTACCACTGCTTGTCTGCTTCTTTGTGTCTGTCTGTAACATAGATACTTGAGAAAAGAGTGGATTGCGAACATTAAAAACGAACATAACAACCTGCCGAAAATCATCCGCACAATCAGTATTTTTCGCACGTTGTTTGAGGCTTGGGTTGGGGTTGTTCACCAAACTCAGATTTGGGTCGCGCTCAAAAA
>JGI24159J19872_10001145_pt1 | contig 28147 bp, 22 predicted proteins | sample Ectturendosymbi4_FD_19872 | JGI IMG/M metagenome (IMG submission 19872)
ACCGAATTAGGTCTACAAGGTCTTTGTTAAGGCAATAAACGAAGAAGAAACGGCAAGATTTCGCAAAAAAAGTTCAAGAAAAGGCTGTTTCCCTTCCCACACTTTTCATGGAAGACGAAGCCCGTGTTTGCCGACAGCAAACACTCCACGGGTTGGCGGGCCGAAGCCCCCGATTCCAGCCCTGCGTAAGCAAACAGAGCACGCTCGCCAACCCGCGTGACACGCACACAACGATGGGAGGAACCCCGTCACTTTTCGAACCAGAAGTGACTCGAACGATTTCGCGCCGCCGGTTCCCGAAAATCTACTCCGCGCTCAGCGACGGATTTGCGTCCGCGCGCGGGAATCAGGCCCGGATTAACCGATAAGCGGTCGAAATAAACAGTCTGGGGGGCCATTTGCGGGCGGTGGGGGGTTTCCGCCGCTGTCGGCGCCGTCAACGCAAAATGTTTTCAAAAAGACGATGTTTCGCTTGTTGAAAAATAGTCGCGCGCGAGCAAAGCGACCGATTGGCTCCTGGCGCGCGTCACAGCGACACTTGCTTATGATAGTAAAAGGCTCACGCGGCAAATCTGGATTGATTGACGGGCGACGCCGACGACGTGCGGCTTGTGTCGCTTCCGCGCTACGTTGCGGAACGTAAACAACCGGGCACTTCGAGGATTCCCCGTGAAAGGTTAAACGCTAGACTCACGTGTAAACAGCAGCGCCGGTGGGGGGGTGAGCGGTTGCCCCGCAGCATTTTGTCGCGAGTGGCAAATGCTGACACCACCTGGCACAGCGGGTCGCGGCTAATGGGACCGTCGCTTCCATAAACAGATGAAGTCCGATAAAGCTTCGGGAATTTTCGTTCGTCGACCGTCAGCCGGTCAGGCTTCGATTTCTTTTGCAAGCAATTCACGGGTTGCATCACAAGTAGGACCCTGGAAAACCACTGACGACTCGCAGCGAGTCCGGGCACCCTCAGCGCGAAAAGAACTTGCGCGGTGAATCGATCTGCGAAACCCCGTGCAGGCTGAACTGGAGACAATCGGAATACATCGGGCACGGATAGAAATAGGTTCATTTCCGCGGACTGTGCGGTCACTAATTCCACGAGACAGTTGATGGAATGGCAGAATTTAATTTAAAAAAAAACACGCGGTCCTTCTGTCATTACATCGCGGTGTGGGCGAGATCGTCATCGACAGACAAAAGGTTATTTTCCAATCATTTTTCGGCGACTTTATCGAGCTAAAAATTAACGTGAGATGAATTTACTTCGGAATCCGCAACATTACACACTTGACCAGTGAATCAAAAATGGTCCCAAAGTACAATACAACAAGTGGTCACACGTGTAGATTGCCAAATAACAACATCATAGTTGCAGTTATTACCACTAGGCACAAGAAAAAGATTATGGTATGGGTGCTCAAAGCCCACTCTCGATCTTCAGCATAGTTCCGTGGTTCGAGGCAACGGAGCGTCAAGCCTACCTGACGAGCTTAGAAACGATCGAGAAAGCTTTTCGGTTGCTAAGCAACCCCTCCCATCGACAACTCCCTCAGCAATGAGGTCGCGTAGCAAGACGGCGGGAGGTCGAAAAACAACTGCAGGTTCAGCGCTTGCCCTTGCGGACTTGCTTCGGGGGTCTCGCCGCCATTGCTTCGTGCTGGATTCGAACCCACAACCTGCTGCGCTTCGCTGGTTCGTTCAGCGCAGACTGGTTCATCGGCCCCAGCATCAAATTCAGGTTTTGCCCTTTTGGCGTCTGGCTCTGATGCAGCGTTGGGATCTGCTTCGCACGCGGAACAGGCTGTTCCGTTCGTCTCACAAGGTAACAGGTGAGCGCAGCTTTCCCCTTTGTCGCGCACTGCGCCAACAACCACAGCATTTCCGCGACAGCCACATTCAATCGACGGCTTAGCGGCTTTAAATCCAGCGGTTGTGCGCGACGACTCGTCGGTTTCCTCCTTGACTTGCTTGATGCACAAAGCGGGTAACCACCTGAAACGAGAAAGGGGCGCAGTGTGTTTGCACGCGACCGGCGACACGAATGGCAGCGAAATTCGATACGAATCCGCGCTACTGTGTCGCGAGCTCGCGCGAAACCTCGACAAGGCGATGGAAACACGTTCTGACCACGGTCTGCAGGACACGGGTGGTCCAACGAGGATTACAGCGTTATGCGTACACTTCTTCCGCTGTTATGAGCACAAGGGAAGGCATTCACGTGGCCTGCTTAAATGCCGCTTAAGTGGATACGGTAGGTGCCAAGAAGAGGAAATCCGCGTAAGCGGTTAGGTAAACGCGCCTTGACAGGAAATAAATATCCTGTTTTTCAATAATTACGCCACTACGACGCCTTCTTTTCTTTGAGAAAGAAGCCATCATCGGGGCTTGGAATAGCGTGTAAATTGGATCGGCTGAAAAGTAAACTCTATATTGCATTCCGCAGTCCGAGCGGTAAGAGGGAAACTCACACGAACAGCGACAGGCACACTGGCTCTGTTGGGCGGCCACAGCGGCTTTTCGCTCGCCAGCGAAAAATTACAAATCATGTTCATGAACGCACTTCACCAAGTTTGCCGTTGCTGCTTTCTGCGAAAGAACAATTCAAACCGAAACCTACGGCCATGAGGTGTCGCAGTGAATTCAGTTGCTAAGCCAGTTCCGTTAGTCTCAGTGATGACACATAAACTTCAAAAAACGGGCAAACGAATTTCGGGCCGACGTACAATAGAAAGGCTTTGTTTAACTTTCGAAAAGGCATTGGCCACAGCAAACGTATCAGCCGTCTCGGGCCCAACTAAATGAAACTCGTAACCTTGACCGTATTTCGGCATGTTGGGGTCACCCAGTCAGCGCTATCAAACCTGCGTAGCGAAAAGGACGGAAGCGTTTCGAAACAGAAACACTGTGTGCGGCTATTCGGCCGGTGTTTCTTCGAATGCGCAAAGTCACTTTTTTCGAGAGAAAGGAGGAAAAAGGGCAAAAGAAAAAAAGGACCGTCAGAGCCTGGTCATCGTCGAACAGGACCACCGACCTGCGTGTTGTTGCGCACTGCCAGTAAAACACATCAATTCGCAGACTCTGACTGCGAGACCCTGGCCCTAAGACAAACATTTACGGCCGTCAAATCCACAACAAACACACAAAGGTAAGTTTCGAGACCGACAATCGATGGTCATGTCTACATCGGGCTCTCGTAACTCGGCCAACCGCGACGATGATTGCGTGGCGGAAAAGAGCGTGTTTTGAATAACGACCCTGCGAACGTCATAAACACGGGAAGAACTAGCGGTTGCAAAACACTGCTGGTTGTAACTAACCAAGAAGGTCGGATGAGCAAGCCACACGCGTGGAGGAGTTCTGACTACGGATTGAAAGCAGCCCGGAGATTTTATCTCCTCCCTCATGGAACAAAATCTAAATACTGTTAATTGACCTGTTTAAAGGGAACGGGTGTGGGTGACGTATCCGACAAAAGCGCAACGCCTCGAAAACCGTTTATTCAGAGTTAATTTGTAGGGTTCTATCGGTTAGGGCAGACAAAACAATAGCACTGCAATAATTGGTCTCGTAAAGTCGAATTTGTGAAACGCAGTGAGCCGGCTGGACATTTAATAGTGCAGACCAGTCCCGTCACCACGCTGGGGGAACTTTGGTGGGCTTAGACCCCCCAAATTGAAATATTAAACACTATAAATAAGTAGATTTTTCGTAAAATTTCAGAATGTCAAGTCCCCCTGCGCAAACACAAAAGCCTCCCTACTGAAGACTTTCTGGCGACGGTTCTGGTGCAGACGACATTTGTATCTTTACAACCCTCATGCGCATTGTGGACGCCAAAGCTCGATAAAAATAAACTGCTAAAGAGATTGTTGTAAAATGCTCTTGACGCTAGGTAGTCCGAGCGGGTTAAACTTGTTGTTAAAACTCTAATTCCTGGAGTGTTTAAACGCATGGTACGTCTTTACAGAAACAACCATATAATTATAGACTTTCTGGAAAAGTTTTATTGCCTACCGAATAGGTATTCTCAGCTCTCTGCAACGCATAAAATGTGAAAACAAGCTGTCACTCATTGGCCCAATAAAACTGGGGTAAAACTGATGTAAATCCAGTTAGTAACTTCTGGTGCTGCGTTGCGAAAGAGCTTGGTTACCATGGATGTATGACGTCACATTATGTTAAAATTTGAAGTGATTTCTTGCAATCGGCTTCGCTGACTTAGTTTTTATTTTTGGTGGGGGGGTGAGGAAACGTGTGTTAAAACATCGTGCGAATCAATGCCTGTTTTTAACACCCCCGGTAAAGGAACCACCTGAACAAAAAACCCGACGCCACGACAAAGTTATTTTGCGAAAGCACCACCAAACAGCAATCCTCGTAGCTAACTGGTATTTTTAAGAAATCCATGGGCAAAAAACACTGCACATGAGATCTTTTGGCATGAACTATGATAGTAATCACAGAAGAAAACAAAAGAGCTTGTCTAAGAGAAAAGACGCCGGTTGTAGCTTACTATGCGCGTTTCTGAGCAAAAACTCAACGATCTCATTCATCCATATCAGACATACGACGAAAAGTACAGCAGAATACAACTGTCATCTGCGAATTCCTAAAACAACAAACCGTAAACGTTTTGAACGGACGCGAACTTTCTCGAACAGCGGATATCAAACTTTGCAGTAACATGCGGACAGCAGTTAGTGCAGAAAGCGCTGGTGGGTGTTGAGTGGCGCCGGTGATTGGCTTAATGCCGTGAAATGACATTACGGTATTTCGAAAAGCCCTCAGCCAACACATAGCAGCACCTCGCTTTAACGTTTGTACCTATAGTTGGCTTTACAACGAAACTTTTCCCCAATTTTTTATTTGCCACACTGCTTGAACTAGTCAAATTAAATTAGAACAATTGAACGACGTCAGCACGAACGGTGTGCAAGAAAGAAATTTATCGACTGCGAGGCAGCGAAAGAGAGCAAATTCCGATCAATCGACCATATTTTACCGAAGCTTTCCTTTGGTAAGACAGTGCAGAGAACCAGTAGTTTCGCAGCGCGGCTTTCAAAACTCATACGTAATGGTCACGTGTCCCGATCCACCAACAAAGAGCTGACAAAACATAAAGCATGACGTCGAACACAATAGCAATATTACCAGACTGCGTTGAGAGAATATCACTGCCGGCGACCACCCGCATGTTCTCGTGGAAGATGAAAAGACTTAGTTTCGCCACTCAACGCGATTGTGTGTCTAAGCGGCCAGACACAAGAACAACGGATTTCTGTCTTAAATCAGCACATCTCACCGATAATTCAAGTTTCCCGGATACTCGATCAGCTTCCTGTTCGCTCCAGGGATGTTTAATTTGAGTTGATTGACGCGAAAAACTCCGCCCGTCGAGTTATTGTGGGTCGAAAGGAGTCCGTCGGCCTCCAGCATCTGCGTGTAAAGCTGCTCCAAGTGGGTGGGGTAGACCGACTTGTGTCCGGGCAGGGGCAAGATGACGTCACGCAGGTGGAAACGTTCGAGCGTCAGGTCTTCAGCTGTGACCACATGAACCTGGCGATGCATGAATGGAAACTGTTTTTTTTCGTTGACGCATTTCGGTCATCTGTCCCATAATAGTATTAAACTCGCCGCAACAGTATTCCCTCTGAGTCTCTATCTTCGGTCATTATGACTGAAATGGCTCAATTTTTTCGGTCTTTTGAAAAAAAATTCGGTTTATTACCGAAAAAAAACCTAGATTGGAAACCTGGCCGAAATGCTAAAAATATGAAAGCCATGTTGTATGAATCCGCAGAACCTTGCGACTTTAACGCAACTACGCAAGCAGAGCAGAACGAGGCAAAAAAGCAGTTGACGCCGTATCCTTACAATACCAGCAAACGTTATTCCAACATGTCCGCCCTTTTTGCTTCAAACACCCGCGTATGTGAACGTCTTGTCGCCGACACGATGCCGCTGGGTTGGTTGCAGCACTGCCAGGGGCCGCGCCGACGACTGGGCCAACAAGGGCCATGCCCTGCTACACGCGGCCTCACCACAGGGACAGGGAGGGAACCGGACGCTCCTGTGGCACCTTGGTGGTGGTCACTTCGCAGATGTGTTTCGGGTCGGGTTTAACGAGAACAACACGTTCGTTTTCAAAACATTTAATTTGGATGCGTCAGCTTTTCAAAAGGAAGACAGAAGCAGCAGCAGCAGCGTCCGAATCAATGCAGGCAATTGATCGCTTTCGCCACAGATTGCCAAGTTGCGTTCACCACGACTGGAGCAGAGCGCCATGAGAGAGACCTACCAAGCACAATGTCTACTTCGGCAAGTCGTGCTGATCAGCGAACGGCTTACGTTGCTGGTCTAAACTAAAGCCTCTGCTTGAGTTGATGAAAAGCTCATTCGATTAAAGCGATAGTTGTGGCAGGAAACGAGCTGAGGTCGTTTGCGATTTGCACGAAACTCCAAATATGGACCACGAATAGGCGAAAAAGTTATTCGAAACGCGGTCGTCGTTTCTGGCTGCAGCGGACAGCTGCCGTTGCCGGAAAACGTAACTTGTTTTTAAATGATCTGAATGGGACGGCGGTGCATTGAGCTGACAAGGCTGCCTTGTAGGGCACCGCATGTCGTTCGCCGCGTCGGCATCAAACATAATTAACCTCGAACGAGTTAGCGCCTGTCTAACAAAGTTGTCAAGAAACAGACGCTTGCGATTGCTCGCCCCAGCGCGCGATGTGATGCGCGACGCGCGAACAAAGCGTCCCGCGCTTTCGCTCAAGGTCGCTCAGCAACGATCGCGGCGAAGCTGCGCAGGTCCCGAGAACTTCTTCCTGGCCGCCGATCATCGGCGCAATGTTTCTCACGCGCGGTGTCCGTAATTAGTCATCGGAGACGACAAGTGGCGCACAGAGCGATATTCTGCGAACAGGGTCCTTTTCATGAAAATCGACGAACGCGACGCAGACACTTTTTTCGTGGTTTCGTCAACGGTCCAGTCATCGACTTTAAATAGCAAATTGGTCATTTGCAACCGACTTAACACTGAATCTCTGGTCTTTTGAATCGCGCGTCGCTTATGAGTAGCTACCAGCATTGACCGCGCAGTTAGTAGATGCTCTCACGCGACAAAGTGCTCTCATGACTGGTTTCTTTAATTCGAACACCGCCACGTACAAGTTTCCGCGCCTTGAGAACGTAATTACACAGCTGTGCGTCTTCAAAAGCAAAGTGATCGTTTCGCGGGCCGCGTTTAAACTTCTGTGGCGAGCGTCGTGTACCAGGCCTCCGGATGACGTCGTAAAGCGTCCTTTTGTCTTACCGGCGGTTATCTCCGTCAAGCGCGTTTCCGGATTTACGACTCTAATTGTGATGTCATAAACATTGAGGGCATTGCTTTTGTCCAGGGGCCGCGGCGCTCTCTCGAGACACCTGCAAACGCGCCTCTTCGGTCAGGGAGGAGAGATCGGGCCATTGACGGACAATGGAGGGCCGTGCGCAAGTGGAACAGTTTCCGTTACAAGAGAACGCAGGTTAGCATAAAATGGAGGCAGAAGCGAATAGGGGCAAAACAGGGCACAAGTCGGTAGTCTTGAATCGAGGCCACGACTTACGGGCAATTGGCTGCAAATGCTAATACGAAAAAGCTTGTTTCCTCCGTGCTTCTTATTCTAAAGACGCAAACGACGGCACAACGCCTGCAATCAAGAAACAAAGGCTTTTTTTTGCGCGTTCGACCGTGATGAACGAGTGGGAATTCAAGTGGCCTCTTGCAGCGACACACTTTATTTTCAGTGGCTTCAGACACATTTATTTGTAGCCCATTGGACAAGTAGCGGCAAAGCATTCTTTTCTGTATCAGATTTGGCGCAAAATTAACAAAACAAGAAACAGGTGAAGTCCTGCGGGCGCGCGCAGAGAAACAAGGCTGTAAAAAACGTTACAAGATTTTTTGCCTTAGCTTTGACGTTGTTGCTTAGCAACCCCGGCGTTTTTTATTCAATACCTGTTTAAACAATTACATGTAATATACGAGCGCAAAAAAATATGCTCATATGGAAACGAAGGAGTTTCGCTTGAGTCCGCTGCGAACTCCGACATTCATCTGCATAGATGACTTTTGACATGAATTAAAAAGTTTTTGCATTACTCGTCTGCTTTGCTTGCAATTGCACAGCTCGTGTTAAAAACTGTGAAATCGATTTTTATTTCACAAGATGCAAGAAATGCAGTCGAGAAAGAAGGGCTGCCGCGTGCAAGAAATGAACGAGGTTCGCGGATCGCACATTTCTCATTTTGATAGATAGATGCATTTCGGGCGAAAGTAAGAGCAGAGAGAAGAAGCCAGCGCAAAACCAGAACAATGTTTATTTATTTCCGAGTGGAAAAAAAAACCAGAAGAGCGATTGACGAAGAATTCTGCTTTGTACTTGCAACGCCATGCCCGCCGCCCGAACGCGCACCTCTGTGAGATAACACAACTGACAGTCAGGATCAACACCGCAAATCTCACCGCGCTATTTTCAGCCTCGGCTGTCTCGGGCCGGATTAGAACAAAAGTCAAAACACGGTGATACATTCGCGGCCGAGGCGTCGAGACCCCGCATCACACATAGAAGAAAAACAACCCAGAAAATTCTGCGCATCACCGACGACGCGCATCCGAACCTGGTCACGTGATCCACCCTCGTCGTCTTCCGACGCAACGAAGTCGCCTTCGACCACGCGGCAACCATGGCGACGCAGACGCTCGCTGGCGACCCGGTTCCAGATCAGACTGCAGTAGGCGTGGAGGTAGAGGGTGATGGCGTAGTGCGGCATGCTCAGGAGCGCTTTCACGAAGGGCCTTTGGTCGGCCTCGCCGGCGGACGACGCCACTGGGTCTGGAGGGTCCCGGTGAGGGGCTGCGCGATCGCCGGACCTACCCGGGGTGGTTTTCTCCGCTGACGCGTCCGGACCCTGCGACGTCTGTCGCTCGTTCAGTTGCGTCGCTCGCGCGCGTGACGTCGCCGCCGCTGCGTCGTCACTGCGATCAAAATGACTCGGCGCGACGTCGCTCGGCGTTTCTTGGCCTGAATTGGCCGCGGGCCGGGAGGACCCGGACAACGTGCGGATGTTGGCGCCGAACTTTCGCAGAGCTCGCAGAATGCCGACGTCTCGCGCTCTGCTCGTCGGCATCAACTTCAGTGCGCCTGAAAACCACGAATTTAAGATTTACTGCGGCCCTGGTCTTGCAACCGAGGTGACGCCAGAAGCTGCGCAGTTAGTCGGAAGCAAAGTTTTGATGAATTCGAACGGCATAATATTAAGATAAAGAGACAGATGTGGACTCAGCGTATGGCAGGACTGCCTTATTATGCTCATGCGAACCAGTTTTTCGTGCAAAAAGGTGACGTTTTGGCCCCAAAAGCGAAAAGGCTGACGAACCTTCGATGTCGCCCGTTTCGTTCAAGTGCATTTTCGCTGTTTCCGCTGGTGACGCAGCGCTCGGATGGATATCGAAGTTTGGACGGAGAAGAATTTCAACAGCCGACCTCTGAAAAACGAAATCTGATTATTATTTTCGCGCACCTCGAACGAATTACACTAATTGTTAATCAGCTAAAGCAGTGGTTCATAACCGGAGGGCCACGCCTCCCCAGGGGACGTTAATAGATGACCAGCGGGGCCTGTGGCCTTGTGCGGTCTACAACATGGAAAGTTTGATCAATTCATTAAACAATAAATACATTTGCTTTAACAACTTATTTAATGTCAGGGGGGGGCTTGAAACAAAGCTCAATGACTTGAACGGGGCGTGNTGGAGAAGAGGTCANGAACCACTGAACTAAAGACACGCTAGACACAGCTACACAAATTTTGGCAATTCATCGTTAAAAAACACGATGCCGAAGCTTTGCAAAGCGAACAGCATACAAAATCGCGTCGAAGCAATGCTCTGCCTACGGCCGACCCTTCCCATTCCGTTCCGGTTGATCGGAGGCAGGCGTCACGTGATTTTCTCGACAGCTTTCGTCCGAAACGCTGCGGACCGAAGTAGTTTGGGAAACCGGTTGCCTGCAGCGAAACGCACAATATCTGTACAAATTAGTGTCTGTTTTTTTTCTGCAAACAGGAAATTAAGGCTCGCAATCATGTTATAAGCGAAACGAAGCGTGAAGCAAACTACGAACCAATCAGAAAACTACAATCATCACTTTCCACAAGTGACTGCTTTGTTGCGATTGAGTGCATTGCACGCTGTCAAGTTTAATTAAGGTGTACTGCACCAAAAGGCAAGGTGCTTTGGTAATGAAACGAAACAGCACAAAAAATAGTAAGCCTGTTGATTACAGCAGGTTATTAGCAAGTAAAGTATCAAAAAACAGAAGAGGGTCAAACTGACTTTTCACCGCCACGTTATGTTCAGCGATTATACACGGCATAGTCTGAAACAAAAAAGGCTCTTGGATGCTTCCAGTTCCGGCAATAAGGAAGGCGCGAGGCGGGAAAACAAAGCATTCGACGCAAGGAAAGCGTGTCGGACGAACTAGACGGGTGCGAAAAGTTTGCACGGTCGTTCGCGATGATAAGAAGCAGCCCTGGCAGAAGTCTGCGCGACCCGGGGCAGTATTGAACGCACCTGAACTCTGTCGACTGCGGCTTGCACTTGCCGCTTCAAAGCAGCGGCCAGCTGCTGGTGAGCCGCAGGGAAGGGGATCCCGGCACGCCCGGAAGATCTGTTAATAAGAAACGAACGTGACCAGTCAAAAGAGAATGAAACCTCCCGGCGTGAGAAAATACAGCGACAGCAGGCAAGGCACGCCAGGGAATGCCAAAACCCTTAACCCAATAAAGTTTGGTTCACGAGAGCTATTAAACGAGATCCCATTTTTTGACAAACAGTTCTTTCTTACGTTCTGTTCGGGTTAAAGGTTTAGGCGCTGTTCTTGACTTGGGGCTGCTAAAGGGAGCCGTTTTATAAAACAACACACGCGCACTTTGCCGCTTTCCGTACAACAACACAAACATTAAAGCGCTTTTTTTCACGCGCCGTTGGAAAAATCGCGATATTGCCTTTTCGACGTGCATTAGCTCAAAAATGCTCGGGGCGCACGGGGCAACAACGCGCAGACAATTCGTTCAGCGCGGTTCTTTTACCGCAAAAGGGGTGCTGAAAGCTGCGCAGCTCAAACGTCATCGCTTGGCTTTTTTCGACCCGGCGTCTGTTGTGAATCGCGCGGGGGAAACGAACACATCGCCGGATCGCCGCAAAAGCGTGTTAGCGACAGCACGCCACGAACTGTTCTCACTCGCCTGTCACTGATTGGACGAAGGTTTCTCACGACCACGACGAAGCGGTTCCCGGTCAGGTCGCCTCGACGCAAGGCTGATGACGCGTTCACGACGTCGGTTACGCGCATGCGCTTGGGCAGTTGCGCCGAAAGGCTCGTCAACCTGCGAGACCCGGATGTAAATGCAGGTGACCGGGACAGTTAATTGTAGCCAACAATCGGTGAGCGGCTTTCCTTGGCTTGAATATAACCGCTTTTGGCAGCAGAGGCAAGGTTGCGTCATTGCGCAGATGACGCGCTACGACAAATCAAAGATGACGATCAGCGTGTTTGAGACTGAGCGAAAAAACATTACGTTTTTTTCAGCAGCTTGGCTTTGACGAATGTCATCATGCTTGGCCGCAGTGTGCACATATTTTTGAAAGTCTTCAGAATCGTATTACAGGTCAAAGCACGTGCACAAAAAACTCTGCCTCAAATGCACGGTGTTTGCAAACCTTGGTCAGTTCGCCTTTTTGCAGCCGCGAGCGTGTGATCATGCTCTCATGATTTATGATCATGCAACTGCTCTCGTGATTTATTTCTTTCATAATAACGTTTGCAAAACAGGAGAATCAGCCTTTTTTCACCATCCAATTCGAGGTTCTCAACCTTTCCAAGCCTGTACCCCAATGTAGTATCCGTGGCCAAGCGACGGTACAGCTTCTCCAATGAGACAACTGTTGCACATGCGCAGAGCAGAAAAGGATATAAAAATAACTTTTAATAACACAAGGTGCGCTGCAACCAATGCGAAGGCTGAGCCTGTTTGCTGCTAGAAAGCATACAATGACATTTGAGGCTCAACACATGATAATGCACAGATCAAGTCATCTTCAACATTAAGCCTGCTTCTAGATTTCGTTTTCATGGCAGCAGGAGTCGCCGTTTTGCCTCAAAATGCCTTCCATACCTGCATTTTGCGCACGTGGTAGGCTACGTGGAAATTCCAATGTTGCAATAATTTCTAACACATAGTGACGAAGCAAAGTGAGTTATGGTGCTTGTAGCTGAAGAGCTATCTACGTTTTCGATTAAAGGTTCATCTTGCAAAAAGTACTCAATTTCAATAACACCAGGTCGGGGCCCGTCAAAAATTCTTCCTTGGCCCACAGGTTGAGAAACTCTGATCAAATTAGACAAGTTCACCTGATGTTAAAGAGTATTCACTTCTTGGAATATTTTTAATCAAAATTGATGTCATGTTATAGCACAAGTAGACTCGGAGCTATTTCAATGCGCTGTCAAAGTGGTGCATCTGTAGCAAGCATCTGTATGCAGCATGCAACTATCTTTGACACCAACCAGTTGGTCAGTAAATCTTGACGCAAAAGCTTAATAGGAAGTAAACTGCAATCAAGCGTGACGTCGAGTAGAACACCGAACAAAAAAATCGACGCCGCAGTTTAAAGGCGGCGAGGTGAGATCACCGTTGTGTGGTGTGTCGGAAAGGCGATGTCGTAATTCAGCAACACCAGCGTACGATTTAATAAACAGTTCTGGACGTCAGTTCCGGAAGGGTCCAATTTCACTCGACACATCTCAAATGGGCCAAGCGAACCGAGCGCCGCTTCCTAATCGGAGGCCACGGAACGATGCGCGTGTTTGGACCCGTCCGCCTGCTGGTGAAGAATCAAGCGAGCTTGTGCGCTTCAACGATAAGAAAAATTGGCCGGTGAGCTTGGCCCGCAAGCGTGTTTCGATTTCATGGCACGCGAGCACGGCAGTGCGCCCAACCGAACAGCCTTCCACTGCGTTACGATAAACCGGTTTGCTGTGCGACAATGATTTCTCGGGCGTGCACCAAGCACTGACCTACTTCGGCGCTCTCGGGTGTTTGCGGATAAAAACCGGTTGAAGAAACAAAACAAACTTTACAAAAACAAGTAAACGCCCACTGTCGGGTTGCAGTGCAGATATTTTCACTGCGGACGAACTTAACTGCGTTTTGCATCTGACGTCACTAGCAAATTATATTCACTTGTTCGTGTTTGAAGAAAAATAATTTCTCGAGTGCAAAGCGCTGTCTCATTGGAGAATGAGCTTGCCAGAGAGCAAGCGAACCTTGCGCCCTCACCAGCAATTGAAAGTGTTGACTTATACTGGAAAAGTAAAGAGAGGAAGCAACGCTGGGGTGAATGCCGGGATTGCGTTTGTTGGGAATACTACCTTGCGCTGCACGTTCACGACTTGCAACGAGTGCGCGAAAAGAGCGGACTAACTCCTGGGTGTTCGTGCTTCCGACATAATAGTGCGACGACGTCCGAGGGTCCCGCGACCACGAAAGCGTCAAAAACTGTTGATTCATGTTTCTGCACAACGAGAAAAACTGGAACACACGTAAGAGGCAATCGATTGGGATACTTGCGCATGATGTTGGCTGCGAAGCACCACCCGGTCCGCCATAANCCAAAATAAACTCGGCGACATTGACGCGAGGCAATCAGGAAAGCAAAACCCTTTCCTCGTCACAATCGTCCATAACTGCGTCACAAGCGCGAACTTGTTGACCACTGGTCAAGTACGTGCATGACACGATCGAGCGTCGCGTGATCGGAAGTTGTGGCGTGCGAAGTTGGTCATGTGTTATCTTACAAGCTTGTGAGGAGGGGCGGTTGCGTCGTTGTCGCGCGGTGCATACGCTGATCTCGGTAACACGTCGTCGCACCAGCGGTCAACATCGACAGCGCGCTTTGAGCTCACTTTGTAACACACACAAATGCGCAGGTTCGGTTGCAATCGCAAATGGGTCAGATAAGGAAAATAAATTAACTTGTCATGAGTGGAAGGAGTTTTTCCAGGGGGAAACGGTGAATTCCCCCCTTGCTCCCTTCCGACGCCCATGGTCATGGGGGGCAGGAGACAGTTGGAGAAGGTGACAGACAGCGTATCTCACTTCGGAAGATCTAGCACGAGGATAAATTTTTTCTGCAGTCCATTTCAAATTCTTTTTTCGACTTCAGTTGACTGCATGGAAAGCACTGAAAATGCGAAGATGCTCCAAACTTCCAAGCGAGTCTTTTATGTTGCTTGGCGCAAGGCTGTTTTTTTTTCGGTCATTTTTCGGTCATGGACTGAAACGTTTTTGATATGACCGAAAAAAATGAAGTCATTTCGGTCAGAAGTCATTTTCGGTCAGCTAAATAACACTGTTATGGCGAGTTTTAATACAACTGTGAGACAAATGANCGAAACGTTTCAGTGTCCAAAATGTCTCAACAAGAAATNACCGAAATGTTTCAGCGAAAAAAAAAACNGGATTGCGAAGTATCGGATACTGAGCAATGCGCAACGCGTAAATGTACCAGANTGTAAATCTGAACGGATGCAGGGATAACACAAAACCGGGGGTCCGCACCTTCAGAATCTTCTCAAAGGCATGCTTTGATGAACCGGCTGACGTGAGGCGCTCACGTGAGAGCTGTTTAAAATATTTCAGACGCACCTCCGCGCTGTACATTTATCGTTATGGGCGATTCGAGCCTGGATTCGAACAACACAAAAGCGCATTAATATCGCTGTAAATCCCCGAACGCGGCTTCGATCACAAGAAAGCAGTTCACGCACGAGGAAACCATGTTTTGCTGACGGAACATTATTTGAATCCAAACAGCGCCACGTCGCGGTGACCGGTGCCACTTGGGAGAATATTGCCCGTAGTCGGTTACTGCTTGTTGGCAAGTCTATTTAAGGACAGCTGGTGACACTGAAGTTCATGGAAAGTTCAGCGAAAGTAGTGAAGTCTGAGAGCTAATACCCGACCAGGACTGATGCCAAGTAGCAGAACTACAAAGTGTGCTTCTGTACACGCTGAAATCTTGCAATGCGTTTCAAACACAGTGGACTGTCCGAATGTGCGTATACACTGACGGGCNTACGACGTCACAGCCAAAAACTGCCAGCGCCATAGCCAATGTCCTGAATACACGTCAGTGATCAATATCGTGATGCAAAACGCCTGATAGCNTAAGTCTAAATCGGCCATAACAGACTTTTAGGAAACATTAATGCAAGTAGCACTGTGTTTGGTGTTATCGCAACACCAAACACTGAGTCTCGTTCGTTGAACTGGAACGGAAGTAGTGCGCCCAAGACGCGCTTCGGAATCGAGGTCGCAAACTGGTGATGGAGAGAATGATCTCATCAGCGTGCGGTGCCAATGCAGCATTTGTACAAACAACGACGCAACAGCAGATAAATCCGAGGTCTTGGAGAAAAAAGCTACACCTTGCAGTCATCAGCAACATCGAAACGAGAGCGTACGTCTCCAATACAGTGAACGCTTTACGGGCAGCTTAAATTGGTCATGAAGAAAATCAACTTAGACAAGATTTGGAGTTTGTGCATGTAGACACTACTTTTTGGCTGCAGCGGACATTGACATTCTTCCCTTAGGTTGCCCCCTGTGTTTCTTTTATCGCCGAGACATTTCGGCGATTCGTTGCAACAATAGTCACTAGTCTACCTTTTCAGGCATTATGACCGAATTGACAAATTGATTTTGGTCATTTCAAAAACTTAGGTTTGCGACCGAATTTGCACTGAAAAATAAGCCCAGGCAGGCGCAACAACGAAGCCTCCCGCTCTGAGACACCGCCCACTGACTGTATATTTTCATAATGAAGGAGAAGCTGCCTTTTGTCGCCCGCTCAATAACCACAATTCCCGTTTCCGATTGTCTAAACGCCGAAGCCCAAAAGCCAGGTGTTTGGCTTGCTGGCAGTAATAACCTATGCCCGCAAACAGCGAACTGCACCTGCCACTTCGCACTTGTTGGTGACGAATGGGTACGTCCCGCACTCTCCCCACAAACACTATACCAACGTCGAGCGAAGCAAGCATCACACATCCGACATTGGAAACAATTAAATTCAATCAAGGGGAGCTGGGCGAGCCCTTTTAAACTAAGCCCGTTTTATGAAGCCCAACGAACCTTTCTCGTAAATGAGCTCGTTTGCAGGAATGCCTGCAATGGAGCTTATACTTCAGAAGATAGGCAACTAGTCTTTGATTGCATCGACATCCGTTGTTTGTTTATTTTTTCGAAGCATGCAACACGTCCGACTGGACTTTAACAGTTTTGTGACGTGATTCGATTCGCAGTTCGTGAAAAACGACTGGACAGCGACCTTAATTTTCCTTTCTGCCAGGAATTATAGATGTGCTCTGTCCACCGACGTTGGATCTAGTCACCTGAGTCGCCATCAACCATTCCAATTTTTTTGCAGATCAGCAATGTTGCAAACAGGCGAACTTTAACAAGGCTAGCAGGATTTTTATCCACATTTTCAACAAACAGAAACGTTCCATGGCATGACGAGTTCTTGCCGATCTCTTGGGTAAACTCTTCCCTACAAATAATGACGCTAGGTGGCGCTTTAACTGTGCAAACAAACTAGTAAGCTGTAAGGTACAGCTGTAAAGCGGAATTACAAGAACTCACAATGCGAAAGCACCAAAGCGATTGTTTTGTTTCATCTGGCACACACAGAGTTACTCACGGGCCTTTTCAGGTTGAAACCCTCGCAACACGCGGTGCCTGGAACGCGAATGGCATCTACTCGTTTGCTTGAGGCCTAACCGCGCCCGGAACTTTACAGGAAGGACCCCAAATCCCCGTCAAGTGGTCAAGGGGGTTGGGCACGGACCACTAAAGCTGGCATGTTGGGTTAACGTGAAAAGCGGTACTTGCGGCTTGTGAAGTCTCGGGCCCTGCGTTAATGTGTGCGTGCGTGTTAAATAAATCAGAACAATCGCTTTGAGGCTTGAATGGATGGGTTCACGTGCCGCGCTGCCAACAACCTGCCACCGATTCCGTGGCGCCAGCAAGCGGAGATGGGCGCTGCAGACCACCACTCGTGACACTCCACAGGGAGTCTACAACCCGGTTAGAGGGATTTGTTGGTCAGTTTAAATTGAATCTGCGTTGGATCTCGCTGGTCGAACTTTATCAAGGAATCTTATTTTCGAAAAAAAATTCGACGGCACATCCATGCTGCATTCCTTTTTACAGCGCTAAAACGCTATCTAAACTACGTCTCATTTGCTGGGTGATCTTGTCGAGTCACTAAAAAAACATTTAACTTTAGCGCAACAGCTACGAAAATGCACAACTGCACTATCATAAGCCTTAAGGTTTAAAAATGCTTTTCGAGTAGAAGACCCGACGAAAAAACTTACAAAATTTTTTTTCCAAAAGTACGTGACAGCACAAAGGGCAAAGTCAAGACAAGACACCTATCGCCAGTCGCTGCCACCGCGATCACTGAATTATTTACATACTTTTTGCAGCTAATGCCTTCCACGGTCAGGTGCTGCCAAGTTTGCGCCCTTTTGTCTTTCAAGCCAGCAAACGCGAACTGGTGAGGTCGAAGATGAAGATGGCGAGACAGTGCGTTTATCGCGTCGTGAGTTTCCATGTTCTCTTTGCAAAGAACGAATCCTGTGGGAAACGGCGCACTCATTGGTATGTTTGCTTTGAACGTTCGAGTTCTTTATGAATGGTGCCGACATCATAACTTTTTTTATTACCGACAACTTGAAGAAAACCCGAATCACCACCGGCTTGCAATAACGTCAACACCAACCAAACCTGAGCCAAATGATTTTTTTAATGTTTTTGATATACCCGATGGCTTATTTATTTACAGCTGTTCTGCAGGTAGAATCAAATATTGACTAATGTCGATTATTGTCTGCTGTTTGTACGCTCTTTGATCTCCATTCGAAGGACATGGCAGAATATGTGTAACTTAAAGTGAGACATGGTAGCGAACTGAGTTGGATGGATCAACTGCACCACTTCAGTACGATTACATTAAAAAATACTCTTTCAAATTTAAATTGCATTACAATTACTCTGCGCTAAAAACAACAAATTAGTCTTAAACACGCACAGTAATTAGTTACAAATCACTATTATCAATTACCAAATAACATTATAAGATATCATACATTTCAAATCTCATTCTTTTTATATCGCATGTACATCAAAGTGTTAAAAGGTGTGTACTTTAAACTTTTGTGTTGTTACAAAATTTTGTCGACATCGAATGATAACTTTATTGCATTTTAAGGTGACATTTTCGGTTTGAATAATCCATAGCAGTAAGACTTGTTCTCGAACTCTACTTCAAAGCAAAACCCCAAAGAAGCCGCAAACTGTAGAACTGAAGGTGGAAAAACTTCCTCTGCCCTGTACATAGCTCGTCTTTGTTCAGATTTAGCCTTGCGTACAGCACGGTAGCGCGGCAAATACTTGGACAACACCAAAACCACGCACAGCACATTTGGGACATTTCGCCGTTGACTCAGCAAAACATCTGGAACATTTCGCCGCTGACTCAGCAAAATTGCAGGTCACATGGCATGTGTTTCACTGGTCTTTATTTATGCATTTTCTGAAGTTGGTTACCAACATGTAATGGTAATTAAATTTAAAAATCTTTAGGATATTACAATTACACCAAAACAAAAAGCCTTCAACCACAATCATAATCACAGGAGCGCGTGTAATTAATTACATTTAGCTCATGTACGTGTACAAACTCTAGTTGCAAACTTCAGAAAAATAAAATGGAAACATTCCCACACTGTGAAAGATAAATCACTGCCAGAGCAACGATAGACCATTACACGAAATATTTTGAAACTGTCTGGTAAATCGTTTCTCAGTTTCCATTTGTCAGCAGCACCTGAATTCCCTTACCAAGCGGCGAAATTTCACCAATTTTTTTACAGATAACAGCTTGATACCTAAAACAACCAATTGCATGTTACCATAGCAACGCCAAATTTGAATGTGTTGTTACATAAGAACTGCTTTAGACATAAAATGCTGGCGTTGTTTCCCAACTCACACAGCAACTCCTAATAAACTTTCTAAATTGTGAATTAAACTTGTACGCGATTTATCCTTTTCTGGTGTTCCGGAACACTTTAAAGTTGCTTAAGTAGTGTCAGAGTTTAAGTCGGGAGATAACAAGATTTGCACTAACTACAGACCGGCATGAGTGCTAACATACCTGTCAAAAATATTTGAAAAAGTGTTGTACGTAAAAATAAACGAGTATTTTACCAGAACTAATTTGTTGGGTCAGCAACAAAATGGTTTTCGCAACAACTGTTCCACATCCCTAGCCAGTAGCCATTACAGACTTAATCGAAAACCTTCTCCAAAACCTTGATAAGAAATCTATATCTTGTGTCGTTTGCACAGATCTTAAATAAGCCTTCGACTCGGTGAACCACTCCAAACTACTGACAAAATTTGAGCACTACGGAGTACGAGGAAAGGCTTTTAAAGTAATACAGTAGTATCTTTCCATCAGAAAACAGTATGTTCGGGGCAAAACACTAAATGATATATAAATACCACCGTTACCGGGGTCCCAATGGCTCGATTTTAGGCTCACTGTTCTTTTTGCTATTCACAACGACTTACCCAATTCCAATGTTATGAAAATAATACTTTTTGCTATGATACGGTTTCTGTTCAGAGTGATAATAATTTGGAAACTCTACAAAACTCGGTCATCCGTGAAAGTGAACGATTGGTCAACTGCAAACAAGCTATCATCAAATATTTCTATAAAAATATGTATGTTATTCACAAAGAAACATGTTAACACAGATTCCATTAAAATAAATATAAACGATCATCGTATGGAAGGAACTTCGCGCTACAAGCATCTTGGTGTAATTGTGGATGTGAAACTGACATGGAAAGAAAAATGTAAATGGTTGTGTTGTGCTGTATCCAAATATGTTGGTGTTATATACAAAGTTAAACATTTTGCGAGTAACCGAGTACTTCGCAAGTCCGCATGCTGTATACAGAATTATTGCTTGGGGAAGACCAGTTTCATGTCATCTACCGGCACCGCTAACACCGGTTATTTTAAATAGCGCAGTGCGCGATTCACCACATTGCATGAAAAGACATTTCGCGAATGATTATTGCACTCCTCGTACCCAACCTGCTTAAATCTTGTGATACACATTGCACTAACTAGTTCATGACTGTCGCGACGTATTTCCATCTTTAGCTATCACGAATAAGTACAATACACGCGAAAACAGCAAAAATTTTGTGGCAAAGTTATATCAATTTCTTCTGGCGACTTAAAATTACCTGCATCACGGTGTAAACAATTAGCGGCCCGCGGGCCACATGTGGCCCGCCACAGCGTTTTCAGTGGCCCGCGGAAACACTCAGGAAGAAACGTCAAATCTGAAATGGCTTCCAACTTATCCTCAACTAACTCGAACAGACTTGCCTCTATTTCCATTAGAAGGCATGGCCCTCCGCTAAATGGGGCTTTCTCAAAGTGGCCCTTGAGCCAAATTGCCCACCACTGGCATAAACGCATTGTACATGTTAAACCTTATGCTTAGAGCAGCAGATTTTTATTTACTTCTATTAACCAAGTGTTCCCTTTACACTGTAAGTGGCTTCGGCCTGGGGAGGTCTACAGTCCAAATGACCCTTGCTGCCCCGGAGCCTATGACTCCCCCACGCAATATATGAATCGAATTACTTGGAACTTGTCACAGCCGCGCTAAACATCATAGCAACCGTGTTGGCTCCATCTATGCCTACGTTCTTCTGCCACATATCCATAATTATGTTCCTTCAAAGGATCCGTTAGCGCCATCAGTGTGTATGCTTGTTCATTACCGCCACACATCTATGCTCATGTTCTATTCATGTAACTGATCGTTCCATGTTAGTGTCGTGTGCAACCTGGCATGCGGGTGTTGAACGTTAAACAGTAACGCAGTGGATACGCAAACCTGTGCTGTGCGAGAGCTACCGAGGTGGTGGGCGAGCATTTCAAGTTCAGAGTCAGCAACACTTGACATTGGTCAGTCCCAAGTCTTGTGCATTAGCGTCTTTCCCAGTGTGGGAATGTTTCCATCTGAAAGCGTGCTGACTTTGTCGCTTAATCGTTCACGTGTGGTGAAATCGAACAAACGTCTACACTTGCAGTTAAATAATGATATGCATTTCAATCCTATTGACTCAGGCTTAATCAGTTTCGGTAAAGTCATGCATAAGAAGCGCTACGATGTCACTATCTTCATTCTTCAGCTCATAAACTTTGTAGCAGCGGATACATTAACTTGATTAAAATATGCACAAAACGTGGTTTTCCGAAACCCGGTCGTTACGCAGCAACAGCAAGGGACCAACCATAGCTACGTGATTTTAAAAAAGTGAAGGACCAATGTCATAAATTTCGATCCTGGGGTAATGATTGGCCAGAGACTCCTTCGCGGGTGACGTACAAAAAAGATAAGAACCTTTGAACCACACCATGACACGTCCTCAAGCAGCACGCATCAAAAATTTGAAGAGTTTCTTAAAACTCCTAAATTAGTTGCAATGCACGCATCAGACCCCTTCTTTTTGAAACAATTAGAATAGACAAAAAGGCTGGAGTGCGCCGTTATGACTTTCGGAACAAATATTAGACTTAGTAACACGAGGACATGAAAGAAACTCACTACAGTATCGAAAGCCGTCGTTGAAAGACGACTGCGCGGCCGATTTTTTCTTCCGCAGACGAACCCTTATCACGCTCTCCGGGCCATATCCAGGTTGCGTCTTCGCCTCTAAAAATCGACCGAAGTGCTCGTCGATGGCATGATGTATCTTTCGACGAGCGTCCTTGTCAAACGTCCCTGCACACAAGGGAAAGTGAAAACAACCACGCATGCCAAATTTTTGTACAACAAAAAGATAACTGAATAGCATATCGGTATAAATTGTTTGGCTTGAACAGCAGTCAGCAGATCATATAACTAGTTTGTTTCTCTTTTTCTCAAATCGTCAAAAAAAACTTTCCCAAATCGTTAGAAACAACAAGGAACAAAAACCTGCGCTGCGGCGTGCTATTTCGACAAACCGACAGTTTGATCCAAGTCGTAACAGACAGTTGTTTTTTTTTCAAATAGATGAAAAACCGTTTTCCCATTTTTAATGGGAACAAATCAAATGAAGGACAAGAGCGCAAGAAACCGCAAAATCAATGAAGGGAAAGGGAAATAACAACAGAGGCATTTCGTGAATGACTGTATGGATTAATTTGGACGTGGATGAAACACTGTCAAGCTTTCAGAAGTGGGCCTTCAATGAAAATGGTCATTCTTGAAGCAGCGACGGCTTGCAATTTGCGGACAAAAAAAGATGATTAACAAAAACAGAGAAAAAATGCCACATGTGGAGAACTGAAAAATCAGAAAAAATCGCACATCCAGATCTGTTTCTCTAAGGTTCTAGTGCAAAAAATGGCAGTAAGGCTTAAAGCACAGGCTGACAATGTAGTGGGCATGTGTACCTTTGATGTCATATTGTTTCGTATTTTCTTCCCTGCTCTTGACGCACGCAAACTTAATGAAGTTCGATGCTTCCTGATGATCCAGCAACTCGGAAAACTTGCTGTATTTATCGCAAGCGCTGACAATCACTTGACTTTTGTTTTTAGTCGCAGAAAGAAGTTGAGGGAAGAGAAATTTGATGCTCTGGTGCAAAATCACACGATCGCGTTTCGAAGGAAATTCTCCCAGATCCACCTGAGCAATCAGCGCCGGGTTCGTCAATACTTGCTCACCAAACGCTTTCAGTTTGTCAAGTGCGGTAGCAACGAGCAGATCGGACAGCTTGTTTTCACAAAACTCTTGTGTGCACTCAGCTGTACCCGTTCGCTGTCCACCTGGCGCCGGTGGCGGGGGGGCATCGACGAAGCATTTCCCAGGCGATTTTTGCAGAAGGCCAGAGGGCTGTTTCTCTGTGTTTCTGGGTGATTGCGTGGCAACACGAGAGTTTTGGCCACAAACAAGTCCGCTTAGACTTATTTCAAAAACTTTGAAATCCTGCGGTGAAACTTTCAGATCACCAGTAAAACTATCCAGCGAATGAGTATTATTGAGATAAACCAGATTATCCATATCAGGAGACAGCTAGATTGCATAACAAATCTGCAATCAATATTAATTTATACGTGGATGAAAAATTTTCGACAAAGTTAAACTGCGCAGAACTTCCAAAAGACATAAAAACACGCAAACAACGACGCTTTCGGTCATCATCGCAACTCACCTATTGTGCGTCTAACTGTATCAAAATTGCATTAAATGTGTCATAAATAGTTTTCCAAAAATGAAGCTAGCTATGGCACACTACCAAATTTACCAATAGGTTAATTTTGATTAAAAGTAATGCCTGAATAAAGTTCATAGCAATCAAAGATATTCTTGTTTTGACTGCCAAGATCATTTTCCCCAAGGGCTCTAAAGACTCGGATGATAACCTAGATTCCAAAAAAACTTGAGCCAAAAAATGGCTGAGTGAATCGGCGCGTAGGGCCAGGTAACCTCAGCCAAAAAGGCGCGAAAACGTGCCCCCATTATGACGTCACTCACAGAGAACCCTAAACCCAAAACGAAAAAATTTTTTTTTAATCTAAACTATGCAACTTGCCGAATCCGTAGAGCATTGGAACACCTCTCTAGCTCAATCGGCTGGCGAGTTACGGAGTTACGAAGTGGCAGAGCATCTTGCAAAAAAATGGCGCACGCGGGACTTAGAGGGTTAATAAATTAACACACATGGCAAAAGTACTGTACTTTACGTACTGTGGTTGTCGGCTTGAAAACTGCCTGTTGGCTAAAGTGTTAAGTCAAATATTTGAAAAACACTGACAATTATTTAGCATCATGAAAAAAGTGCTTGATCAAATACAGGTACATCTGAAATACATAACAAATTGATAACAAGTTATTCAAATTCAGTGCATTACTTTCATCACAGTTCAAGTACTCAATAAACATAACTCATTAAATGCATGAAACACTTAGCTTGAGCATGCTTTTCTATCTTATGCATGGAACAAAGTTTTGCAATTTTGATGAATCGCTAGCAACCACCATTTGTGCTTTCAATCATTGTAAATACGCCAAATGCTGATTTTACAGTCATTTGAACCACATGCTAAAACTTGCTTCTTTGGATCTGAACTGTCTGCAAATGCAGCTGATTGAATTGTACCTTTGTGATAGTCTAAAACAGCCAATGGTTTGGTAGTTTTCCAGCTGAAAACTCTTGTTTTGTGATCCCATCCACCTGTTACAAAAATCTTTCTATCAGACCTAACTTTTACACAAGAAACCCCTGCATTTAGGAGTTCTACATTTTTCATGATTTCAAAACCATGCAAGTGTTGCAAAGTTTTTAAATTGACAGTTTCATCACTATCATTTTTTAGTTCACTAACAGATGGCACTTTCCATTTCACAACCAGAGTGGTTGCAGATCCAGCAATGCCACACAAGTCTTCTGTACAAAAATCTAAGCACATCACTGGTTCCGGAAATATGTGCTTTGCAGCAGATATTGCCTTTCCATCTTCTACATCCCACAGCAACACAGAGCCATCTTCATACCCAACTAATGCTTGTATGCCATTCAAATGAAATAGCTTTGCACACATGGGCATTCCTAAATTACACTCTTCATGAGGGATGAGGCGTCTCATGATTTTTGAATGATTCAAGTTCCAAATATTAAAGGATGATTTTTCTTGTCCAGGAACTCCAACCACAGGATCATCAAAACAATTGGTTTGTGGAAGTATAGCAGCTTTACAAAATGCAACATTGGGCACTACAAGGTTTGTGATGTCTGTTGTTCCTCCATTATCAAATGCAGTGACTCTCAGATGACCTTCCTTGTCTAAACTAATAATTTTTTTATTGTTGATGCCACAAACTGAAATGACTGATGTTTGATCAATAGCAGGTATATTAATCATCACCCTTCTGGTCTTGAGATCCCATAAATCAACTCCACCTGACTTATGATATGCTGATAATAAGCAGTCATTCTCATCAAATGCTTGGTCAGTTTTCCAAAAGTTTAGATCTGTAACTGGCTCTCCTTTGTGCTTTAAAATAAACTCTGGAGACAATCTGCTCATTACTCACATGAGTAGCAAAAATATCATGTCAACACTTAAAAATTAATAAAATTTCTAACACACCATACAGAGAATGAAAAATGTTCTGTGAAACATATTATGCAATATAGTACCAACTAAGCTTTCTAATAACACACACCAACACATTCTTTTTAGCTTTTAAAGTTAGATGGATCATCCTACTTTCGCATCAGCATTTAGCCCTTGATACAGCAGAGAACCTTAGTACCACAATTTTTAACTGCTGCATATACAACACAATTTATGGCTATTTTATAGCCATGTAGTGATGTAGAGGTTTTTTTTTATACTTTAACAATTTCCATCTTTAACAGTTCAGCTGTCATTTTGAAAAGTTTGTTTGAACTAGTAGAACAGCAGTCACTACAGTTTATACCAAGAGTCAGTTGCACCATTTACTTCACCATAGGATGATTCCTTGTCAAGAAAGGGAAGCCAACTGTTGGCAAGGCCTTTACAGGCATAAGACAATGACAGGAAACATGGCAAAGACAGGTCTGCAATGGAATGGATGCCAAGGCCTTCATGTTAGGTCAGTAAGAAAGGTTGCTTGTGACCAGCTTTTTTTCCAAAAGTCACATTGCAAATTTCCCATGCTAGTTTTTATAGCAATGTCAAACACCTATAGTTCCTCTTTGCACTTGAAGCATGGGGCACTATGCAGCATGTTTAATCATAATAATTCATTTATTACACACTTGTAGTCTTTAAATGATATTGCAAGCACAATCAAACACCACAAAAGCACAAAGAATGGTTAGCCATAGCGCATTACAGAAAAGGTGTTTACACAACGACCAACACTGATAAAAGCAAAACACTTTAACAGGACGTCAAATGTAGTGTCATTCACCCATCTTAATACACGAATCCAATATTGTGAGAGAAACAAAGGCATTCTAACTTTAAAACTTTGAAGTAACCAGCTAACAGAGAAGTGAAAGTCAGATGGGGGTAGAACACATTAGCACTGACACAGAAGCATACAAACTGTTCTGATCAAAGGATCAACGTTTCAAATGCTTTGCAACGCATTCATCATGAGATCTACAACCAATTAATTTTCCTGAAGTTTAAAGCAGGATTTCAGGATTTCATTGGTGATTAACGACCACGAAGCACACAGAAGATTTTTGTTATGCAAAAATACTGATCAAACATGTACACTGATACAATGCATCAACAACTACAAAGTATACCAAACATTAAATAATTGAGGAAAAATGATGATTAGTAAACAAAAAATCATCTGATATATGAGTTTCGGGGATTGATTTGATAAGCAAATATTTAAGATAAAAAATGCTTTAATTCAGCTCAACTAGCTCAGGGTTTTCTATGATGTTGTTAAGCACTTTGGTTTTTTGCCACTGATTGCAGATTGCTGATGTAGAGGGGATCCTAACAACTGTCAGCTGCAACTGAACTTGTTAGGGTCTGGGGTTGAGAGAGATAGGAAGTGCTCCTAGAAGAGCTTCCTTTCCTTGTTTGGAGCTCATTGTTTGTGTGGTTGTTGACAACAGTGAACGAGTAGCTCGCACTGTAGCCCCTACAGTAGACCAATCAAAGAAGGTCACTTCGTCTTCAGGCTCCATCCATGGGCATTCTACTCTATAGAATTAGAAAGAACTCTCTCTAGCTATAGAAACCCAGAAAAAACTATTACTCTATAGAAACGCAGAATCCTTCTTCAGACATTAAGCCATCAACTCCATTCCCAAAAAGTTATTAACTTGCATTAATTAGCCCTCTGCCTTGGAGCCCATCAGATTGACGTGGGATGGAAAGAGGTCTGGTGGACAAAAAATTTAGGCTCCTGGTCTGGTGGTGGACAGTCTGGAAAACGTGGCAGTTGTCGACGAGATATCGTGCGTAACAGGAGATTTTCAGGCGTGACACGTGTGACAAAACTTTGCTGCGTGATGTCCACGCGTGACTGCTTTTCATTGAAATCATAATAGCGCACGAAATCTCTTTTCCAAAAAGTTTTTATGAATAAACACCTTTATCAGTCTTTTTCGACAAGCTCTAGTGCCTCGTGTGTTCAGTGGCGTTACTAGAGGTTTAATCCAGGGGAAAAACTTAGCTGAAAGTGCCCACTGGTCACTGTAGGGGGCCAACTAGCCAACACTCAGAAAAAAAACTTGAGAATTGAATATGATTACGGATGTAGCCGGTGTCAAGCGAAATTTCTGACCTCACATCATGTACGCATGCACAGAGTAATATTCTAAACACCAAATACGCAGATAAAACTGATTATTAGGGCTTAGGAATTCATGTTTAGGTAAGTATGTTGGGTTAGGCTCTGGGTTAGGGTGAGAAAAAGAAAAATAATTGAGATCACGGACTAAGCCCGAAAATTTTTAATGGTAAAAGTTATTCACATGTTATAGCTTGTTGTGGGTACCTGACATCTAAGCAAAATGTTTGAATTTGCACAACACACATCAAAAAACTAATTGCCATACTTTATTTCTTAATTCTGAGAAGCAAAACATTTGAAAAACAATAACAGGTCAGAAATTTCGTTTCACACCGGCTATATTTTAAAACCCAAAATAATCAGAAAATACTCTGAAAAACGCAAAAAGGCAAGAACTTACCGAAAACCAAAAGAATACCAAAAATGAAATATAAGCTTATGGGGCGGCCGATTTTTACATGTAGCTTACCAAGTGGGGCGATTCTCCCCCCTTCCCCCTGTCAGTTACGCCACTGCGTGTGTAACTTTGAAAAGTCATACATCTGTATGATGTGCAACTGTTTGTCACTAACCAAAAACATATTCGTTCCACTACAAAGGTCCCTTCCTGTCGCCACGAGGGGGTCTTTTGTGGGCTA
>JGI24159J19872_10001146_pt1 | contig 28144 bp, 19 predicted proteins | sample Ectturendosymbi4_FD_19872 | JGI IMG/M metagenome (IMG submission 19872)
GACGCATTCACATACTGAAGCAAAAAATAATTTCCTCTAAAAAACGAGGAACCCTCACGGAATCCTTGAAACTCACGGAACCCCACTATATGTTTCGCGGAACCCCTGTTGAACAGCATTGTTCTACATGCATTTCAATTCGTTTACAACTTCAATTCGGTAATAACGTTCCTTATATAATCCCCTTGAAGTGCTGTTATGGGCAAATAGTTACCTTGCTTGTTAACTCAAGGNGGTGAAGTTCCTTGCGNGTAGTGTTCTGTATGACAAGAAACATTAGGGTAATNGGCATTACTGGCTGAATATACTGTATCAAAAATATTTTCACCTTGCCTTGAAAAACAGTTTGCCGTGAAGATTTCCANTGCACTGAATATATTTTTTATCATTCAGGATTTTTGAACATTTTGCGCTTGTCCTGAAAAACAGAGTTTGCCCAGGAANTTTTCACTGTAGGGCCTATTGAGTAGGCTCTTCTTTTACATTCAGGATATTTGAGCAACTTGGTCTTGCCCTGAAAAACACGAGTTTCCCTGAAATTTTCCACTGTATTGAAATATTTTTTATCATTTAGTATTTTTGAGCAACTTGCGCTCGCCCTGAATTAACGTATTGAATATATACTTTTTATCATTCAGGGTTTGAGCAACTTACGCTTGCCATGAAAAACAGAAATGCCCAAAAAATTTTCACTGTACTGAAATATTTTTTATCAATCAGTATTTTTGAGCAACTTGCGCTTGCCCTGAATACAGAGTTTGCCCTGAAAATTTTCAGGACAAGGGGGGGGGGGCGGCAGCCCTCCCCGACCCCAAGCCTCATACGCCTATGACCTTAATCGATGACATCCCGGACATTAATGTTATTTTCGGATTCCAAACTCATTTTTGGGTTTATTGTAAGAGTACGAGCAACACACGCACACACACAACACACGCGAGCGCACACTTCGAAATCACAGAAAGCGAACTAATGAAAAACAGCGCAACAACATCCANTGATTAAATAAAGGGTCGGAGCAGCAATGGCGTTGCAGGAGCGTGCGTCTTCANTTGTATGGCTTCGACGTCCTGCAAAGNTAGCCGGAGGTTTAGTCAATGGGNAAAATGGAAGTTCGTGGATCCACAAACCAATGCGAAGTACTTGGNCCGGTCTTNCTTGGCATTTTATTCTCAAGCTGTTCGATCTTTTTCTCCCTTCTNCCAANTCCAACATCGTCTCGCGCGAGAGCGTGACCGNCACGTGACAACTTTCAAAATCCGTTGCAATCCAGCTCTTAACATTCTCTTTCGACGACAGCAGCAGAAAGAACATTTTGTTGCGGAGGCGGATTTTTCTCGAACGCCAAATCCGGATCAGCGTTTGTCAAGCAGCGACACTTTCTCGAAAACTCGGTCCGAACCGAAAATGCGAATACTCGCGCTGGAGTCGGGCGGTGTTTGCAAACAACCCGGTTGTAGAAAAGTTGAGCAGAAAACAAAAGACGTCGCCGAATTCCATACACGTACAAATTCGAATACAAACAAAATTCGCGAAGCTTGAATTTTTTGAAAAAAGCGTCGCTGCCGTTGTTGCGATAACGCGACGACTGTGCAAGGCCAACATTCTGATGCGGAACAAATAAGCGCCAATGGCGCGGTGCAAAAGACGAGGAACTGATTGTTACGTTTCACTGAGTCGAGCGCTTGCAGGTGCAGGATAGTGTGGGGGGGTCAAATGTCATGGCGGCGGTGCTTGGTGTTGCGAAATCCATGTTGACGTTTCATGTGTTTCGATGCGGATCGTGAGCAGGTTTTTCACTAATGTCAAAGGTCGCGACAATCACGCGACTCCTCATTCTGATTGAAAAATAGCGTCAAAAACAACAAGAACCTGTCGTGTCTAATCTTCTACAAAACGAACCAAAAAACGGAAAACTAATGACTTATTAAGAACAACGGCCAGGCTGGTCGCTTTCGATGCGCGCTTCGCCTTTCAGCGCCACAAACAGGTCAAAATTTTACGGGAGGCTTTTCGCTAACCGCAACGTGTTCGTCAGCGACATTGAAGATCTTGCGTAGACAAGGAGCGTTGCTTACTGCATGACACAACGCGATGACGCGGCGGGGGAGCTACTCACCCCCGAAAGAGCACAAGAATGGGGATGGCATTTTTACTGCGAAGGTTGCTGGCGGCCTTCCACTACAGTACGACGTTGTGAAATTAAAAGCCTTCAAGCAGTAGCTTTCTGGCATCGAACCAATTACCGGGCGCCAGCGATGCGATTGTTCTGCATAGCGAACTGAATCGACTGCACAGTTCGACACTTTCGGCCCGGCCGTCCTTTTTGACTCGATTCGTTTTAGAGGGTTGTCATGGCACCAACGTTGCCAGAGCTTCCGGCACGGAGTGACAGCCGCGCAAGACGGAAACGCTGGCTATAGGTTACAAAGCAAACGACCAATCAGAGAAAGCGCGAACGAAATCAACGCGAGACCACAACCTATTGCAAGCGATCGACCTTGACATCCAAAAACACGGGTTCCCGTTTTCGGGGAAGTACCAGGCAACACTGCGTATCGACAATCGCGGACAGCACAGTCGAGTGAACGTATGGAGGGCATGGCCTTGTCTGGCGTGAACCAGCACCACAGCCGGCGACAGACGCTGTCGAGAGCAACTGTTTCAAACGACACTGCTTCGGAAAGGTCCACGCCATAATGGATAGTGTGAATCTTAGCACCAGCTGCTGCTGTCCGTAGAACTGACAGCACGAAGGACGATGCTGTTTTGCCGTAACGACGATGCTATTTTGCCGTAAGCATTTTAACCAGCACACAGGGAACATGGCTTAACAGTCCACTGAGTACGATGTATGTGGCGCGGCTAAGACGGGTGATTATTCTTTATGACGCACATGTGACGCAACACAGAGGACTTGTTTTGCTTCTTATTAAAGGTCATTGATAAAAAATAGATCTTGCATTTGATTGCCATTAATGACCAGTCCCGGCCTGATTCGATGCAACACGCACGTCCAGCAAATGTCTCCTGCCTGTTGCAGACATTCGACAAACAATAACATCTCTAAACAAGCGAGGGGGGACGCCGTGTAACTTGCAAGCCTGCAAAGGTGTTTGAAATAAGAGGGCCGAAAATGGTTCAATAGGCTCAGGGCAAGCTCTCACCGGCCAGTACCAATGGAGTTGCGCGCCCACGGAGGCAACAGTCCAGGCTGTTGTAACGCTTATCGCTGCTTCTCGTAAAAAAAACAATCAGGTAGCAGAGTTGTCTCGGGTACGAAGCACAGTAAATACGGTCGGATTGGACAATGACACCGCTTGCGAAATAACACGTCATAGTTCATGCATACGTGCGGCAGCAGGGGGTACCAAGGCCTGCCCGAGACTCATCATCACAGTTCAAGATCTAAGATGGCAACGAAAACGCTGACAAAAGCGTTGAAATGTTCTCGAGCAAGGTTTGCACTGGCATTGCTTTGCTCGGCGATTAATAAGCGAGAGGAGATTTACTTCCTGCGCCGCCGTTTCACGGCCGTGTGGCCGAATCCACTGCAGGCCGTTCGCGAATATAGGAGACCTGGCACTTCCTGAGTCGTAAGCGCACAGTGCAACGGCGACAAGCGTATTGTTACGATATCGACGACAGATCGCGCGCCATTAACAAGGATTTCGCTGATGACGGCGTCACCAGAGTGACAGGTTGCAGGAAGACGCAATATCTACTCACAGCGGATTGGTGGGGTGAGGTTGATGGGGGAGGGAGGCTGGGACGGCGTCGCGATTGTGAAGAACAGGGACTTCTTGCATCGGGGAAAGTCTGAATGGCAAGCCAGCATCCGAGGCAGACAATGTCGATAAAACAGCAGGTGCGCTTTGTGCGGCTATATAACGACTTGTTGCATGAAGAAGTAATGTGGAAACGTACATCGACGATTGTCTGAGGCTGAGGCGAACTAATGTAGACAATCAGGGAACTAGGTCGTCTGGCGAAAGGCGACACGTGCGCTCGGCGGAACAGTCACGTCAACGGTCGGAGCAGGTGGGGCGGCGGCAATTTGACGGGGATCCAAATGCGCATTGCACGGCACGCGCGCTGTCCTCGCACCTACGAACGAAACAAAACGCACAAAGACATTGACCGCTTTGTGGGGGGGCGTTACTTCTGGCGCGCGGCCTTGTTGGTCTGGACAACGACGCGCGAGGTCTTTTCAGGGGGGTCCCGCTGTTCCAATGGCGATGCTGCTGCTAGGGACACGGGAATGGCGCCGGTTCCATCCAGGAGGCGAGGCCATCGGCGGCCATCTGCTGGTTGATCAATATCGACTGCGGAACAAACAAACAGCCAAGTGGCTAAAAATGCACGCAGGAAGTAAATTTTTCAAAAACGTGTTGAAATATATATATATTTTTAAATGTCGTTAAAATATTGATCAAGAAGCTTTAGTGTGAGCACGCGCTTGCGAAAAAGCACGGATCAAAATGAATGCGGAGTGGCAGCGCAAATGTACACAAGAGTAATTCTGATAAGGGTCCAACATACGCATTTTTAATTAGCGTTGCATCGTCTAATCGACATTCTCTTTAAGAGATTTTACACTGAGCAAATGTTTGTTTCAGTGAGTTTGTGAACGCGTTAAAGTATAAAACCTTATCAAAACGTGAACCAGCACATTCAATTCAAATTGCTCCTTGTTTTCGTGCTCTTCCAATGTTTACACACTTTGTCCAGCTACATTGCGGAACCTGGATAGGTGGCTGGGACGTAGCAAGTGCGCAAGAATGAGATTTCACTGCGAAAAAGGTCTGGTGGTACTGCGCACCTCATAGAGGGTACATTGCCCTAACGTAGTGAATAGTGCTTGCACTTTTTCGCTCTTGAAAAATACCAACACACCGCACAGCACACTACACACAACACACTCAGCGGGAGAAATTAACCAGCAGCAGGAAGAACTATTTCACAAACATGACGCGATATGCGTATCGGAGAAATTACAAAAGAACGGCTCACGTCATTGCCGACGCATTTCAGAAGGTGAATGCGCGGACATCCGTCGCTTCGATATCCGGTGACCCGGGCCTGGAAAGGTCCGCTCTGCAGCATTTCTTGCAACCTCTTCACAGATTCCTCGCAGAACTTTTCATCTTGAGAAATAACGTGTCCAGGGGTGAAAACAACGCGATCGTATTTGATTGCAAAAATAAAAAAAAATCGTATTTGATCGCAAAAACAAAAAGAAATAGTTTGGATTTTTTGAAAAGGAAAATCTAAGGTTTTGCTCACTAGCAAGTTTGTTTCATTGCAACATCACAAACATCCAATGCTGCAGAACTTCTGTGACAAAACACTGAGCTGTTGATTTCAGAGATTTGAACGCTTCAAAACATGGACGTTTTCACCTAGGGCAGTTGAAACGCAGAAATATTGTTTCACGCTATCACCAACACATACCACAAAACCTGTAACAGTTTTTCTGATATAACTGATAAAAATCTTTGTTGCGTAATACGTTTCTATCCACACTTTTAAATCATGCACAGACTTGTGGGTCTGCGTTGGGTTTCAAGAGAAACTGAACAATGCATGATATTTTTGTGCAGAATTTAAGAACGTCATATTCCTGCTCATCTGAGATTATCGACCGACTACAGCGACATCAACCGGATACTCGCCACACACGCCACGCCCACATTTCCACGTCCTCACGCCACGCCCACAGGTCAGGGTTTAATTCGATTACAAACGAGGGTAACGCAAGCGCAGGAAACGGCGAGACAGCGGCGAAAAAAGGCAGACGACAGTTGCCGTAAAAGCAAGGGACACAGCGGGGGGTGGCATTGTGACGAGCACAGAAGGCGCGAAATGCAACAGAGCGAACGTTGGAAGTTTAACAAGAGAGGTAATTACGAATTCTCGTTTGATCGATCGTTGTCTGCGATTTGTCAGAAGGTACGCGAACCCGCGTTGGGCAGGATCGAATTTGTTCGCTGGTGATCTCGGCAGACGTTGCGCGATGAGGACAATTGATGACGGTCGAAAACAAATCCGGTCTTGTTCCGGAAAAGTCCACTCCGCAAAACCAATGTCTAGCGAGCCTGCAAAGCCAGGCGCCACTGCCTACGGGTGTGCGAAAATCCATGAGGTCACGAAATATGAAGTTAAAACCTAGATTTAAATTAGTAAAATAACATCGGTTGAAATATCCCAAAGCGGCTCTCACACTCATGTCTATTTTACAGGCGACTCACAGTTAACTGGAATCATGGAAAGTTAAAAACACGCTTAGCTACACGTATTTATGCGAACTGCAGCCCTGTCACAATTCAAACACCCATCAATCTTTCAACATTGAGTTGAAACCAAACACGTTAAACTCGGAAATAAATTAGCTAAAGTTCAATTTACCGCAAACAATTTTAAACAGCGTAAAGAACGTGAAAAATTAGCGGGAGTGCCGCTCTACCGTTTAGAATTGCGAGCGTGCGCGCGCGACGCACTCCCGTATTTGGCGTCATGTGCCTCGCCGTCTGATTTTTTTCGCTAGGACATTTGTCATTTCTCCGAAACAGTTTAAAAGCGTCTGTCATTTTACTGTTTTCGGATATCTTTTATGACTGGAAAAAGGCACTATGACCGAATGGACTTAAACTTTTAGGTTATTAAAAAATTTGAATCAATAACGGACAAATGACCTAAAAAAAACAGCTCCCAGTCACTCCCGCGATGACTCTGGCTAAAGCCATACAGCACAAGCCAGAGAAAGTCTGCTGACAGAACAAGGGCGAACACAGTAAAGGAGACGTCCAGTTTCGCAGATTTATAATTTCTGTAAAGGGCGTTCTTGATGTGCCGAAAACGAATTCACAAACCAGAACGGTCTAAACAAGCTACGATCAGCCGTGGTTGGACAGTTTGGTAAACTTTGCAAACGCGTGTTCTGCAATATTTAATGAATGCAGTGGTACACGCATGCAAAAGTTGATACAAAGAACAGTTGATTCAATGCATAGGTGTAGTGTAGGAGGGAGCAGGCTAAATTTTGGGGAAGCGAAGCAATTTTGCCCGAATTTCCCCAAACTTGCCCGAAAAAATTTTGTGCGCCAAACATTACCCCTACAACTTTTCCGTCAAAATAAAACATGAAGACCAAAAAAAGGTTTATTGGAGGTGTATGTACGACAGAAAAGAAGCCTGCTCTGGCGGGTCTCTTTGGAATCCACTGAACAGAGGAGGCATGGATCTCTCCAACACAGAACAAAAGTACAAAAAATTGTTGTGGAATAATAGCCTCCAAAATGAGTCTATTTATCTCATCGGGTGGCATTTTTTTGGACAAACAAAGTCAAATTCAGATATATTTCATCATTCAGTCTCATTTAAAGGTGTCGAAACATCTGTGTCCGAATTTAAGGATTTTGCCCGGAAATTTCGGACACAGATTTGCCCGGATTTTCAACTAATCAAAACTCTAGGGGCTGCAGTGCACCCCCAGTTCCTACACCACTGATTCAATGCAATAGTTTATGACCCAACTCTCCAAAAATTGCAAGTCACCGGCAACTAATCTAATTATTCTGCGGGGAGCGCTTCTACGCGGCAGAACTGACGCTGGAGAGGTGGCGAAGCCAACCAACAACACCAATGATAGGTTTGAACGAGATGCGTCATCACACAGCAAATCGGTAGACTTACCGTTTGGCGGAGCAATGTTGTCCAGGTAGCACTGAATCGCCTGGAACGGCAAAGTGATGAAATCCGCCCTGCAAGCAAAATCACAAGTCCGTTGGTTCCGGGCAGTGTTGAACACAATGTATCAGCGGTATCCGCTGCTCACGCCGCAATACACACGTCTAGCACAACTTAGTGAAAAGCGATTGCAGTGTGGAGCTGCAGTGTTTACTACGAAACGAATTATGCCGAAACAGTTCTAGGGCAAAGGCACAATGTCTGTTTCCACCCATGCGATGACGCTCTTCATGCCTCGCTTCCACTCTGGGCTTTTTTTCGCTGAGACGTTTCGGTCACTGAAACATTTCGGTCATTTGTCTCACAGTTGTATTATACCTCGCCGTAGCAATGTTAATTTGCCTATATTTTCAGACATTCTGACCGAAAGGACTTAACTTTTTCCGGTTATTTCAAAATCACTTCGGTCTATGACTGAAAAATGACCGAAAAAAAAACAGCTTCTACAAACAACTGCGCCGATGGTCAGCCAACAAACTTTCATTTAGAACATGGAGCCGACAACATGTCGGTGGAAACGCGGCTTAAGATTTAATGAATCAATATAGGGTCGCTTTTCATAGTGAAATAACCTGCCTTGGAGCAGGGGTCCGGAGAAATTGCCCCCACCCCCTTAATCCAAGCCTGAACATATGTTTATAACTGTCGTGCTGAATATGCGGCGTTTTGTGACAGCAACAGCTGATGTGACGTCAGCGGCAAAAGAGGCGCCTGTGTCACTGCAGANCGTTGTGCGGGTGCGAGCAGTTGGTGACATTGTTCTGCTTTGTGACGTCTGAACAATTGGACTTTGTCTGCTTGTGTGAGGTGTGAACGGACTGTGGTTGTCGTCGGCGGCACGTGTGAGTTCGTCGGTCGTGATGCTGTGACTGGAAAATGGAAGATAGGAAAGTTGAACAGCGAGGTGGCGAAAGAAGATAACACGTTCTTTTCAATGGAGTGGTTCACCCGAAAGGATGGACTGTGTGGCTGTGCTGTGAAAAACCGCCATTTCTGCTTTCATTGTATGTTTGTATGTTGTTCGCAACGCGTGAAATGTTTGGAGTGCAACGAGATTTTGTGACATGAAAAATCTAACAACTTGTGGGGGCAGTGACTAAAATGACAGCTACGGCCGTCGCTTCCAGTCCCTGTAGTCCTGATGAAGCATTCCGTGCTTGGTCGGGACGCAGTTATAAACTGAACTGAACTAACAGGGAGCCTCAGCAGACATGACAGGTCAACTACCCACATTCAAAACCAAGGTGCTTTAAAACTTTTGGAAGCACAACGATACAATTGGCTTTGAACAAATAACGAAGACTAAGTGTTAACATCCACAACGCTATGGCAAAGGAAGAATGACAGTTTTCAAAAGACCTCGTTAATGCAACTTGCTTCTTGGTCAAGCAGCAGTTAGCATTTCGTGATAACGATGAACGTACGACCTCTTCACATCCTGGCAACTATGTAGAACTATTACAGTCGATTGCTGAGAATGAAGAGACGTTTGCCAGACATCTGGAGCCTTCCACTGTGTTTTCTGACTCGTCAAAAATAATTCAAAACGATTTGATTGAAGCAATAAGTGACGATATAAGGGAGATTCATGCGGTCCCATTTGTTGCTCCAGAAGTGGACGAAACAAAAGATGCCTAAAACAAAGGTCTGATATTTGTCAGGGTGAGGTGATTTGTGAACTGAAGGAGGCGTTTTTAGGATTTGATGACGTGACTAAAGATAGACAAGAGTCGCTGCTGTACCTGAACACATCTTGAGAAGGCTGGAACAATTAAAGTGNAGAGAAAGCTGATTACTCAGACTTATGACGGATCCGTTTTTATGGCATCGGAGCTTATGNTGGTCAGGCCACGAAAAGGTTCCCGAGGCCAATTTTATCCACTGTTACGCACACAAAATAAACCTGTTGCTCCTGCGTTCAGCAAAATGNACGCCTCTGGTTAGGACTTGTNATGAAACAGTTGAGGTGCCGGCGACGTTTTACAGTAAGTCGACGAAGCGCACCCTCTTACTTGATGTTGTGAAACGACTTTTACGAAGAGCAGCGTCCGCGAGATGAAGCTCAAGTTCTAGGCTGTTGCAGACAATAAGTTTTGTGCTGGTAGGCAACGAGTATTTCATAATCTTCTGGATGCTGTTCAAACTGAAAGCTATGTTCGATCATTTCAATGAGCTAGCATTTCTTGGTTTGTTATGTTGATCACAATTTGAAGAATAGGCCATCATTTGGATGACATCATGATGCAGAGCCTGTGAAAATACGCCAGATTCTTTGACTTTGCAAGAGTACAAGCTGATCTCACTGGTCTGCATAGCTAACGAACGGTAAGCAATGAATGCAAATCTCCTCGCCAGCTTCTCATCTTTTTGGTCCAGAAGGATTTGATGAAGTGTTCATGAGGCGACAAAGTTGTCTCAGCTGGCGCTCGCTGCACCGTTTACAACACTGCCCACTGAAAGGTCCTTCTCAGCTTTGAAGATACTAAAGATGGTGGTGCAATCGGAAGCGAATCGGACTAACCAATGACAACTTTCATCCCTAGCAATAACCTCTATTGAAGCAGGGAGAATAACGATAAAGAAAAAAAATTGCATGAAAGAAGCTTAGAAAAAAATTAGAAGTCATAGCGCATTTGTCTTTTGCTGTGGACTGTGTACTTTCATTTGCAAAGGTTGTATTAAGAACTGCGGACCTTCGAATGGAAATTAAGATCAGACGGCGCATCAGTTGCAGAGTCGCTCTCTCTGGCCACTATTAATTTCATGTACTTTTTGATCAACTATATAAACTAGCCACGCATTTGTAAAGAATGCTGATGTGAGATATGAAACGTAGCGTAAATACTAGACAGTGTAAAAACAGTCAGTTCAACGGTAAATTAAGCCACGCTACCAGATATGTCTCGTGGCAAATCAAAAACCAAAGTAAGTTTGAAATCGCCCCGAGAAATAACAAGAAATCAATAACAGCAAACCTGATTTGCTTCAAGGAGGTCAAAGGCACCGTCTCGTATCCGCCATAGTCGATAAACCGTATCACCACGTCGTCGTCGTCATCGAAGTTCTGAACGATCTGGGCGCGGTACCAGATACCTTGCCGCTGCAGTGCGCACACCATGCTCACTGCGCAATGGAGGTCGTTAAGGTGGTAAACCACTGGTTTTCGACCGCGACCCATTACAGCAAGTAGCAACCCAANATAACCCAACAATATAAAACTCGAACAAAACAAACGTAATCCAACCGTTTACNCAAAATATCTACTCGCGACCCCTCTAAAAATAGTTCACACGNCCCCTCTGGAGGTCGCAGCCTTCAGGTTGAAAGCCACTGTGGTAAACGAAACGCGCGCAACTCCATTAAAATAATTGATGCTCTGTTTCTCTGCAGCTAAGAAATACACCGCAGCCAAGAATTCGAGCTCTCTGCTGAAGCACTTAAAGTCGAGCGTTTCGCTAACAAGCTACGTGCATCATAAACTACAGCACCCAGTAACTGTCTTTCACCAATTGCAGCAAATAAAATCAGCAGACACTTTATGAATCAGTGGGAACAACTTTAAGTCCCGCGCAAACTTCACACTCTTTACGCAAAGTCTATCAATGAGCCAGCATGATTGTGAAATACACAATGCCAAAGCCCCCGTTTTTGAATGGTCGGGGAATGAAGCGATGTGATTTCTATTTTTACAACGGTCATCGATCCGACCATCATTTGAAGTTTAAACCAAGGAAAAAAGTTGGCAGGCCGCAATATGCGCTGCTCAAGGTGGGTTTCTCGCACAATTCCGCGAAACAACGTTGCTGGACCTTCAGCGGCGTAAAACAAAAAAAAGAACCTTACCTTGGGCCGGGAAGGGAACGGTGGGGGTGTTCGGGTCGGCGTAGCACAGGGCCATTGCCTGCTCCAGGTTGGTCAGCGCGTGGAAGGTGGGGTGCGTGCGCTGCTGTACGAACACGCAGTCGACGTCCGAGATCGCCGACACTCGTACCTCGACAGCGACTCCTTCGGGAAGACTCAACTGCACGAGACGAGGGCTCGGTCACGTCACGAGCAGCAGGGTACTGCCGCCAGCAGCGGATTAAGGGCAAAATCAGGAAAGCGCACAGGCGCAAAATCGCCCTTTGTCCTCCAAACATAACGAGAAAGATCGCATGTCAGTGGGAAAAAAGTTGTCAGCTGTGAAGCCACAATGTCAGCTGTGAAGTCACAAAAGTTGTCAGCTGTGAAGTCAAGGCGGAGGCTTAAAATGAAAATTTTCGAGGCATCCTAGGTGGCAACCAATCACAATGCACCACTACCGGTAATCTAAAGCTGATTTTGCATTGCTCTTTCTCAGGCCAGTTTGGAAAATGAAGCGTTCGGAGACAGGGATCGGCTAACGTAACCGTTTTGAAACTATGGCGCAGCCGGCGTCAGTTCTCTTTCACAAACGTACAATTGTAACATGAGCTGCTTACTCGCCAGTCACATTACCCTGGTTCGCTCATCAATCAACGCGTACTTTGCTTAAAGGAAAACGGATAACTTGTTTCCTTTTGGACACGACGCCGAAGCAAGGCTCCTGAAAAAGTACGCTCGCAACCTTGCGTGCTTCAGGAGTGGCGACATAATGCAAGACTAAAAAAATCCAACTTCTTTCAAATTTTCATAAGAGGGCGCTTTGTGAGTCGTTTATTAGACTCTCCTGTTTCCGATAACATTACATCTCAGTGGTGGGTGAACAGCGGCCCACTGGTCATTTTGTTCCACAAAGCTTTTTTTGGCTTCCACTAAGCCTTTTTTAGCCAAAAAGTTTTGGCTCTCGAAGGTCTGCCGAAAATGGCCCGCGATACCAGAAACAATGGTGCCCACGGGCCATAAATGTGGTCCGCGAGGACGGTAAGTCAGTTCGCCCCTCACTGCATTTAAGTGAAAAACACGGAATAAACAGACAAAGTGCCCTGTTCTGCAATTCAAATCATAATCAGTCAAGTTACTTGAAGCTGGAAACGTTGCAATTGTCTGTCTTGCAACAGTCCGACGTCGCAAAAGGCGAAGACAAACCAGAGCATTGCCAAATAAGCTATTTTTTTAAGTAGCGTTCGTTTCCCGTTTCGATCATTAGATTTACACGCGAAGGTGTGCGGTGATCAGCAGAACGCGGCCCCACATCAAAACGACGCTGTGGAATTGGTCGCTGCGTGCATTTGGGTGAATCGTAACGGACGGACCAGCATCACATCCACGCAGCCCGAATAAACGCTTGATTTCCTTTCTAACGCACACTGATGAAAAACGACCACTCGCGCGGGTCAGTTGGATCTCCAAACTTTTTCAGTGGCGTTATCAAACCCGCCAATTCGTTAAGCACCAGGTTTGCACAACGCATTAACGAAGTTTCAAAAGGCATGGAGGCAACAACACACAAAATAATCAGGAACTTGTAACTGTTCACAACTCCCGAGACAGTGAGTTTAGAACGAAGAAGCGCGACAGACGTTTGGAATAGAACACAAACTCTGTGCACCTGAGAAAAGTTCGCGACAGGGTACGCCGGACTCTGAGGAGTGTGAACGTCGGGCGACATGACTGAGCTGCTTGAGTGCACCGGTAAGTCTTTGGCGTCGAAGTGGTTCAACGACACGTCATTGAATCGCCTCTTGATCCGACACACACAACTCTCGACCTCACTTTGCGTCCCTGGACGACAAACCCGGATTTGATTCACAGTTGCAACGTGCCATGGACAAACTAGGGCCCGTTCAGTCCTTTAATCATGCACAAACTGGCTATTTTCTTTGCGACTGTGGAAGAAAAAGTGCACCATACATCGCACACCAATTGCTGAAGCAAAACTCTTGTGTGTACTCGCATCAGGAAGCATTGTTTGAATTCGGGCAATAAGGAAAAACCTGCTCACTTAAGCACATGAGTTATTAAAGCCGAGGTATTTTTTAATCATTGCTGTCGTGCGATTTTGCACCACTACTCGTGTACGCCAGGGGTTTTCATGACTACTTTGGTGTGAGAAAGAACTAGCGTACGTGTAACTATCGGAAATATTTAACTTAACTGTTCGCTTTGCACTCATCTTTTTCAACCGCACACATACAACTGGGCAGACTGACTTATTTCCACTGGCATCCAAACTGCGGTTGTGAAAATCCCAGAGCCAGGTTTAAATTGATGTGCAGCAGAACACTGCAAGGCAGAGACAAGACGTGGACAAAACTAGTCCGCCTGTGCATGTCTCTATTTTAAACACACAAGTGTTTTTACGCCGCTGAAAGCAGATAACAAAAATTACGATGCTTGTGCAGTGAACCATGCAGAGCAATAACGTCCGGACAAAAATTCAAAGTAACGACAAGCAGCTTATGCATGAAAGCAAGCAATCTCTCTCAAAAAAGGCCAAACACTGCGAGTAGTGAGTGTGGAAATACTACCGTATATCACAAGCAGACATCTGGCCGACTGACTTCATGTACGATTGTACGCTGTGGCACAGGCAGAGTGCTTGTTAAAAACTTGTGAAAAATTTTTAAAACCTACGTGCGTTGGTAACTCATTAATCAAATTTTTATCTATAAATAGTTCTCATAAAATTAAACCAGTTTTAATTTCATATGCCTAGCGATACAGTTACTCAGATGTTTAAAGCTGAAATCATAAAAAAATTGAGATCCCTCAAAATCCTCACGCACAGCCAAATTTATTCGCATAATTTACTGATAACATGCTAGAAGGTAGATATTTGTGCTGGTGCCACTGTTCTCAGTTTTTACCATGGTAATGTTTTACTTTCACCGCAACTGTTCCACATCTTCTATTTTATAAACCCGCTTGGCAAAAAAATGATACTAGGTGCAGCACGTCATCAACTCAGAAACGATTATCGTCAGAAACCTATCATTGATAAATGTTGGAAAACGAACCGCATATCTGCAGAACTTGAATATCTTCTCGACCCGTAACTTCCTTCACGTAAATGTCAGCTCCCGAGTCCTGCTTTAACTGCTTTATGTTTCGTCCCAGCTTCCCGATCAACAAACCGACACGTTCCTGGTTGCACAAAGCAAAACAGGACTTTCTTGAACACAGCATCAACTGCATTACTACCTTGGCCTGTGCCACTTACATTAAACAAATAATAAATGTCATCAATGAAAATATTTCCGTGCAGTTGTTTAAGGAAAAAAAACACTTGCAAACCTCAATACCCATTTTTTATCAAAATTTTTGAAGAGGATGCAGAAACCTGTAAGAAAAACTCCTGTTTTTTTTGAAAAAACAGCAATAATTCTACCAAGGTGATGTAATTAGTTATTTGATTTTTCCAATTGCTGTACGGATATTTAAATAGGTCCAGATATTTTGCATATTCTTCATATTTCTGTTCCAGCCTGAATTGCATTTTTTTGTCAATGCACAAAATATTTGCCAATACAACACATATATCACAGAATTCCGTTTAATTGCTCCTAACTGAAACATAATAACCACCTTATGTCAGGTTAATTAACTAGCTGACGAATGCATGAAGCAAAACAGCCTTGTGATTAGGGATGCATATAATGGAATGTCGAATCCCATGGATTCAAATCCTTCAGTATTCGAATCCAAAACTCATAATTTTTTCAAATATTTAGATTTGAAATAAGTTTGAATTAAATAAACATGAAAAATTACGAAGTCAGCAAAATAATAAGTTTCAATAAGTTTTGCCGTTGCAATAAATTTTGCAGTGGCACTTTTTGCACTCCTGAGTAAGAGAAAGAAACACTCAACAAGCTCATGGCACTGTGTAGTGATGTAACATGTTAAATAACAGGTCGTGTGATCGTTGATTAGCGTTTTAATCCTCTGTGTGATCATTTTGCTCTTAACAAGTTATTACGGAAAAGGATTCTGTATTCGAAATAAAGATTCCGGAATATTCCAGAACCTTCAAATGTTCCATAATGCACATCCCAACTCATAATAAAGTTTAAAAACAGAATCCAAGTATTTCTGATGACCAAACGTAAATTTTTCTTATTGATATAAAATTATGGATAGGGTTTACCCCATTACACATTATAGTACCTATGCAAATTAATTGTGGGAAATATGGACCATGCAATCATATGAACACAACCAGTTATTAAGTCATGTTCATGTAACAATAAAATGTTACGATATAAATAAAACCTTAGCTGTAAGTCAGGAAAGTTTTGACTACTATCAACTTTCAACATATGTGCTTGATATAATTGAAAAAATCCTTGTGAAGACCAATTTACTTCAAAATGTGACATTACAACTTTTTTTTGCTTCACAATTTCTTACAAAGCAATTATGGTTTGAAAATAAGAGTGCAGGACACCCAAGCATTGGTCACATTTTTACACACTTTGCTGTGAATAGTTGCTTTGATGAAGTCAAAATAGAAGGCAAAAAAATGACTACATATAACATTGCTCATAAACTTTACATGCCATTGCCAGTGGTAAATGCACCTCATAACTAGGCTCATATATACGACTCCCCTTGAGACTATAAAACTTGGCAGAAATATATTCCTACAACACTTTGAACTGATACATTAAGAATGTTCGAAACTACAGTTTGTTTAAATTTCAAAAAATGAGCATCTGGTGTCAGAATAGCATTGAACTTCCACAACAATTAGCTAATCGCTTTACATCTTAACATGGACCTCATAAACTCATAAATATCAGTATCCATCTAGTGACAATCTCCATAAGAAACACACTTATGTGTTTAAACAAAGGTCTTTTTTGGTATCAATCAACTTAGAACATGTGTGCATAGCATAACTACTGCTATTATTGGGAGAAGACAGCATCTTGCAATCTCTGAACAGAAGCAAAGCAAATAAGTAATACTGAGTGTGCAGCAATGCTTTCTGGGTAACCCTAGTATGTCTCTTGTTGCAAACCAGCAGGTGGGAGAGTTCAACAATATTTTTCTGGAAGCAAAGATCTGGAATCAAAAATGTGGTATTGGAATAAAGCCTACCGGTTGACTAAAAATGGTACCAAAACTTCTCCAAATAGTCACCTAAGTTTTGTACCTCTCAGTAACACAGCTACTACAATTTTGCACTTTACAAAAACGCTTTTTTTCAAACACTTGAAGAGGACCAGTCAGAGTTAATCCAACTATTAAGTCTTTTACAAGGTGATGAAGCTTGGCCTGACTAGCAGGACCACATAGCCGAGAGTCACACACTAGTGGAAAAACAACAAACATATACATACAGATGGAAATTCCACTAAAACTTCAAAGTTCTCTTCAGGATTGGTCACTTGACTCAGCCTTGGCAATGCACGTGGTCGCACGGAACTTTTTTGTTTGCTCTCACCTTCACTGCTACCTGCATCACCATTTTCAATGATGTCCTCACCTGATTCGGACTGAAAAATATGGAAATTAATCAAAAGCCTGACTATGGGCAATATGAAACCACCTGATATGACAACGAAAATGTACAATATAAAGTTACACATGGCATACAACTAGATGCAGCAAAATAAGTTTTTATGATTCATGCACAAACCTCTGCTAAGAACTGCAAAAACAGTCAAAATATCACTTTATTGAAATTATCTATGTGTAAACTAAATGTAGCAAATACTAACTTAGATACAAGCTTAAAATTTTAACATGATTTTTACAACTAGAAGTAGGAAAACTAGAACACTGAACCAAAAAGAAAAAAAGCAAAAGTCTTTTTTCTCACATAATTTCAAAAACAAAATGAAGTGTATAAATTAAAGATTGCTGCCCCTAAAGAACCACAACAATAAAATTAAAAAATGAAGATAACCCGAAAGACCTGAAAACAACAGTAAACACAAGGATTCTTAGTTCTTTCAACAACAACATCAGCAGATCCCGTGACTTGGTGCAAGTAGTCACCTTCAAACCATTCAAGCCATGACTGTCAAGACATTGGACAGACCAAAAGGTAAGCCAATTATTATTAACCATAACTTACATTATCTCTTGTATGCCATCCATTTGTACAGGGATGTTTCAAAGAATCTGATTCAGTTTTGCAGCAATCACAACCACTGTCTTCTGAGCCATTCACATCTAAATGCTGTTGCTCCTTACTTAATTTCTTTGAAGCTGCAGCATTATTGCTGTTGTTGACATTTCCACTGCGGTCTGGATTTTTTTCAACTGCACTGTTGTAGTTTTCCTCTTGAGGAGCAAGTGATTGCACTTCAACAGTATTTGAAGATAAACTGCTAGCAGGCAAAACACTTTCAGACAATGCAGAAGTTTGCACTGGAGCAAGTAACTCGCAGACCCCCTGGTCATTTTCAACAGTCTCTACAAGATTTTGATCACCAGAAAGTAGGCCATTTGTTTCAGTTACCTTAGCAACTGCTGCCTCAATCTCAATAGGTCCATCTCCTGTTTCATCTTTTTTTAGGTCACCATGAGCAAGCTGATTAGTGTTGATGTCCTGAGACAAACAATGCTTATCATTGCATCCACCTAACTCAGTTGCTTTGATTTCAGGTGACTTATCATCAGATACCTCAACGCTGGTTTCTGAAACAGTTGCATTTCCTGCTTCACTCTGTTCTTGGGAAAAGGCATCAGGATTTTCTGAAGTGCTTGGAAGGTTTCGCGCTTCCTTCTTAATATCCATTTCTTCATGACTTTTGTTAGATACATCACTGGAAATTGCAGTTAAAGAATGCAATTCATTTGCAGCATCAAACTGGTCACTCATGGTCTCACTAACATTGTGTTTAACTATTTCCATATCTTTAGATGAATTTACTAGAGTTTTTGCAATGATATTTTCGTCCAGGTTTTCAGTTGCCTTGACATCATTTACTGTATTGCAGTCGTGTTTTTCAAAGCCTGCTTTTGCAGAAGCAGGTGTTTCGCAACCACTGTCACAGTTGTTTGAGCTATTAGCTTTTGAATTTTGCTTCACATTTGAATTCTTCCTAAAAATCCACCAGCATATTAGCAGTGCCACAGGAATGCTGGTGGCAGTCAGCACAACATGATAGTTTTGCCAATGCTTCATCCTTTCAGATCATTCTCAAGCTTGCACTGTAATCATCCTTTTGTAGAGAGTGGTTCATCAATTGGTATTAAATACACATGTAATAAAACCTACAATTCAGATGCACTGCTTCCATTTGGTAAAAACATTTACTATCTGAAAGGAATTCAGTAAAATAAAAAGAACTCACTGCAAAAAATCATTTTCACAATCAAACATTTACTCAACCTACTTTTGTCATGAGCTGCATACACAAGTATCTGTTGCTCATACTAACAACCCTTTATTCCAGAGGTCTCCAAACTTTTTTTTTGGGATATGTTGCATTCTACCAAAGCAACAAATTAGTAAATATTTTATTTGATATATATTTTAATTTTCATTATCGACAATATGTCTTCACGGCGGGATGAAATGGCTTCACGGACTGTAGTTTGGAGATTCCTGCTTTATTCCATTCAACCAAGTTTTAACATAACACACCCTTTGATGCCGGGTGGATTTTCCCTTGAACCCTTTGGCGTCCGCTAGGATTCGGGGATTTTCGGGGAAAAAAATGCCTAAACGCATGTGGCTTTGTGCATGAATTTCTCCAGTCTGGTATGCTCTACAGACCCAGTAAAAGTCTCAAAAGATGCGGCAAGTCTTCTAGTCTGCACTCAAAAAAAATTTTTTGCTTGGGGTATGGGTTTTTTTTATGAGTGACGTCATAAGCGGAGGACTTTTAGGCCACCTTGGCCCACTTTGCCTGGCCCTAGGCGCCAACCGTTAGGTGGTAGTATTTTGCTGAAGTTTTTATTGGAAACTAGGCTACAATCCGAGTCTTTTGATACTTTGGATGATCTGCTGGGGTTTCAGGTTCAAAAGTTATGATGTAAGTTAGTAAAAATTTTTGACTAATTAGGTAATTACATAATTAATTAATTTGTTTATCTTAGATCATAACTTTTGAACCAGAAACGCTAGGAAGTCAATCAAAGGCTCAAAAGACTTGGACTCGAACCTAGTTTCTAATGAAAACTTCAGCGAAACACTTTGGCCTAGCAGTTGGGCCCTAGGCCAGGCAACATGAGCCAAAATGACCTTAAAACTATTTCACTTATGACGTCCAGTCACAAAAAATCTGCAACCCCCAACCAAAAAATTTTTTTTCGAGTACAATCTACTAGACTAGCCGATCCGTTTGAGCCCTTGAACAGCTCTCTAGCGCAATTGGCGGAGGAGCTAGGGCGTTGGTAAGGCAACCGAAAACTGCTGTTTTTTAGGCGGAAATTAAAGTACGAATATATCATAGGCCGGTTCTCAAAGTGTTAAAGGTATAATTTGCCCATTTTCGGCAAGTCTTTGCAACTCCATAACTCAACTAGGCGATTGAACTAGAGAGCTGTTTTTGGCTAAGGTCATCGGGCTCTGGGCCCGAAGCACAATGAGCCAATTTTATGACTCCAGTTTTCATTGGAAACTAGACTATAATCCACATCTTTGGAGCTCTTGATAGGCTTTCTAGAGTTTCTGGTTCAAAAGTTATGGCCAAAAAAAACACAACAAACTTTCCAAGAGATTTCCATATCCCAAGAACAATGTTGACTACAACTTTGAAAAAGACAAAGTATTTCTCATTTTTTCTTATCAGAGTATACGCAAAAACATTCAACCCTTACCAAGCTTTGGCATTGAAATAAAAAGCCATTTTAGGAATGATTTATTTGTAGTTCAGCTATGACAATTCACCTACAACGCTTTTTCTCCGTTCCCATGAAGTGACGTTATAGGGCAATTCTACTGCATGCATCAAGCTGTTCTCCACTTAAAGAAGTAAAAACATGCAAATAAAAATTTAGGCAAATTCACCAGCTTTTCAATGAAAGTAAAAATGAACTTTGCAGCTTAGACAACTTTGAAATCTGTCAAAAGAAACATGTATCACAGTCACCTCATAGTTATTTAAACCAAGTATATAGAATGAATATAATTATAGGGCAGGTTAAAGCCATAACTTAGCCTGCTTAACTTAGTTAAGCCTGCATCTGCTTTCTTGACAAAAACCTAGCATCAAAAATAACTAGTTTAATTTTTGCCAAGAAAATTGCTCCAGGCAACTCTACATCATGATTTCTGTCCTAATCTAAGCTTTTTCACTCCTTTAGCAATTACGCATTGGGTTAAATCTTTGCATTGGCAAAGATATGTTAATAACAAGTTCTGTGGTAAAGAAAAGGCTTTGTCTTCTAATTTAATCATTTTTTCTGCAGATCTAAAACATAACATTTAAGGCAACAGTAATGCAAATACTGTGTATTACAACAAGCAAAGCACAATGAATGAAAAAATAAACTACAAAAATGCATCTTCACAAATTAATTTCATAAAAAGAATGTTATCCATTCAAAACTGCATCAAATATGATGCGTATAAAAAATCTAATTTTTATGTCTTCATATAGTTCAACTGCATGATACAATGCCAGGCCTCCAGCTGTTAAAAAGCACGATGGTGCTATGTATCTTTTGGAAAATACATGCTCAACAAAATGTAAGATGATTATAATAAAAACATTGTTTTATCTGAATACTGAAGACAGACTGCTTTAGCCAAGCCACGCACAAGATCTAACAAAAGAAGCAAAATAAAAAAACATTAAGACATTGGTACAGGACCAAGTTTATGCAAACCAATAATAATTAAACTTTACCCCAGACCACAGTGAGGAAAACCAACTCAACAAAGAGTGACATAGTGAACATAGATTGTCACAGTGAAATGAGCAGCTACAAACAAAAACGTTTTATGTATTATGATGCATTTCAACCTTTTTTTATTGTGTTTCTCATGATTCACATATATGCCTGCCTATTTTTAATTTAAACTACTTCTTCCAGGTTTTTGTTTTGGCATTTATTTATCAGACTACTGTACCACATCATGCCATAACATAATCAGTTTGAATAATTATATGTTATACATAACTACGGATGCATATAATGGAATATTGAATCCTATGGATTTGTATCATTCAGTATTTGAACCCAAAAACCAGAGTTTTTTCAAATATTTAGATTTGAAATAAATTTGGACTATACAAACAAAAAATTGCAAAGTTGGCAAAACAAATAATTTTATGATAAATTTTGCAGTGGCATTCTTCACGCTCCTGAGCAAGAGAAAGAAACACTCAACAAGCTAACGGCACTAAGTGCGTAGTGACGTAACAAACTAAGTAACAGGTCGTGATCACTGATCCGTGTTCTAAACCTTTGCGCAATCAGCTCATTTTGCTCCTGACAAGTTATTCCAGAATAGGATTCGAAATAAAGATTCCGGAATCTCTAAATGTTCCATAATGCGCATCCCTATACATAACACCAGTTGTTCTCAAAATTGGAAGCAGATCAACAGCTGGCTTATATTAATACTTAAGGTAAAGTGAATTTATCATTAACCAGGGTATGTTTTAATTTATCATTAACCAGGGTTACACGATTTTAAAATAATTTTTAGACTTAACTTTTCTAAAAGTCATACCCAGGTTGATTGAATACAGGCACTGTAATAGTTAACACAATGAAAGTCAAATTGTCAATCTTATCAAAAATATCAGAATGAATACTACTTAAATGTATGTCAAAAGATCAAGTCGGAAAAGTATTTCCTTTTTCCATACTAACAGACCAAAGCAAAAGTTTTTTCCAGACTAAAAAATAACGAAACATTTTATCATATTTTTCAAGACTCGAAAAGAACCCTGATTAAATATTCGAAGCATATGCTTGTCTTTGCCAAAGGTTATCAAAACTAATTAGTTTCTGTGTTAATACAGAAACACAATTTATTAAATTGGCAGTGTCTAGCTGTGCAACACTGTAAGGTTAGCTTGTAGGACTAACCAGATAGCACTTTCTCTCAGGCACTATGCGAGTGTGTATAAGGTCAAGTGTAGCAAAGTGAGTGTTGGTGCACATTGCACAACAATGAGTGACAAAGCATGGTACTCTTCACCAGAAAATTGGAATGTAGCGCTCAGCAAAAAAACTAACAGTAAACTTTACATGACTGTATAACCGCCATCATGTGATGTTGCAAGACATGCAGCTATAAACAGATTTGAAAGGTATCTGCTGTCAGTGAAATATGCATGGTTAGTAACATGTACAGTATTGCGTTTGTAAGACACCCTGATTCTGTATGAATGTACACTACAAAGGGTTGATTAGTGGACTATGCAGTGCATGTAACATGTACATATATGCATATGCAAGTTGGTATGTATGAGATATGCATAGGTAATGTAAGATGTAGATTACTCATTGTTTTTGCAGAAAGGAGAAAACATAAGCTTGATTATTACAATGGAGATGCTTGCAGACAGATTTTTTACAAATCATGACAGTCTTTTGAAAACAAAAAGTATATTTGAGCAAAAGAATTTCATCCAATGATGCTCCTCACTATTCCTTAACAGCTCCACTGCTTCTGCTTGGGTCATATATGTTCACTACACTTGGCCACTTCCAAAAACCACAGGGCACCCTGGTGAACATGCTGTACTGCTAGCTCCACAAGCTAACCTTATGATGCCATACTACAGCTAAGCACTGCCTATTAAATTCAGTTTGTTGATAAAACATTCACAAAAGAACAAGAGTTCATCTTATGGTTACATGTTGACAAAAGGTTCACTGATCTGAAATTAAAAGGTTTACTCAAATCCATCTGCATTTAACTCAGTCCCGTTTTTTTTTGGTCAGTCAATTAAGTCATAATTTCAAAAAAGTAAGCTGCTAGTAAATACCATTCTAGCGAATTTTAGTACTATTATGGGACAAATGACCAAAACAGGGATGACCAACCTGTGGCCACTAAATAACATGCATAACAATAAATGTGCCCATGTGTATGATGTGGCTCTTTGTGGTAACACAGTAAGAAATGTGGTTCTTGGTCCCTGACAAGTTGGCCACCCCTGGGTCTCAGCAAAAAAAAATTTTCAGTCACAATTCCACAATTAACTATGATTTGGTGATAACCTTAAAGTCTGAGAAAAATTGTTTAGCATCACAGGAGTCTTAATGAAACAATAGGATTTTTGGCATCCTAGAATCTTCTCATTTACTTTAAATTAAACTGTTCACCATTTGTGCCAATATTGCAAATTCAACTCTCACCTATCTGCATGATCTATGTGCCCCTCAACTCTTCATGCAATTGCCTGCCTGCCATCCTCTGTGTTATGAACATGAATGTCGTGTATATGATTCAATGTTTGTGTACCCTTGCTTCTTTGTACTATTTTTGCATTCATTGTTTCGTTGTTTATTGGTTTCTACATCTTTGATATTATTATAAAAACTAAACTTGTAAACGTGCTTCAAGCTAGTTGTTCAAAAGTGACCTGATTAACACTTTTTACAGGCAGATACTAGGCTACATACCAATACAGATCTTACACCCTTCACCTTTTTCTATTGATACTACATACATTTACGTGGGAATGTATGAATCAAAATAGTAGATTTACAGTACAAGACCATGCTTAGCCTTCAATTGCAAGGTGTTTTATGAAACTGGTATATTATAAACATGGGAAACTCTCAAAAACTGCCTGGTATCCAGCCTGTTTTTCCAGAAAAACACCTGGTACTAAGAGTAGAGATAGACCGACATATTGGGCAGATATTTGGGTTTCAATGATATATCGGTATCGGCCAAAACTGCTGATTTTATCGGCTTCAGTAGGTGTTGACAAAACGCTGTTATATTCCTCACACATCCAGACAACTTGCACAAGAAAACACAATGAACCAAGTCAAGACAGTTATCTTTCAGCAACACTAGCAGGTGCGTTTCATAAACAAGCAGACAAGTTGAACCATGAAGAACGCGTTGGCCATCACAGCCGAAACAAAAGCATCATCATTAATCAGATCAATTAAAAGCCATAGCAAAATATTGAAATCGCTGCAATTAGAAAAATTTTAGCTCATAAATCCCAATTTTTGAAGCTTTTGAAAAAAAAGGTAATAGAATACATTCTATTTTCGGTAATGAAGCTGAAAACATGATTTAAAAATTTTGAAAACATCTGTTATCGGCTATCAGTTGTGAATGGTTGATATATCAGTATTGGCCCAAAAAAGGCCATATCACTCGATCTCTAACTAAGAGTGTTACATCAATGGCAGATGACCTCTGTGTGGGCCTTATCTGAAACAGTNATGTCTACTCCATCAATCATACCCAGACTGCTTTCCAACAGGGCCTCTGAGACAAATTTTACCAGGGAGTACAAAGACTAACACTGGGCCCCCTAGCTTCTGGGGCCCTTGTTAAAACTTGAATAGCATGTTTGTATTATAATCAGTATACAGATAAAACAGCTACCATGCTAAGATTTAGAAATGGAATAACTATTATCTTGGCAACTGGTTTGCACAAATAATTAAATTTGGGCTTGATTATAAAAAAACTTAGTGTGNGTACTTTCATCCTCCTGGTCCTCAGTACCTACCAGGCCTGGGTACAATGTACCTCATGTACCCTCTCTTGTAGGCCCTGCTTTCCAATATTACTGGCTGCTACTTTTTTCCAGTGTCATTTTGCCTAATGTACCCATCTTTCCAAATGCTTAGTATTTTTTCAGCATTTTGCCAACCCACCTTGAACTTGTAAGTGCTATTCTGCTTTACCGACTACTTACAAATTGCGTTTTGCTTCTTATTTGTTTTATATATACTTGCTATGGTGTTTTTTTCCCAAGATGAAGATGCGGAGTTGTCATTTGTTTAGTTTTGCTTTCAACTTCTGAAAAAGTATTGAATAGCAAATACCAACATATGATGGTCCATTATTGCTTTGGCTTTGCTAGTAAAATGACATTTTTGATGGCAGTGCTTTTGAGACTTTTTAAAGAAGTTTCAGGTGTAGCTTCAGCATTTATGTTTAGGTTTAAGTGTTAGGTTTAGGGTTGAGATGGGATGTAAAAATGTGGTCGCACACTTGTGCAATGTGACCAAAAACTTGATGTGCGCATAAGGGATTTGCAGTGTGCTATGTTTTGGGTTAAGCAAAATGGCGTATCGATGCACAATTTAGATCAGTTCTGAACTCTGACGTCCGCTTGGTTTCGGGGATTTTTGAAAAAAAAACGCATAAACGCACGTGGCTTTGCGTGGGAATTTCTCCGGTCCGGTATGCTCTACAGACCCGGTAAAAGTCTCAAAAGACGCGGCAAGTCTTCTAGTCTGCACTCAAAAAAAAATTTTTTCCTTGTGGGTGCGGTTCTTTTGTGAGTGATGTCATAAGTAGAGGGCTTTTAAGCCACCTTGGCCCACTTTGCTTGGCCCTGGGCGCCAACCATTAGGCGGTAGTATTTCGCTGAAGTTTTTACTGGAAACTAGGCTACAATCCGAGTCTTTTGATACTTCGGATGACCTGCTGGGGTTTCGGTTTCGGTTTCAAAAGTTATGATGTAAGTTAGTAAAAATTTTTGACTAATTAGGTAATTACATAATTAATTAATTTGTTTATTTTAGATCATAACTTTTGAACCAAAAACGCTAGAAAGTCAATCAAAGGCTCAAAAGACTTGGACGCAAGCCTAGTTTCTAATGAAAACTTTGGCGAAACACTTTGGCCTAGCGGTTGGGCCCTAAGCCAGGCAACATGAGCCAAAATGACCCTAAAACTATTTCACTTATGACGTCAGTCACAAAAAATCCGCAACCCCCAACCAAAAAATTTTTTTCGAGTGCAATCTACTAGACTGGCCAATCCGTTTGAGCCCATGAACAGCTCTCTAACGCAATCGGCAGAGGAGCTATGGTGTTGGTAAGGCAACCGAAAACTGCTGTTTTTTAGGCCGAAATCGAAGTACGAATATATCGTACGCTGGTTCTCAAAGTGTTAACTGGGGAGGGTGTCAAGAAATTTCCAGGGAGATGCGAGACCTTACATGCTCTACAACATGGAAAGTTTTTGGGTGGGAATGTGTCCCTTCCAAATGTTATGCCTGTGACAATTTTAAGCCACTACATGTTACTTGGTTTAGTTCCGGAAGAGATGGAAGTCAGGGTNAAGTTTCTTAAAATTTTGCAGGCTGAATTCGACCCTGCATATAAACGTTCAGGGGTGCAACTAGAGGGACGTCTCGTCAGCAAACAATAACATCTGTGCCATTCTCGCATTTGAGAATGGTATGGTGGTCATGGAATTTCAAGGTAGTTGGCTGCATCGCAGAGCAGCTNGCCTAATTACAGATAAACATGAATGCATACACTTTGCACAGTTCATACTGCTATGACTCACTGTAATTCAACAAGCTTTCTGCAATGTGGCCATATAGCTGCATTCTAAAGTACTCTCGCTGTGTTCTTGTGTGATGTGACAATGTATATTTATGACGATTCAACTGCACTTGAGCCACACTCTTGTTGAATGTGAGACTAAGTTTTGAAATGCGGCTTGGCAGCTATTGGCCACCATATGATGTCAACTTCTCAACCAAAGAAAGTAACTTTGCTTTCTGGCCCTCCCAGTAGAGACACTCAGCTGCTTAATCTCAGTCTGTATTTTTCATTCACACAAGCGGCGTGGAGTCTACAAATAAAAATAACTTTTCTAGTGTGCGCCGAACCGCAGTTTTGGTGGCTGAGTTTCCTCCTTTATCATTGTTTGTTGTGGTATGTTTCAGCGGAGGCTATTTGCCTGTCTGTGTGGGTTAAACCTAGATATTCTAGCGGCAAGCACAGCATTTGTAGTGAATTTTTGCTTTGTTCCAGCAACCCTTCCTGTTGGCTGCCAGAAGTAAAGTAGCGAGTCTAGTGAGACGTAGCAACAAAAAGCAGAGCTTTGCTTAAAGAGGTTGACCCTTCGGCAACAGAATAGTGGGAAATCACAAGGAAAGGTGTTGGTTTTATTTATATATATTCAGAGTGAACTTGTGAATGTAAGTGCTAGAGTAGGTGATGTATATAATTAGTACAATAATTTATATACAGTAAATTAACTTTTTTTCAGAGGAATAAAATACTTTAATCCAAATTGAAAGTACCTTTCCATAACACTGATAACTAGCATGTCAACCATGGTCCTCCAGATACTGGTAAAAAAATTGAACGATACCATAGGTTTTGTTAACCATTGACTTTTGGTACAATAGACAGATGCACAGCTATATTAGCATCACTGTCCATTTCATTTCAAATTAAAAGCTGCACAATGCTATGTTAACTTGCAGATGACCATAACCCGCAGTTAGAAAAAATAGTTATTTTGAAATTATTGTCTACATACTGTCCTTACATCAGATTGGTGTGTGATAATTCACATAATAATCCACTTAACTAATAATCATGGCTCTTTGCAAAAAGTGTAATATGT